>Ga0180216_1000835_pt1 | contig 29612 bp, 24 predicted proteins | sample eDN3rd37CBELigMG_FD_128879 | JGI IMG/M metagenome (GOLD analysis project Ga0180216, IMG submission 128879) | Enriched Miracle-Growth compost microbial communities from Emeryville, California, USA - eDNA 3rd pass 37_C BE-Lig MG (version 2)... ... | reverse complement strand
TCAAAGTTGGACTTTTAAACAACCACTTCCAATGGAGTTTAAAAAGTTCGGCTTTCAGTTCCAAGAAGATTGAACGCTAGTAGAAATCGAGGAGCGCAGCGTATTCCTTTAATACGCGAGCACCACAGCTTTCGCTAGCGTTCAATCTTCGACGTCGAGTAATCTACAACGCATAGCATCGAAATCAAAGTCGGACTTTTTAAACAACCACTACGCGGTCACACCGTCAAATACATGATCCTCTTCCAACCTCACAGAAACCAGCTTGGAGACACCGCCTTCTTCCATCGTAACCCCGTATAGCACATCTGCTTCTTCCATCGTGCCTTTACGATGCGTAACGACGATAAATTGAGTCAGCTCTGAAAACTCTCTCAAGTATTGGGCGAACCTCGCAACGTTAGCCTCATCGAGTGCTGCTTCTACCTCATCCAGCACACAGAAAGGTACTGGTTTAACTTGTAGAATCGCAAACAGCAAGGCAATCGCAGTAAGCGCGCGCTCCCCACCAGAAAGCAGCTGTAGATTTTGCAGTTTTTTGCCCGGAGGCTGTGCAACAATATCTATACCTGTTTCCAGTATGTTCGCTGGATCAACGAGTATAAGATCAGCACGTCCTCCGCCGAACAATTTACTGAAGACGACGATAAAATGCTTGCGGATTTCATCAAAGGTCGTCTTAAATCGCTTCGACATTTCATCATCCATCTCGCGAATGACCTCATAAAGGGTTGCCTTCGCTTCCATTAAGTCATTCTTTTGCTCTGTTAGGAAGTCGTAGCGTTCTTTTACACGCTCATATTCCTCAATGGCCCCCAAATTGATTTCGCCAAGCGAGCTGATTTGCCGCTTTAGCTCTCTCACATCAAGCTGGACAGCATTAATCTCCTCTGGAGGTGGATACTGCTCCTTCGCCATCTCATAGCTGTAGCCATATTCATCAGCAAGCTTTTTAATCGTATGATCCAGCTCAACGTCCTGACGATTGAGCACAATTTCGGTTTGACGCATCTGCTCTTCGATTTGTCTCAAAGCTTGACGCTGCTCTTTCGTCTCGTTCTCTCCCTGCTCTAGCCCGCTTAGCTTCTGTACGCGCTGCAAACGGAAGGAATCGGTACGATCGCTGCATTGTTGCTTGCTCTCCTTAAGCTGGGCAAGTTTTGCAACCTGCTCCTCAGCTTCCTGTTTCAAGCTTTCAGCTTGCTCCTGAAGCTGTGTTAGCTGCTGCTGCTGGGCTTTTAGCTCCTCTTTCGCACGGCTTATATCATTACGCAAACGAGCTGCCTGATCTTCATAATTACTGAATTCCTGATCTTGTTTTGCAACAGTAATTTTAAGATCGGTAAGCTGAACTTGAAGCTCTTCCTTCTGAGATTCGTTCACTTTACGCGTTTGCTCCGCATGCTTGATCGATTGTTGGAGTTTAGCTTCCTGCTCGGACAGCTCAGCTAGCTGACGCTGTGCCTCCTCAATTCGAGATGTTGCTGCTTGCTGCTCGCTTACTTGGGCTTGCTTATCGCTATTAGATAATGCTTGCTGCTCACTTAAAAACTTCATTTCCTGTTGAAGCTGCTGCAAGTCTCCTTTTAAGCTCTGCTCTTCCAATCGCTTCTGCTCAAGTCGTTCACGAGCCTGCTCGGAGTTTTGTGAGCGAATGCTCATTTCCTTACGCAGGTCAACCAGCTTCAGTCTTTCTTGCTCGATTTGACGCTTAACAGCTGCAATGGCTTCGTCCAGCTGTTCGATCTGACGATGTCGACCGAGTAAGCTTGCCCCTCTTTTCTGCAAGCTTCCCCCTGTCATTGAACCCCCAGCATTGACTACATCACCTTCCAATGTAACAACGCGATAGCGGTATTGACAGCGGGCAGCGATACGGTTAGCTTGCTCCAAGTTTTCTGCAAGAAGTACGTTCCCTAATAGATTAAATACAATCTCCTTGTAACGCTCCTCTGTATGCACAAGCTCAGCTGCTACTCCGACAAACCCATCCAGCTCCGTAATAATACGCTTGTCCATCTCACCTAAGCGACGTCCTCGTATGACATCGAGTGGTAAAAACGTCGCTCGACCAAGCTGACGCTGCTTCAAATAGCTAATCGCAGTACGGGCTGTCCGCTCATCCTCCATAACAATATGCTGGAGTGCCCCACCAAGCGCAGTCTCCACCGCAGTCTCGATACGCTCTGGCACGACAATGAGCTCGGCTACAGCACCATGTACACCAGTAATGGCAGATTGCTGACGTCGCGAAGCTTTAAGAATTTCCTTAACGCCATGCATAAAGCCGTCCATTGCATCCTGCATTTCCTTCATCGTATCTCGGCGTGACATATCACTATCGAGCTTCTGCTCATAGCGTCTAAGCTGAGTCGTCGCTTGCTCGATCGCTTGATTGAGCTTACGTGCTTCGTCAGCTTCCTCTAGCATCTTAGTACGAAGCTTATCATGCTCTTTCCCTAGCTCGGCAATCACTTGCTCAAGCTCAAACTTTTTCGCTTCCAAAGTACGCTGCTGTTGCAGCCACTTCGCCTCGTCCTCGCCAATACGCTCCATCCGGCGCTGCAGTGCTTCCTGCTGCTGCTCGGAATAGCGAATTTCATTACGAAGCTGAGCCATCGAGCTCAAAATGTCGAGAAGCTCGCCCTTTAAGCGTTCTTCAGCATCCTGTGCACTTCCGCTCGCTACACCTTGCATTCGCTCCTCTTCTGCCTGAAGCGTCATGCGAAGGCTTGCCAAACGCTCTTCGAGCTCTGCTGCTTTGCCTCGTACAGCTACCTCTTCCTTAGACAAGCTCATAATTCGCTCATCCGTCACTGCAATAGCCTGCTCAACGCTTAAACGAGTTTCTTCGTTATGACGCATTCTCTCTTTAATGACTTCGCTATAGCCTTCGCATTTTTCAACGTCCTCGCTAATTTGAAGCATCGCTTGATGAAGCTCATCAAGCTCTTTTTCGACCTCTCTAAGCTGCAAACGATCACTCTCAAGGACAGCGTCATGCTTGCTTACAACAGCAGAAAGCTTTAGCTGTTCCTGATTAAGCGCTTCTAGCTTGGCCGTTGACTCTGACCAGGCATTATGTAGCGTTTCGATTTGATGTACATAAAGAGAGATTTCCTTCGATTTCAACTGTTCTTTTAGTGTCTTAAAGTGAAGAGCAACCTCTGATTGCTTACGAAGCGGCTCTACTTGATCCTCAAGCTCTGTCACAAGGTCATGAATACGCAGCAGGTTTTGCTCTGTATCATCCAGCTTGCGCTTTGCTTCCTTTTTCCGAGACTTATACTTGACGATGCCAGATGCCTCTTCAAAAATTCCGCGCCGGTCCTCTGAGCGTGTACTTAATATTTCTTCAATTCTACCTTGTCCGATAATCGAGTACGCCTCTTTACCGATACCCGTATCCATAAATAATTCCGTAATATCTTTGAGTCGACATGCTTGCTTATTAATCATATATTCGCTATCACCGCTTCGATGAACGCGTCTAGTTACCGTTACCTCATTGTATTCTAATGGCAGTGCACCGTCAGAATTGTCTAGTGTTAACGAAACTTCTCCATAATTTACAGCACGACGTGCATCACTTCCGGCAAATATAATATCTTCCATTTTGCCCCCGCGAAGACTTTTAGCGCTTTGCTCACCAAGAACCCAACGAATACCGTCTGAAATATTACTTTTTCCAGATCCGTTAGGTCCAACAACAGCTGTTATTCCGTTAACAAATTCGAGCTCAGTTTTATCTGCGAATGACTTGAAGCCTGATAATTCAATTCTTTTCAAAAACATAGTCTGGCTTTCACCTCACAGTACATTGTACCACAGATTGTTTTAGGCCGACATCATTTCTATGATCGCTGACATACAAAAAGCATCCCTTTGGACAACCGTCCAACGAAATGCTTTTTGTATGTTCGGACCCATTACTTATGCTGCATATTTTTCGATTCTTGTTCCGCTAGCTTTCCCCATGCTTCTGCGGCAGCTCTTTGTTCAGCTTCTTTTTTGGAACGGCCGATTCCCACGCCATAGCAGGTCTGATCAAGCAAGACCTCAATAACAAATTCCCGATCATGAGCAGGTCCTCGCTCTTCAACGATTCGGTACTCAATGGCTCCTAGCCCAATGTGCTGAGCTCGTTCCTGAAGCTTAGACTTCGCATCCTTCATGAGCAAGCCATAGTTGTTCGAATCGATATGAGGGAACATGTGCTGCTCAAGAAAATGTCTTGTCGTCTCGATTCCCATGTCAAGATAGAGCGCTCCGACAAAGGATTCGAACAAATCTGCCAGCAATGCTTGCCGATGTCTACCGCCAAGCTGTTCCTCGCCTCGACCAAGCAATACATAGCTGCCAAAATCAAGCCGCTCAGCAAAATGTGCCAACGAAGGTTCACAAACAACCGATGCTCGCATACGTGTCAATTCACCCTCAGGGCGTTTGGGGTACGTTTTATACAGATACTCTGAGACAAGCAGCTGTAATACAGCATCTCCTAGAAACTCTAGTCGTTCATTGTCCTGTACAGAACCCCGCTTATGCTCATTTACATAAGAGGTATGCGTAAAAGCCTGCCGTAAAAGCTTTACCCTTGTAAAGTTGAGCTGCAGCTTTTGCTGCAGCTCATCAAACAAATCATTCTTCATATTTCTTCATCATGATGGACGCATTATGTCCACCGAAACCAAATGAATTTGATAACGCAACCTTAACATCAGCCTTACGAGGTTTGTTTGGCACATAATCCAAATCAAGCTCTGGATCCTGATTGTCTAAGTTGATCGTTGGAGCAATCACTCCATGTTTAAGGGTAAGGGCAAGGATTACAGCTTCTACTCCACCTGCTGCACCAAGCAAATGACCAGTCATCGACTTCGTAGAGCTAACGGCAAGCTTATAAGCATGCTCACCAAACGTATGCTTAATCGCTGTTGATTCGGATATATCACCTACAGGCGTACTTGTACCATGCGCATTAATATAATCAACCGCTGTTCGATCAATGCCTGCATCCTTCAATGCACTTTCCATGCATCGTGCCGCACCAGTTGGATCTGGCTCTGTCATGTGATGCGCGTCTCCACTCATCCCGTACCCGATCACTTCTCCATAAATTTTCGCACCGCGTGCTTTAGCATGCTCAAGCTCTTCAAGAATGAGAACGCCAGAGCCTTCACCCATTACGAATCCATCGCGCTCTACATCAAACGGACGACTTGCCTTCTCAGGCTCATCATTACGTGTAGACATGGCTCTCATGGAGCAGAATCCAGCCATCCCTGTAGGACGAATCGTCGCCTCAGCTCCACCTGCAATCATGACATCCGCATCGCCACGCTGAATAATTTTAAAGGAATCACCGATAGAATGTGTTCCCGTTGCACAAGCCGTTACAGCTGTTGAGTTTGGTCCTTTAGCGCCAGCGATCATAGACACTTGTCCAGATGCCATATTCGCAATCATCATCGGAATGAAAAACGGACTTACTCGTTTGGGTCCTTTTTCAAGCAAGATGGAATGCTGATCTTCCCATGTTCCTAAACCGCCTATGCCAGAGCCAACAACAACACCAATTCGCTCGGCAGGGACATGCTCACCAATCTTAATGCCTGAATCTTCAATAGCCTTTAGGCTTGCCGCAACAGCGAATTGAACGAAACGATCCATACGACGCGCTTCTTTCTTATCTATACCGTAATTGGTTAGATCAAAGCCTTTAATCTCCGCAGCAATACGTGTCGGATATTCCGAAACATCAAATGCTTCAATTAGGGATACACCTGACTTGCCTTCTAATAAATTCCCCCAGAACTGCTCGAGCTCTGAGCCTAACGATGTCAATATGCCCATTCCCGTTACAACAACTCTACGCTTCATTCATGCTCACCCCTACTATCATTCATCTTTTCATCTATATCGAAAAAGAATTGTTTATCAATCCTTATGCATGACTTATCAGTTAATTAATTCTTAAAAACTTGCGAGCAAAATAAGGATTGAGTCCCGTTATAGCTAACGGGACTCGATCATTTTAGGTATGAGATTGTATGTAATTTACAACTTCTCCTACCGTAGTGATCTTCTCTGCATCTTCATCAGAAATTTCAAGGTTAAACTCGTCTTCGAGTTCCATGATAAGCTCAACTACATCTAGTGAGTCAGCGTTCAAATCTTCCTTGAAAGAAGCTTCCAAAGTTACCTTTTCTGCATCAACACCTAGGCGGTCAACAATAATGCTTGTTACGCGTTCTAGTACATCGGACATCCGATTCACCTCCTCTACGTATTATACGAAAACGATTAAAAAATAGCTATCCTACAATCTACTGAATTGAAAGTTTAAATCAACAAGCCCTACATATACATGCCGCCATCGACATGAATAGTTTGCCCCGTCATATAGGATGCTGCATCTGATGCTAAGAAGCGAACCGCATTCGCAATGTCAGCAGCTTCGCCAAGCTTTGCAAGCGGAATTTGACCTGCCAACGATTGCTTCATATCATCTGGCAGTTTATCTGTCATATCCGTTTGAATAAAGCCTGGTGCCACACAGTTAACCGTAATATTTCTGGCAGCAAGCTCACGCGCACTCGCTTTAGTCAGGCCAATGACACCAGCCTTTGCCGCAACATAGTTCGCTTGACCTGGATTACCAAGCACCCCTACAACAGATGAGATATTAATAATTTTACCTGAACGCTGCTTCATCATTGGACGTGTTACAGCTTTAATTCCGTTGAAGACACCTTTAAGATTCGTTTCGATCACTTGATCAAACTCTTCTTCCTTCATGCGCATGATGAGATTGTCACGTGTAATCCCTGCGTTATTGACCAATATATCAATCGCGCCTAGTTGCTCGACAACCTGTTTCACCATATCTTCAAATTCAGCTGCTAATCCTACATTCGCTTTAATAATAATCGCTTTACGTCCAAGCTCGCGTACCGCTTCTGCCGTTTCAGCAGCAGCCTGCTCACTCCCGGAATAGTTGATAGCTACATCTGCTCCTGCTTCTGCGAGTGCAATCGCAATTGCTCTGCCGATTCCTCTCGATGCACCCGTTACAAGTGCCTTTTTACCTTCTAAGCCTGCAAACATACCGTTCCTCCTCATCAATCCGTATTATGACACTCACGAATGAGTTTTACGCTTGCGATGCTTGTGTGAATGCCTGTAATGACTCCAAGCTATTAATCGTAACCGTCGTTACATTACGATCGATCTTTTTGATCAGTCCTGTTAATACAGAGCCAGATCCGATCTCAACAAAAGTGTCGACGCCTAGCTCAATAAGCTTCTTCACGCTATCTTCCCATAAAACAGGTGCACACACCTGCTGCTCAAGCAACGATGTAATCTGCGCAGCTGCGCTCACCGGCTCAGCAGTTACATTGGCGATGACAGGAATTGATGCATCCTGCATCGTCAACTTCTCCAGCTCTTCTCGAAGCGCGATAGCCGCTTTTTCCATAAGTGAGGAATGAAAGGGACCACTTACTTCTAGTGGAATGACACGCTTAGCACCAATTTCCTTGCCGCGTGCGACCACTTCATTCACACCTTCTACTGAGCCTGACACAACAATTTGACCTGGACAATTCATGTTAGCCAGCTCCACAAGCTTGCCTTCAGAAGTAATCTGCGCACATAGCTGTTTTAGTGCTTCACGTTCTGCACCAAGAACTGCCGCCATTGCCCCTTGACCTCCAGGAACGGCCTGCTCCATAAATTGACCTCGCGCGCGAACTGTTCGAACCGCATCTTCAAAGCTTAGCACACCTGCAGCAACAAGCGCGCTGTATTCACCCAAACTATGTCCTGCTACGTAATCTGCCTTCAAACCTGACTTCTCAATCAGCTTCAAAAAGGCGACACTCACAGTCAGGAGCGCTGGCTGCGTATTAGCAGTCTGCTTAAGCTCCGTGTCAGGTCCATTAAACATTAGCTCTGTAATTGAAAAGCCAAGCGCTTCATTCGCTTGTTCTAAAATGGCACGCGCATCAACGTCATGCTCATATATATCTTTACCCATACCAACAGTCTGAGCTCCCTGCCCAGGAAATACAAAAGCAATTTTGCCCACCGATTTGCCTCCCTAGCCTTATGCATTATTGTCTTTACATTACGGTATTCATTGCAAAAGGGTTGCATCGTTTCTCCTTATAAAGGACGATACTGCGCCTGTCTCCTACCACTTTATGATCGTAGATCCCCAGGTTAGGCCGCCACCAAAGCCTACAAGGCATAATGTATCGCCTTCACCAATTCGGTTTTGCTCTACCGCTTCAGCTAACGCTACCGGTATCGAAGCTGCTGACATGTTTCCATATTTATCAATGTTGATTAGCGCTTTATCTTCTGTAAGATCGAGACGCTGTAAGGAAGATTGAATGATGCGGATATTAGCTTGATGTGGTACGAGAAGATCAACATCAGCTTTGCTAATTCCCGCCTTCTCAATCGCTTCTTCAGCAGCACTGCCCATAATTCGAACGGCGAATTTGAACACTTCATTGCCGGCCATATGGATTGAATGCTCATTATTGCTAATCGTTTCTGCCGTAGCTGGCTTACGAGAGCCACCTCCTGCAACCTTTAGCAGCTCGCCGCCCGATCCATCTGCACCAAGAACAAACGATTGGAAGCCTCTACCTTCCTCGACCTCACCGACGACAACGGCGCCTGCACCATCACCGAACAAAATGCAAGTGTTACGATCGGTGTAGTCTGTAATGCGCGACAATGTTTCAGCTCCGATTACGAGTATCTTACGATACAAGCCGCTTTGTACGAAGCCGTTAGCCGTTGCCAGGCTGTATATGAAGCCAGAGCATGCAGCTGACAGATCAAATGCTGGACATGTAGCACCTAGCTTTTCCTGAACCAAGCATGCCGTTGACGGGAAGAACATGTCTGGTGTAACCGTCGCAACGATAATAAGATCGATATCCTTAGCTGTTAAGCCGGCATTGTGCAGCGCTTGCTCCGCAGCTTTATAGGCAAGATCAGACGTCGCTTCATCACTTGCAGCTATTCTTCTTTCCTTTATTCCTGTTCGTGTTACAATCCATTCATCATTTGTATCTACCATTTGCTCTAGCTGCTGGTTGGTTAGCACCTGCTCAGGCACATATTTTCCAGCACCTAATATCCCTACTGATTTGGAATTCATAGCTCCAATCACTCCTTGTTGATCTCTGCAGTAATCGATTCAATAAGCTTACCCTTTATCGCTGTTTTTGCTTGCTTAACAGCGGCTTGCACAGCTCTTGCGTCTGAAGAACCGTGAATTTTCATTACACATCCATTGACCCCAAGCAGCAAAGCACCACCAAATTCGTTCGGGTCCAATGTTTTTTTCAAGCCTTTAAGCTTAGGCAGCATAATGGCTGCAGCAACCTTCGTCAGGAAGCTTTGGGTAAATGAGGTTTTTAATTGCTTGAAAATAACAGATGCTGCTCCTTCATACGATTTAAGCATTATATTTCCAGCAAAGCCATCACATACAAGCACATCACATGGACGCTCAAGCATATGCTTTGACTCCACATTACCTACAAAATTGAGCTCACTTTGCTTCAATAGCTCATATGTAGCCTTAGACACTTCATTACCTTTAGAATCCTCAGTCCCTACATTAAGCAGACCGACTCGCGGTGCTTTCATGCCTTGTGCGCGCTCGCGATAAATACTTCCCATAACTGCATATTGATAGAGCTGCTCTGGTGTCGCATCCATATTCGCACCAAGATCAAGCGCAAGCATTCCTACACCGTCCAATGATGGTAATAGCGGTGCTAGTGCTGGTCTTTCAATGCCCGGAATACGGCCAACTACTAGTAAGCCTGTTGCCATCAAAGCTCCTGTATTTCCTGCTGACAGCATAGCATCAGCTTCTTTATCCTTCACAAGCTTACCAGCGACAACCATCGAGGAGTCCTTCTTTCGACGGACGGCGCGGACTGGTTCATCCTCCGATTCAATTACCTCTGTTGCGTGAACAATATGCAAATTACTCGGCTGCGCTTCAGTCAAATGCATTTTTATTTGAGCTTCATCGCCGACAAGCAATAGCTGAACATCTTCGTTTTCCTTAGCAGCAGCGACCGCACCAGCAACCATTTCCTTCGGTGCGAAGTCACCACCCATAGCATCTATTGCAATTTTCAACTTTATTCTCCTCCTTGGGTGTTCGCCGCATCGGAACGATAAACAACGAAATTCCCCTGAAACACAAGCTCATCGCCTACGTACGTGTTGAGCTCGACTTTCGATTTATTTCTATCATCCTTCGAGCGAACATATGCCTTTGCGATACATTTCTCGCCAAGCTTTACAGGCCTTAAGAATCGAATATCACTGCTAGCTGTTAAAGCGATGGGACAATCAATGACTGCGACCGCCAACGAATTGGCTTGTGCAAACAAATGATGTCCACGTGCGATTCCTGTTCGTGTAAAGACATGCTCCTCACGAATCTCGAAAAGAGATATCCCACTATGATCGAGCTGCAGATCAACGATTTCTCCGATTACTTCATCGATTTGCAATGAGCGCACGGAATCGTAGGAACGCTCGGCCATTTCCTTCATCCGCTCGCGCAGCTCTGGAATACCAAGCTCCATTCGATCCAATCTAATCGTCTGTATGCTTACTTTCAATGCTCTTGTCAGCTCTCGATCCGTCACGAATGGATTTTCTTTAATGTATTGGATCAGCAGCTGATGCCGCTCGCGTTTATTTAACTTCGCCATGAGGGCACCACTCTCCTGTTCAAGTGTTAGGTTAATGCACAAATTTTATGTGTATTTAGTAGCTCGATTTAATACCTGGTACTAAATTAGTATAGAGGATATTGCTCGTCATAGCAATTTATTTTTTATATAGGCATAATGGATACAGACTCATACTGTAGCGCATAGCATAATAGAGATAGACTCACAACTAAGCATTGTTGCGTAGAACAGAAAAATGGCAGGCAAGTGAAAGGGATCACCGCTCTACCATTTTTGTTTTGAAGCGTTCGTTGACTGCGATACCTAACGATGCTCATGTCAACAGCATGTTAAATATGTTTATACCGCCGCTGTCGTACCCGTTCACGGTATTCCTTCGGCACTAAGCCCGTTTCATTTTTAAATACACGGTTAAAATGTCGGATGTTTGAAAAACCAGTTGCGTCAGCGACGCTGGCTATCTTCTCATCTGTTGATGCTAGTCTCTTTTTCGCATCCTCAATACGCAAATCCGTTACGTACTCAATAAACGTTTTTCCGACCTTCTGCTTAAATAACGTACTAAAATACGCTGAATTTAAGTACACATGCTCTGCAATGTCCGTTAAAGTTATAGGCTCAACATAATGCTGCTCAATATAGTGTAAAGCAATTGCAACTGGATCGCTGTCCAGTTGCCTATTCCCTGCAGCGATCACCGCAGTTAAACTGCCAAACAGCTGACGGCTCACCTCCATGAGCTCACCACGCGAGCTAATAGAGCAAATATCAATAAGCAGCTTACGAATATCCCGTCCACCGAGCCAAGCCTTTGTAAGGCCTAGATCCTCTGAACGTTCATAATAATGGATCAGCAGCTTACAGATTTGCTGGTGCACTAGCTCAGGTGTCTGTGCCTGCTGACATAGCTCTATAATGACGGAATCCACTAAGTCATCGATTCCATGTAAGCGGCCCTCATTAATCGCTCGCTCCAGCGCTTCCCACGACCATTTTTTGCGCTCCGACTGGAAGAGTTGATGCTTAACTGATTGCTCATATTCCAAAACCTTATCACCACCTACAACAAGACGGTAGATAAGTGCCATCTGCGCTTCGCGAAACGTTGTAAGCATCGACTCAAATCCTTTTACTGGTCGACCAACACCGATCGTAACCGTCAAATTAGATAACGACTTAATCTGCATACGTACAGACTCTGCCAGCTTCAATAACTGCCTCTCACCCTCCGCCGCATCAGGTAAATTTACGAGTGCTGCCACCTCCGTATCGGAAAAAACGAAGCTAAAGCCCTTCATACGAAAATTAATCATCTCTTGCACAAATTGTTGAATATAGAGCTGGAAAAGTGAAGGATCAGTTGTACGATAACGATCATTATCAACAGAATCCTTATCTAGCTTAATAACCATGCAGTTGTAATAAGGATCGGTCAGCTCGATCCCAATCTGTGATAGCAGATCAAGATGCATTTGTTGAACGTTGCTTTGCATAATACCAGCAACAAGCTGTGCAGCTACCTGCTGTCGCAGCTCTTGCCCTTCTGGCACTACGTCGTGATGATGTTCTTTATGTTTATTAAGCCAATCTTGCTTTACAGACGATAGTACTCTGAGCAATTCCTCACGCTCTACTGGCTTCATCAAATAATCCCTTGCCCCACTTCGCATAGACTGCTGGGCGTAGGTAAAATCCTCATAGCCGCTAATGACAACTACTTGTAGCTCTGGAAAACGTTCGCGGGCAATTCTCTGCAGCTGTAATCCGTCCATTCTCGGCATACGTATATCTGTTAAAACAACATCAGGTCTGTGTTGTTCAAGCAGTTCAAGTGCCTCATAGCCATCACGAGCATCGGCTACAATATCCCATTCCTTATCAGAAGCAGCTATCATAGCTCGCAGGCCTCTACGGAAAATTGCTTCGTCATCCACAATCATCATTGTTGGCATATCCCGCGCTCCCTTCCCTCTTCTGCTAAGTAACAGCTAAATAGTCGGTGGCTCAACAAATCGTTGAACCGGTAGCGTCATATTGACCTTCAGACCTTGATACGGCATGCTCTCCAGTGTGATGCCATAGCCTTCACCATAGTGGAGCAAGATTCTTCGATGCACATTTAATAGTCCATTACCTGACTGTCCACCCAGCTCCTTCGAGGTTTTTAATCGCTTACGCAGCTGCTCAAGACTCTCTTGATCTATACCGATTCCATCATCCTCTACAATGATCGTTAACGTGTTTCTATGGATAGCTGCTCTTAAACAAATGCTGCCGTTACCGACACCTTTATCAATGCCATGATTAATTGCATTTTCGACCAACGGTTGAATGCTTAATGGAATCACTAGTAGATCGTAGGCTTCGTTATCGATGTGCTCTATATATTGAATACGTTCTTCATAGCGTATTTTTTGAATACTCATATAGCCGTTTACATGCATCAGTTCATCACGAAGTGTTACCTTATCTCTATGATTACTTAAGCTGTAACGCATGAGCCGGCCTAAATTGTTGGACATCGTCACAATTTCACGATTGCCTTCTACCTCCGCGAGCATACTGATCGAGCCAAGTGTATTGTATAGAAAATGTGGATTGATCTGAAATTGAAGTGCTGCGATTTGTGCATCCTTCTCACGAATTTCTGTTTCATAGAGCAAATAGCCTAACTCGCTTAGCTTAGAAACCATCATATTGAAGGAATGACCTAGGCGACCTACCTCATCTCCAGATTGAACTGGAAATTGCACAAGCAACTCCCCTTGCTCCACCTTACGCATTAATCGACTTAACTTGCGCAGAGGCAGTGTAATACGGTAAGCAACAACGACAGACGCAAGAATGGCTAGACCAATACATATAAACAATGCAAGGGCTATCGAATTTCTAACAACTAAGCTGTCCTTCATGAGCTCCTTCACTGGTACACCACTAATCGTTGTCCAGCCTGTTACTTCAGACGTTACATAAGCGATTAGCTGCTTATCCTTACTCGATCCATAGCTATGCAGTACGCCTTGTCCGCTCAATGCTCCAAGCTCTAAAACGGGCTGAGATTCATCCTGTCTAATGACAGGCATCCCTTGACCGTCAATAATATACAATACTTCTTGCTCGCTTGTGTCTGTTTGCTGAAGCAGCTTACGTACACTGACAGGATCAATATTAATAACAATATATCCTAGCGTGCGCCCCGTATCGAAGCTCCTCAGCTCTCTTGCTATCGAGAATACTTGATAGGCTGTACCACTTGTCGATAAAATTTCATGCGTCGTAATAAAGGTTGGCTGGCCAAATCGGCTGCGAGCTTGCTTGAGCCAATCTGCACTTTCATCCAGCTTATAGGTAGTCAAATACTGACTTTCCGGCAGGACGACATAGGATGCTCCTTTTTCGCCGTACAACGACACCCCCATAATATCTAATCGTCCGTTAATAAAAATCGAGGAAACGAAGCGGTTCAAGCTATCTATCTCCTCAAGCGTTAAGGGCTGCCCGGATTCACGTTCCGATGATATAAAATCCATTACCTCTTTATAGGAATAAGGCATCAATGTCAGTCGGTCAAGTTCATTCATATAAGTATCAATGTTAAGCGTCACTTGCTTTAACGTTTGTAATTGATAAGTACCAACGTTTTTCTCCATAGCCTTTTGAAAGCTGGCAAACGTATATACACCCATCGCTGCTAAGGGAACTAGAATAAGTACACAGTTAATCAGTATTAATTTACGAGCGAGCTCTTGATTTTTGAAGGCCTTTACCGGATTAGCAATCCTGTTTATCATGACCACTACTCCTCCATCGCTGCATTAACGAGCTGTTCTGCCAGTTGTAGCGCTTGCTCCGGTGTCTGCTTCCCGTATATCATTTTTTCAAATTCTTTAATCAGTATTTCAATCATGGACCATTGCTTTTGATGACGCGGCCAGTATACAACATAATCGGCAGCCGCTGCATAATCACTGCGATACTTTAGCTGATTAAACGTCTCGCTCTCCACTACCTGTGTCATACTAGGCACATGTCCTGCTTTCGCCCATTGTTCACCATGCTCAACCATCCATTTCGAGAACATCATGGCAGCTTTACGTTTTTCATCGGTCATATTGTGTTTTTTCGGTATGGCCAAGGAATGAGAATCTCCCCACTGGGCAGGGCGATCATACAACACAGGGACGGTTACAACGCCTAAGTCAAGCTCTGTTGATTTTTCGAATGCACCGGTACCCCACATTCCTAAAAACAGCACCGCCGCGTTGCCATCATAGAAAGCCTTAAACGAATCATTAATATTTGGAGGTATAAGCTCCTGCTCATACAAGCCATTAATAAAGGTCAGCGCTCTTAAAGCTTGCGGGTTATTAAAGGATGCTTTTCCTTGCTCATTATAAAATGATCCACCATCATTCATCTGATTATATAAGCTCCACCATAGCCAAACCGAATCAATTCTAGTGCTTGGCATAGCCATCGGCGCCACGTCAGATGGCACAGCTTCACGAATCTTTTCTAGAAACTGCTGAAACCCCTCTTCACCAGGCTCTATCAACGGCCTGCCTGTTGCTTCGTCTAACACTCCCGCCTCTCGCAAATGCTGCTTGTTATAATACATGACCAAGGCATGGGTATCTAATGGAACAGCATAGGACTGCTCGTTATATTCCGTAGACTCACGAATGTTCGAGTTAAGCTGGCTAAGATCAAGGCCTACTTGTTCAGCGATATCTGTAACCGTCTCTATGTATCCATTCTGAACGAATTGAGGCATACTTGTCGTATGAATAATCGCTATATCAGGAGCGTTACTTGACAAGATCGCAGTACGTAGACGTGAATAGTAATCATCAAGACGTGAATTCGTCTGAACGACATAGATGTCATCCTGTTCCTTATTAAATTGCTCCACCATCTCCGTCATAAATTGATTGTCTCCACCACTAAAGGGCGTCCAGTATTCCAGCAGTACTGCCTCCTTACGAATCTGAGGAACAGGCTGCACCTCAGATTCGTTGGAACATCCACTTAAAGCACTAAACAATATACCTATCGCTAGCACCAATAAGCATCGCCTAGCATAGCTCACCCGATATCCTAACATTTGTGATGCTTCCCCCTCGCCAGCAAACTGACTGCAAACGATGTATTATTACTTAATTGTTGTATCTACGATTTTAATATATCTATATAGTCAAGCGCGATAGCTGACGACAAATTTTTGATAACGATTTCATTTATACCTTTATCTAATTTAACTGATAGTAAAATTGTGTTGAAATGCTGACGCTCTCCTGGCTCAATCGTTATCACCGTAGCTTTTTTACCATTGATGGAGATCTGAAGCTGCTGCTCTGCGTATCCACGATTGGAGGCTGCGATACGTAGTTCATATTCCCCTGCTTCTGGTACTACAAAATTTGAAAACTGCAGCTCACCTTCATCTGTGGAATCTCCGAGTACCGCGCCCCAGCCTGAAGCGAAAGGATTACTTTCAGCATATGCTCCCTTACCAGCTTGTGCATTCTCAGCCTCATATCGTGTAATTTCTATTGCTTCTAACGCTGCCCCTTCTTCTAGCTGCACTTTAATTGTATTCATGCCTTCATTAAACGGGACAATCACCCATACATAGCCAATGTCTTGATGTGCCGTTTCTGCTAGCTCTACACCGCCCCATTCCTCCTCGTTAACGAATAATACTGCAGAGCTGTCTGAGCCTTCGCTACGGTAATGAAGCAGGATGGGCATCTCAGTTGCATGTCGTGATGGAATTAACTCAAACAGAAGCTCTCCGTCCGCAACCTTAGCATGCTTAGCGTAATATATACCTTCTCCAGCAGGGACAGCAATTGCTGTTTCAATGGCTAACGGACCGTTTAGTGTAGGCATGCCCTGATCATCCCAAGCTACACGTTCAGCACGTGCCTTGCGATTATTCCAGCCGTCATGGATACCACTTGTCGCATGATAAACGATCCATGTCTCAGTCCCATCAGGGGATGTAGTAAATGAATTGTGACCAGGTCCAAAAACATCGATTTCTTCGTTCATCTTCATAAGAGGCTGCTCTACCTTACTCCAATGCTCTGGTTCCAGTGGATTACCGCCTTCCTGCAGGGCAAGTAAGCCGATACTGTAAAACGGTGTCCAGCTACCCGCTCCCGAATAAGCAATAAATAATCGACCATTATGCTTCAATATCGCTTGCCCTTCTTGAATATACGGCGGCCCCCCTGCTCGCTCCCATTCATATAGAGGCTCACTAAGCAGTACACGCGGGCCACTAATCGTCAGTGGATCACTCATCGGTGCAATGTAGGTATTCTGACTAATGTTAACGTCACCTTCCCACCCTGACCATACAAAGTATAACTGCTCTTCATGCTCCATCACTAACCCATCAATGGCCCACTTATCGCTGCCATCATCAACTTTTCCGCGAAATTCGTATTCGCCTAGCGGATCATCACTCACTGCCTCTAACACATACATTCGATGATTTTCATTGTTCCCATCATCCGCAGCGAAGTAAATATACCACTTGCCTTGAATATATTGCAGCTCCGGTGCCCATAGATTAGCGGAGTACATCGTACCAAAGGGCGGATACCAAACAACTTTTCGCTTTGCGTGACGAAAATCTATTGTTCGAGATTTCATCACCATAATATCAGCACCATTGTGCGTAAATGTCATATAGTAAAAACCATCCTTGTAAACAACACTCGGGTCAGGTGTATCCATATCGACGATCGGATTTTTGAACGTTCCACCATGTCCAGAATAGGTAGTCATTATAGCATCTCCCCTCTGATCTGCCGAATTACCGTGATCTCTACCTAGCACGATCCACAGTAAGACAAGGATTACAATGGCAGCTACAAGAGCCGCCAAAAGAGATATACGTTTCTGATTCATAAAGCAAGCTCCCTTTTAACGACTATTTAACCGCCGATTGGATAATGGCTTTTACAAAAAAACGTTGGCCAATCATAAAAATAATGAGCACAGGCAACGCAGCTATGGTTGTCATTGCCATAAGCTTACCATAAGCCTGTGTATAGCTGCCTTGCGACATTAGTGCAATACCGGCAGTAATCGTACGCATATCTGGTGAGGTTGCCGCGTATAACGGCCACACAAAGTCATTGTATATGCCCATAAACGTGAAGATACCTAGCGTAACCATAATAGAAACCGACGAAGGCAGGACGACCCTGGAATAAATTTGCCACTTATTCGCGCCATCGATCCGAGCCGCTTCCTCTATTTCCTTCGGAAAGGATATGAAAAATTGATATAACAGAAACACACCAAAAGCACCTGCTGTATACGGTAATATCAGTGCAGCATACGTATTAATTAAGCCCAGCCCATTAAACTCCATATACATAGGAAGAAAGGTTAGAACGCCAGGAATCATTAGGGATGCGATAAACATCGAAAATAGTATTTTACGAAACATCATATCCTGTAGTCTTGCTAAAGCATAAGCAGCCATGGAATCAATGAGCAATATAATTCCGGTACCGATGATACCAATTGATAAGGAATTCGTAATCCAGCGCATAATCGGTACATTCATTAATTCACCATTAAGGCCTTGAATATAGTTATCTATGGTCGGCTTTTTCGGGATAAAATTCATCTGCCCTGCAAGTGCTTCAAAATCATTTTTTAGGGAAGTAGATATCATCCAAACAAGTGGCAATAACATGACTGCTGCCAATAAAATTGCAACGATAATAAGCAATGCTTTTCGCAGCTTGTGCATACTAGTTCCCCTCCTTTCGTCCATAGGTTAATCGATATTGAACGAGAGAAATGATAATGATGATCAGAGCCATAATAATTGCCATAGCCGATGCTGAGCCTACCTCTTTCCGAATAAATGCATGATCAAGTACGTTAATTAGAAGTACACGAGTCGTATCGCCAGGCCCGCCGCGTGTTAACAGAAACGGCTGAGCATAAATGTTGAATGACGCAATCGTCGATGTAATCATTACAAACAGCATAACAGGACGAATTGTAGGTAATGTAATATATATAAACTTACTCCAGGAGCTGGCACCATCTATTGAAGCTGCCTCGTAATAATCCTCTGGTACCTGATTCAGTGCGTTAATAAAAATAATCATATTAAAGCCGATCGTCCACCATAATGTTGTTATAATTAGCGAGACCCACGCCCACGGTGTACCTGTTAGCCACGGTATCGATTGGCCCCCTAGCTTTTGAAGCATGCTGTTCAGAAAGCCTGCGTTCGTATCAAACATCATTAACCAAATAACAGCCATAACCGATGCGGACAACGCATACGGAATGAAATAAAATGTACGGAATAGACCTCTTAGTTTACTTGGCAACGCATTGACCAGCATCGCAATTGCTAGCCCTGCGATAATAAGCAACGGCACCGAGAATATAACAAACTGAATCGTGGCCCATAGCCCGCGAAAAAACAGTGAATTCTCATAACTGTTCGGAGTAAAGATAGCGATATAGTTGCTTAGACCGACGAAAGGATGCTCCTTCGAGAGCAATTCAAAATCATGCAGGCTAATATAGAAGCCGTAGCAAATCGGAAATAGCAGAAATGCCGCAAAGCATAATGTATAGGGCAATGCAAACAGCGAGGAGCTAATTCGGGATTTTAGCGTTGGTTTCACACTCATGACCTCCTACAAAAAGGGAAGGACGGTCGTATTCCGTCCCTCTCCCATTATTAAGCTAATTATTTTCCGATCGCCTGTTGCGACTTAGCTGCAGCATCATCCATCGCCTGTTGTGCTGGCTTATTGCCTAGTAGTGCATTGTTCAGCTCGCCCCAGATCGGCTCAGAAATAGTCGGCCAGTTCAACACATTCGGTGCAAACTGTACATAAGAGAAGCTTTCTGCAATGGCGCTTTGAGGCAATGCCTTAAACTCAGCGCTTTCAAGCATTGGCTTAGATGCAAGCGCCTGACCAGATTCCGCCCAGTCTAGAGAGTTGGAGGATACATATTTTAAGAAGTCACCAATTCCCGCTAAAATATCTTCATCTGTAACCCCTTGCGGAATTGCAAAGTTATGAGAACCACCAAACACTGCTGGCTTTGCTTTACCGATTTGCGGAACGGGTGCTACTCCAAAATTAAGTCCCGCTTCATCAAATTGTGATTTCATCCATGGTCCATTAAACTGGATCGCATTTTTCCCTTGCAGGAATAGCGTATTTTCGCCATCCTGTTGTACATTGGAAGGAGAGACTCCTTTATCAATAAGACCTCGCATCCATTCGATCATCTCCACTGCTTCTGGTGAATTGTAGGCTACATTATCACCATCCCATAGCTCTCCACCATTTTGCCACACTAAAGTCGGGAAGATAAATTGCTGCGGCCATAACGTTGGTACAACGTAGCCATATACACCCGCTTGTTGATCAGTAAGCTTTTCAACGGCTGCATCGAATTCTGCACGGTTCGTTGGTACAGAGGTAATACCTGCTTTTTCAAACAGATCTTTGTTGTAATACATGACAAGTGGATGAATATCTAGCGGGATGCCATACCACTTTCCATCAATCGTTGCATAATCAATCGGCGCCTCGACGTAATCAGCCTTACTAATTCCAGCATTTGCTGCGAGATCATCTATGGCCTGAAGCTGACCTTTGCTTTGGTACGTTGGTATTTGATCCAGATGCATAATAACGAGATCTGGACTATCCTTAGAAGCGTTCAATGCAACGTCTAGCATCTTGTAATACTCACCATTGGGCTGTATAACAAACTCCATACTGTACTGATCCTGCGAAGCGTTATAGCTATCAACAATATTTTTCATAAACGGACCATCTGCGCCAGAGAATGGCGACCAAAACAATAGCTTTGTTTTTCCCTTTTTCGTATTCTCGCTGTTACTGCTTTGTGATTTATTGCCTTGTGAGGTGCTATCATTAGTCGTATTGTTCGTATTCCCTCCTGAGCAGCCCGCCGCAATAAGTGTGACCATGATGATAAGCGTAACTAGCATTGACCCTTTTTTCCTCATCTTCATTTCCCCCTCATGATTTAACATTAATTGTTGTGCTTGCTCATAATGTTAAGCCTTGAGCCGGAGGAAAAGTATGTCATATATTTTGATGTCATAGACAATTTTTTAGGAGGACAACACTGTCCACTCCCATGCCTCTATGGTGAGATCATGGCTACAATCGAGCGTCAGATTATGCAGCTGCTCCGTCCATTCTTCACTGACTAGCAGCTGGCGGTCATACCATATTTCCAATCTATCTGCTTGATGCCGAAGATGTAGAGTAGTATGGATTTTCCCTTCAGCTGTAGGGAGCACAACACTTTTTACTTTTGCATTCGATGCAGTAGGTGGCGTATGCTCCACGTGTTGAGATGGACTTTTTGATTGCAGCTTCAACCTCAACTCACATTGTCCAAGTTTTCCGAGCAGATCAAGCCGCAGCTTGCTAGAAGCCTCTGCGAATGGATTATATAATTCGATCGCCGTCCCTTGTCCACACGATCTTCCTTGCAGAGCATCACCTTCAATACGCCACAGCCCTTCCTTCGCTCGAATATATCGCATGAGCTCAACTGCTGTGCCCCTATCAAATGCAAGATGTCCAGTTAATGAAACACCCGAAAAATAAGCTGACGTATAGTGAGTTGACAAGCCGAAGCATGGTAATTCACCACACCGCAATGCCTGAAGTTTTGCTGTTAGCACAGCTATCCCATCTAATGTTACCGTCATGTGTTTACCATGAACGGCTATAAGCAGCTGGTGATAGGCAGCGAAGGAAAAATCCTTCTGAACACTCACTGCTTGCGGAGGCAGCTTAACACCGCCCATCACTTCATATAAACCAATCGTACGCTTTCCTGCATCTAACAGCAGTTCTGCGTAATGCTGGTCATCTGCGTAAGTAATGACTACACCGTACAGACCACCCATATGATGTGGCTCCCAGCGAACGTTAGCTTCAAATAAGCTAGTGGCATAACTTTGCTTAAGCAGCAGCTTGCTTTTGCCAAGCGTACTTTGCTGCTGCAGCTCTCCATCCTTCACATGCCACTGACCGGCCGTTTGATGCCAGCTGCTGGTTAAAGTGTCATCACAATTATTATCGAATAACTCGCGAAAGCTTGGTTGCTCTGGTGCATATCGCATCGTGCTGCTTGGGCCTGGCACCCACAGCTCCTTACCAAGCCAAAGCAACGGATCCATTCGCATTTGGCGACGCTCCTCATCTCCGCCACCCTCTGTATAGCCTTGCGCCGGCACGCGGTCCCGTCCGTGGTAAATTACCCAGTCCTCTACATTGTTCGGTCCTTTCACAACACTGTTATGACCGACACCCTCTACAGCTTCATTTTGTCGCAGTAAGGGCTGATACGTTTCGTTATCAGGATGCTTAGACCAGGATAAGTTTGTTATAGATTCACCTTCTTGGTGCTGGGCTGTGCTATAGCCAATGTAATAGTGAGGCTTCGTAAAGGCGTTTCCACTGTACATTATGTAATGCATATCACGGTGCCTTAGATAAAACGCTCCTTCGATCGTATGCCAGTTTCGTCCATCACCAAAGCGGTTGTGCTCATAAATCTCTTCATCAAGTGTAGGCTTTACGATTAGCTTAGGGTTTCCTTCAAGTGTTAATGGATCTATCATCCGATCTGCTAAAATAACTGTGCCTGGTCGAAGGTCATCAATGCCGAGCGTTTCATTCGTAGAGTACAGCATCACTAAACTGCCGTCTGTATCCCTTACAACATGAGCATCAATGGTGAAGGTTGAAAATAACTGCTTCACAAACCGAAATGGCCCAGATGGCGTTTCTGCAACTGCCACCTGTAAGTATTCATAATGCACATCTGCTTCTCCAATTGGTCTCGAAGATACATACATATAAAACAAGCCATTATCATAGAACACTGCAGGTGCCCAGTAATCAGCATGACCTTCTCGCTGGTAGGCATAACCGCAATGCGTCCAATGAATCATATCGGTAGAGCAGAGCATGGTTACGCCGTCACCGGAGGTTGTATAGGCATAGTAACGTCCATTATATTTCAAAACATAAGGATCGGGATTCGCCTCAGCGTTAAACGTAAGATAAAGCAGTGCCTCAGGAGCAACCGTAATTTGAAGTGGGTTTATATACATACTCATTGTTCATACCTCCAAGAAATGTACTCGTCGCTAATGAATGGATGTTTAAATTCGATAAAAGTATAGCAATTCCACTCAGCAGCACGACAGCGCGATTCTTTGGAGCTTATGGACGGATTTTTGGAACATTTTCATTGAAGGAGTATGACCTATGAAATGAAATAGCGGGGGAAAAACTTTGGCATTCGAAAATTTGCATAAAAAAAGAGCTGCCCCGAAGTTAGTTAACTTTCGGGACAGCCCCATAAACATGATTATTATTGAGAAATAATCTCTTTTGTTTTGTAATATCCACAAACTTTGCAAACGTGGTGACCTAGTTTAAGCTCTCCACATTGCTCACATTTCACCATGCCTGGAACTGCAAGTTTGAAATGCGTACGACGTTTATCACGGCGAGTCTTGGATGTTCTACGTTGAGGTACTGCCATATTTTCCACCTCCTTCACAAATTCAAGGAATATTATTCCTTAAAAAAATCTTTCAGCGCTTCTAATCGCGGATCGATTCTTTCATTACTACATTGACATGATTGCTCGTTTCGATTACTGCCGCATTGCGGACAAAGACCTTCGCAATCCTCTTTACATAGTGGAGCAAAAGGCATAAATAATTGCACATACTCCTCCACATATGGTGTTAGATCTAGGCGGTCATCAGTAATCAAGACCACATCATTTTCTTCCTCGTCTTCATCTTCGCTAATTTCTTCCGATGAAGCAGGTCTGAATTGCTCAGCGAATGGAATGATTGAGTGCGTATGCGTTGGCTCAAGGCAACGAGAGCAGGCTAATTCCATATCTATTTCAAGATTTCCCTTTACTTCAACTTCCTCACCCACAGGAGTAAGTGTTAAGTTGATATGTAGAGGGCCTGTCTTAATTACATCTTGACGATTAGAAAAAAGCTTAGATACATCTAGTTGTTCATTCACGATCACTGTTTGATCTTTCGCTAATAGATCTTTCAAACGAAACTGCATAATATCACCCCAAACAGACAAAGTTTATTATAGCTATCCTGCTCCTATTTTGTCAAGAATATTACCACTGTTTTATGGATGAACATAACCTTTGTTCCACTTCTTAGCATTATGCTATAGTGAGAGTAGTACGATAGCATAGAAAGGAAGATTGGATGAAGGCTGTCGGTCTTATTGTAGAATACAACCCGTTCCATAATGGACATCTGCATCATTTGCAACAATCCAAACAAATAACGAGCCGAGACGCTGTCGTAGCCGTCATGAGCGGCCACTTTTTACAACGAGGAGAGCCGGCATTAGTTGATAAATGGACAAGAACAGAAATGGCACTTGCCGGTGGCTGTGACCTTGTGCTAGAGCTGCCTGTTGCTTATGCAACGTCCTCAGCAGAATGGTTTGCTTATGGCGCTGTTGCTCTATTAGAGGCAACGGGTGTCGTTGACGCTATATGCTTTGGCACGGAAAGCGGACAATTAAAGCCGCTTCAAGCAGCAGCCAGCTTTATCTCTGCAGACTCAAGTGATGAGATAAAGCATTTACTCCAGGAGCAGCTTAAGCAAGGTGTAAGCTATCCCAAAGCATTCAGCAGTGCTTTAACTGAGCTGCTTGAGCATACACCAGCTTGGTCGCAAAATCCTATTGCCCTGGATCAACCGAATCACACACTAGGTTTACATTATCTTGTCGCACTTCAGCGACTACAAAGCAGAATAACACCGTATACGATTGCACGTGAGCAAGCCCAGTACAACGATGACTCACCGCATCACGATCGTATTGCAAGCGCTACTGCTATTCGCAGATTGCTGTTGGAGGGTAACCAGCTAGATGATATCTCCTCCTACATTCCTGCTTCAACCTTCTCAATCTTACAGCGCGAGCTCATACATAGCAAGAAACAGGCAATGAGCTGGGAGCACTTTGCATTACAGCTGTATTATCAGCTTGCAGTAACACCTGATTCACAGCTTGCCTCATTTCGAGAAATGGAGGAAGGACTAGAGCACCGTCTTAAACATTGTGCTATGAATACATCGCATTACTCTGTCCATAAGCTACTGGATGCTGCTAAAACTAAGCGCTATACGCGGACAAAGCTGCAACGTGCACTTCTAGCTGTTCTGCTTCAGCACCATAAGCAGCATTTTACAAGAGATGCGCTGGCTTCGGGCGTACAGTATTTGCGGGTACTTGGCTTTACAGATAAAGGTCAACAGCTACTGAAGCACATGAAGAAACAAGCGAAGCTCCCAATTATTCATACCCCTGCGCAGTTTAAGAACCCTTCCGTATTTTTACAGCTCGATATCGCTGCGACAAGCTGTTATATGCAAGCGTACTCGTCTGAAATACCGAAGCTCCAGCTATCTGATTATAGCAGACCACCCATTCGCGTATAGCTAGTTTAGTTGGCATTGGAACATGTATATATATGCTATTGGAGTGAAGCAAGCACCTGCATCGCTTCCTCCAATGTAGATACACCATGAATTTCCATCGTATGATCTAACTTTTTTAACGTTCGACGAGCTTCTTCCTCATTTCCTTTCGGAACAATAAAGATCTGTGCACCTTGCTCGCTGGTGGAATATACTTTCTGAACGATTCCTCCAATGCTCCCTACCTCACCTTCTGCATTAATCGTTCCTGTAACAGCAATTTTCTTGCCCTTCGTTAGATCTCCAGGTGTCAGCTGATCGATTATCGTTAATGCAAGCACAAGTCCGGCTGAAGGCCCACCAATATTATCAGTCGCAATATCGAGATGGTAGTCCGGATCATCTGATATTACTGACCTAAGCTCAATATAGCTTTCGACCTGTAGTCGATCATATACGAGCTTTTCTTTATCTAGGAGCAAATCATCATCATGAAGAGTGATCGTTTTCTGCAGCCGTTCATCCCCCCGCTTCACGATCAGATGAACCTTTTCTCCTGCCTCTTGGTTCGTAAGCCAAGCATGGAGCTGGCTAACGCTATGAATAATTACTTCCTCTCCTATTGCATTCACTCCAGCAACAATCTCATCGCCTGCTTCAAAAAAACCACACACGATTAAGCAAGTGCTTGGCTGCTGAACAATAAGCTTCTGTGGCTGTATAGAATAAGGAATGTTCAAGTACCGATACGCCGCTTCAAGCGCATGATTATGAGAACCTCGCATCATGGTGGTAACTCTAGCGGCGTACTCTTCCATCGATGACCTTCCTATTACATCCGTCTTTAGTCTAACTTCATCTTTTGGTGATACAAGTGACCCTAGCATCTCCCATAAATTCGGCGTTGCAAGGAGGACAGCAGTCAGCAGCAGCTCACCTTCTTCTTGCTGTTGCTCAGCCTCCTGTGAATTCTGCTCATAAAACAACGATGTATGCTCATGTGTCTGTATATACCCCTGTGCCGGAACGGCAATACCTGGCTTCAGTACGACAAAGGGAGAAGGGGCATAAAGTAAAATCATCATAATGACAGTAGTAACGACAATCGTTATGAGCACAGTCCGTATCTTTATATATGACTGCCTCAATTTCTTTCACTCCTAGCTTGTTCTAATTTTGCAATTTTTCGCGTAACAATAAGGGACTGAGTTGTCCAACTTCATGCTCAAAGGAGAGATTGTGTTGCACAAAACCATATTTATCGCACTCACGATGTTGTTTCTCGTGCTATCCGTTGTGCTCTCCCCAGACGTTGCACTACAAGCATCCCTATCTGGCATAACGATCTGGTGGAATCTTGTATTTCCAGGACTTCTACCTTTTTTTATTCTATATGAATTAGTACTAGCGTTTGGCTTACTGCATGGCATTAACGCGATGCTCGCACCTTTTGTCACACGCCTGCTGCAGCTACCTAGAGCTGCAGGCATTCCACTGCTAATGAGTATGAGCTGCGGTTTCCCAACTGGCGTTGAACCAACGATAAAGCTGCTTGAGGACGGTCAACTGACGAAGGCGCAAGCTCAACGTCTTCTCGCCTATATCCATCTACCTAATCCTATCTTTATTATCGTCATTATCGGCGCTGGCGTCTTTCAGCTGCCTTTTTACGGATATATTATACTGGCGTCAGTTTGGCTTGCAGCACTTCTGCTTATGCTTGCACATACACGATTGTCCTCGCGGCACGACAAGACAGCTCTCAAGCCTTCCTCTTCGCATATGGAGCCTTACTTTGCGAGTGCCATGCAGTTTGGACGAGAGCTTGACGGAAGAACGTTCGGTCAGGTACTAGGTGATAGTGTATATGGGAGCGTACAAAAGCTATTTATCGTTGGCGGGTTTATTATCTTTGCCTCAGTGCTCGCAGCCTTTATACATCCAGTGTTTAATGCAGTTATGCCACAGCTGCCTTTTCTAGAGCAAATGCTGCTTGAGCAACACGTCGGCAGCTTTGCCATTGCCGAATGGGCTTCACAGCAGACGAATACGGTTGTTGCTTTAGCATTAATTGCTGCTTGCCTAGGCTTTACTGGTATTAGTGGCATTCTGCAGGTAACCTATTATACTTTTCGTCATAGTGACATCAAACTTCTTCCGTTCGTAGGATACCGACTTATCCATGCCGCTTTAAGCTTCGTGCTGCTAATTATGCTGTGGAAGCCATTAAGCTGGATCATTGCTAAGCTTACCGGAGCGCCAGAACAGACTGTGTTCGTGCAGCCACCTCCGCAAGTCTCCATGCTCCATTGGCAAAGCTTATGGCCAGCAAGCATACTGCTCTGTCTAATCACTGGCCTTCTTATCCTTACTGCACACCTGCTTTGGCGCAGTTATAGCCATAAAGTGTAATGATTGTTGTTATGTAAATAATAATTGCCCGTTTACGCGATAGATGTGCGGTTTAACGGGCAATTATTTGTTTCTAGCTTTATCGAAGTGGTCGCATTGGACCACATTTTTCACGTAATCGTTGCTCTACCTCAGGCGGAACCATCTTGGAAACTTCACCTTGAAAGTTTGCTATCTCTTTAACGATGCTGGAGCTGAGATACGAATACTTCGGGTGGGTCATCATAAAAACGGTATCGATGCCATCATCCAGCATTTGATTCGTGGATGCAAGCTGCAGCTCATATTCAAAGTCAGTTACAGAACGGATGCCACGGATAATGACACTCGCATTTTTCATACGCATAAACCTAACGAGCAAGTCACGGAAGCTGTCAATCTCTACGTTAGGCATATCTTTCGTTACCTCGCGCAGCAGCTCCTTACGCTCTTCTACCGAAAACATCGGATTTTTACTTGTATTGTTAAGCACAGCAACAATTATACGGTCATACTGCCTTGCCGCTCGATGAATGATATCTAGATGTCCATATGTAACAGGGTCAAAGCTACCCGGATATACTGCAATTCGTTCCTGGCCGTGTGTACTATTGATCATATTCTCTCTCCTGACTCGGTAAGCCTGATCTGCCTACAAGCTTGCATGCTCAAGCTGCTCTGGCTGATGTCGATATATCGTAACAGCTGCTTCTCCGTATTGTGAATGGCGCTGTTGCTTCAAATTTCCAATTACTTCATCATATTGTACTTTGGAATCGTGCTCGATTACAATGACAGCATGAGTCGCTATTAGATTAAGCTCCTGCATAGTATGCAGCCATTGATCCATATCATTCATTCGATATGGAGGATCTAAAAAGATGATGTCGAAGGCTAGCTGCTTTTTATGAAGCACCTTTAATGCTCTAGCCGAATCATTGCGATAAATTTCAAAATCAGCCTGTGCACCAGCTGCCTGCACATTACTGCGAATAATATCGATGCTAATTTTCTCCTTGTCAATACTAATCACTTTATCAGCACCACGGCTCCATGCCTCTATCCCTAACCCTCCAGTGCCAGCAAACAAATCCAGTACTAAGCCTCCATCGAAAAAGGGGCCTATCATACTAAATATCGCTTCCTTCACTTTATCTGTAGTGGGTCTTGTGCTTTGTCCAGGAACAGCTTTTAAGGGTCTCCCCTTAGCTTTTCCAGCTATTACTCTCACAGTTTGTCCCCCTTCAATGCTCGTCAATTGTATCGTACCATACTACGTTTAACGATGAAAGATTCGCTTTTCATATTAGCTAAAATTAAAATTTTGTTGGGAATATGTATAAATGATGTTCATTCGGTCCACAATATGCTCATCGGTATCTTTGATGCCGTAGAAAACCGTGTAGAGGACTTACGTTTCCCCATAAGCTCTTCATCCGGTTTCTCCTCTCCCATTTTTTTGGATAGAGGCCCTAGCGATAGGGCCTCGCTATTTTTTTGAGGGTCTAGTCAGTAACAGGCTCTTGACCGCTTGCTTTACGCAGCTCATTTGCTAGTCTGTTAAATTCCTGACGAGCTTCTCTATTCGGAGAAGCCATATATGCCGCACTTAAGAAACGTATAATCTTGTTCGCATCCTCCACTGACATCGTAACGCCTCCATTCTCATTGTCTGGATTCTGTCCACCTGAACGTACATCGTCATTGCCAGCTTCTCCATCATTGTTTTCTTTTAGCTGTTGCAGCTTGGCTGACACACTATCCACAAAATTTTTCCAGCCGGTCCATTTACCATCTGTATTCATAATTCTAGGACAATTCTTTCCGCTCCAATCATAATGCCTTCTTAGTCGATCTGTGCCCCAATTACGTTCCAGTAGCATTTCGGCTACGAGCTGAGCAGCATTCTGCAGTGTGCGCCCATAATTTCC
>Ga0180216_1000834_pt1 | contig 29637 bp, 25 predicted proteins | sample eDN3rd37CBELigMG_FD_128879 | JGI IMG/M metagenome (GOLD analysis project Ga0180216, IMG submission 128879) | Enriched Miracle-Growth compost microbial communities from Emeryville, California, USA - eDNA 3rd pass 37_C BE-Lig MG (version 2)... ... | reverse complement strand
TCCGGGTCGGGCCGGTCCTCATCCAGACCGGCGAAGTAGTCGCTGGCGTCACGCACCTCATCGCCGTAGCGCAATGTCCACAGCACGATGCCCTGGTCGCGCGGCTCCAGCATCACCGCCCGCTCGCGGCGATAGAGAACAAGGCGCGAAACGCCGACCATCCCGGTTGATTGCATCGCTTCCCGGATCACGGAAAAGGCTTCCTCGCCCACGGCGTCATCGGGCAGCAGATAGTGCGGGCGGTCATACCAGAGCCAGCCAATGCTGTCGGCCGGCACGAAGGCGTCCACGTCGATGGTGTGGGTGCTTTCCAGCGCGACGGCGTCGAGTTCGTCGTCCCCGATCAGAACATGGTCGTCCTCGCCCCGGGGGTAACCGCGCGCTTCGTCCTCCGGGTCGACAGGTTTCCCGGTAACCGCGTCCACATAGCGGCTGACAAGGCGATTGCCTGTGCGGGCGTTGAGGGTGTGAAACCGCACCTTTTCGCGATCGCTCGTCGCCGGCGTCATCGCCACGCGACACGTGACGAGCGAGAGCTTCAGATATCCCTTCCAGAACGCGCGCTGGGCCATGCCCCCACTCCCCGGGCGATCAGTGGGACCGCGCCTCCTCTGGCGGCCTGTCGGCAAGGCCGGTGACGCCGCTGGCGCTGGCGCAATGGGCGCAGCAGTAAATCACGTCTCCCTGTTCAACGCCGTGGCCGATCACCCGGCAGTCACAATGGGCGCAAACCGGCGCGAGTTTGGTGATTGCGCACTCAAAGCAGTCGAAATGGTACTCACGGCCCGCCATCGCGACCCGGAAGGTCTTGTCGTAATGGTTGCCGCACTGGTCGCACGTCATCATGGCGATCCGCCTCCTTCGTCGTGCTGATTTCTCCTGATACCAACACGGCGGAGGCGCAACTGTTCCCGCGCTCCTGTCGGTTGCCTGGCGCGGCCCCGGGGCGCCCCCTTCCTGTGAGGGGCCACACCGACGCGTGGGCGGGCCAAATCACAAGCCCCGGCTCGCGTCATGAGCCTGGATCATCGCGCCCAATAACGATGAACTGATGGACATCTGGATATGGCGGGCAGGACGCGCAGGCGGCTCCCGGGCTTCACCTGGAAGCAGGCCAGCGCCTGCTGACCAAGCAGGCGCCGGCCCTAAAATGAATTTCGACTCGATATTCATTTTATGATTGACATGGCTGCCGGGACGTTGAAATGTTCCATCCAGAGCAAGACGTCGTCGCCATCACCCGGCCGGCAGATCAACCGGCCGAGGTATCCGCTGCAATTTAGATTACGTTCAGGGGATGAAAGCAGGCAATTAACATGAAAGATTGCAGATAACCTGAAATCAGTCCAAAGAAACTTCAGGTTACATTCCCATGTCACTCAGGATAATAGTACGCGTTATTTGCTATACGCTATAATTTATCATGAATTCAACACAATCAAATGAGTTGCAAGACGTAATAATCACTCACAATCTGCATCGCCCCTCATTGCATCGAGGCGCATAATTATAAAAAATTACCTCTCGCAAATATATAAATAAAAATGAATTACGCAGAAATACAAGTTTCGCTATTCCGCGCCATGCCAAAGCCTGGTGCGTAAATAAAACAGCACAGTCAGGGGAACGCCTATGTCGACGACCGCTGCCGCCCGTTATTTATCCGCCTTGGCCGGGCACGGAATAGACTCGATCTTTGTCAACGCGGGAACGGACTTTGCGCCGATCGTCGAAGCCTACGCCGCCAACAGCAAAGCCGGCGGACCGGCTCTGCCCAGGCCGGTGATCTGCGCGCATGAGAACCTGGCTGGTGGGATGGCGCATGGCGCCGCCCTCATGTCGGGCCGGCCGCAGGCGATCATGCTCCATGTCAATGTCGGCACCGCCAACGCCGCCTGCGCGGTGGCCAACGCCGCGCGTGACCGGATTCCGCTGCTTGTCACCGCCGGTCGCTCGCCAATTCTCGAGAGCGGCGCGACCGGCGCGCGCGATCTGCCCATTCACTGGTCCCAGGAAATGTTTGACCAGGCTGGCCTGGTTCGGGAATTTGTGAAATGGGACTATGAGTTGCGCGATCCGCGCCAGGTGGATGCTGTGGTGAATCGGGCCATCAGCCTTGCATCCGCCCACCCCCGGGGCCCGGTTTATCTGTCGTTGCCGCGCGAAGTCCTGGCTGAACCGGCGGAAGAAACGTCAGGCAGACCGCCGCGCACCCCCGTTCCGGCGATTGTACAGCCTGATCCCGCGGCCATTGCGCTGCTGGCGGACCGGCTCGCATCCGCCAGGCTTCCAGTTTTTGTCACCACGGCAAGCGGCGCCGAGCGGGAATCCGTCGATCTGCTGGCAACGTGTTGCACCCGGTTTGGGATTGGAGTCGCCGATCCGTGGGCCCGTTATCTGAATATTCCTTCCAATCATCCGCACCGGGTGGGATCGGACGTGGCCGCGGTCCTGACCCAGGCCGACGTTGTCGTTTTTCTCGAGTCCGACGTTCCCTGGATAGAGGCGTGGGCAAAACCGCCGCAGGAGACGTTCATTGCACAGGTCGGCGTTGATCCCCTGTTCTCTACGTATCCGGTCAGATCGCATCGGTCGGATCTCAATATTGGCGCCACGCCGGGAGCATTCCTGACAGAACTGATCGCAGCTCTGGAGAAACGCGCCGGCAACATTGACCCGGCGCGGTCAGAGTGGATCCGCGCGATGGCCGGCGCGCACCGGCAAACGGTGGAAACCCAGCGGAAAACCGAGACGGACGCCGCGCCCGACGCGCCGATCACCCGGGCGACCATCTCCGCCTTCCTTGGCGAATTACTCAGGGAAGACGACATTGTCTTCAACGAATACGTGGCGACGCCTGAATTACTGAACCGCACGGCGCCGGGGACCTATTACTTTCTGCCTGCCTCCGGCGGCCTGGGATGGGGGCTTCCCGCGGCTCTCGGCGCCAAATATGCGGCGCCGGAGCGGACCGTGATCGCGACGCTCGGCGACGGCGCCTACATGTTCGCCAATCCGGCGGCGTGCCACCACGCGTCCGCCAAGCACGATCTGCCCGTGCTGACTGTTCTGGCCAATAACAGCCACTGGTGGGCCGTGGATCTGGCGACGCAGCTTGTCTATCCCGACGGCAGGGCTGAAGCCGAAGACCGCTTTTCCAATCTCGCGCCATCGCCAGACTTCGCGGCTTATTGCATCGCCTCCGGCGGCCACGGCGTGACCGTGCGTCAGCGCAGCGAACTCAAAAGCGCTCTGACCGAAGCGCTTCGCATTGTCCGGGAAGAGCGGCGTCAGGCGCTGGTCGACGTCCGCTGCATCTGATCTCCCGGGATATCCCTGTTTCTTGCCTGCGCCGCGAGGAAACCCTTATGCGCTACAACTACGCTGAACTGTTTGCCGCCGTCGCGGCGGAAATGCCGGAGCGCGACTGCATCGTTTTCCGGAACCTGCGGCTGAGCTACGGCGATGTGGCCGCACGCGTCAATCGCCTGGCGAACCTGCTGCTGTCGCACGGCGTCACCATACAGCGGCCGCGCGTGGAACTGCGCCCCTGGGAATCCGGGCAGGATCATGTGGCGCTATACCTGTACAACGGCAATGAGTACGTTGAAGGCATGCTCGGCGCGGCAACCGCGCGCGCGGCCTCCTTCAACGTCAACTACCGGTATGTCGAAGCTGAACTCGCCTATCTGCTGAACGACGCCGCGACGAAGGCAATTATTTACCACGCGCGGTTCGCGCCGGTTCTCCAGCAGGCGCTTGGATCCTTGCGTGAGGCGCCAAAACTTCTGCTGCAGGTGGCGGACGACTCGGGCAACGCGCTGCTTTCTGGCGCCCTCGACTATGAGGAAGCGCTTGCTGCATCGAGCCCTGCCCGCCCGGCCACGACGCCGGACCCTGACGACCTCTATGTGGTCTATACGGGCGGCACCACAGGGATGCCGAAAGGCGTCCTGTGGTCCCAGGGCAATATCATTGAAGGCGCCCTGGCGGGGGGGCTTCCCGAGGGCATTTTCAATGCGCCATCGCTCGCCGATGCGGTGGCGATGCTCGCGGCGGCCGACCGGCGCGTGTTGTTGCCGCTGCCGCCACTGATGCACGCCGCCGCCCAGTGGATGGCGATGGCCGCCTTCATGACCGGCAGCCTCATGGTGTTCCCCGATGTCGTCGACCGGCTCGATCCCGATTCAGTGTGGCGGATCATCGACAAGGAACGCGTGCAGTTCGTGAACCTGGTCGGCAACGCCTTCGCCACCCCCATGTGCGACGCATACGAACGCGGCGGCTATGATGGCGGCTCGTTACAGCGTATCGGCGTCGGCGGCGCCGTGACGAGCGCGTCGGTCAAGGACCGCATCCTGCGCCTCCTGCCCCACGCCGTTATCGGTGACGTGGCGGGCTCGTCGGAGACCGGTTCGCAACTTTCAAATCAGAGCGACAGTCAGGCCCCGGCGACCTCCGGCGTTTTTGCCCCTGCGCCTGGCGCCTGCGTGGTGGCCGATGATCACAGCCGCATTCTGGAGCCGGGCAGCCCGGAAACAGGCTGGCTGGCCAGGCATGGGTTCATTCCGTTTGGCTATCTTGGAGATCCGGACAAGACCGCGCGGACGTTTCCCACGATTGATGGCGTGCGCATGGTTCTGGCCGGTGACCGCGCGCGGTGTCTCGCGGACGGGATGATCGAGCTTCTCGGCCGTGAATCGGTGACGATCAACTCGGGCGGGGAAAAGATTTTCGCCGAGGAGGTCGAGGATGCGCTGGCTGACAACGCCGCCATCCGGGATGTGGTTGTTGTCGGACGGCCGAGCGAACGCTGGGGTCAGGAAGTGGTCGCCATTGTCGAGCTGGCGCCCGGGCAGGAGGCGTCGGACGAGGAGTTGCTCGCGGGCGCCCGCAAGCGACTTGCCGGTTACAAGCTGCCAAAGGCGATCATCCGCGTCGCAGCCGTGGTCCGCAGCCCGGCCGGCAAGGCCGATTATGGCTGGGCCCGCAAGGCTGCCGCCCAGGCCATCCCTGCATAAGGACAACGGGCATGCGCCACGGTAAGGCCGGATTCAATACGCCTTCCCATCAACGCCCGATCGCCCGGAGCACTTTGGCGCCGGCCACCGCTTCTTCGCCTGTTTCGCCGGAGCGCATTGGCGGCGACGCTGCCCGCGCCGCCGCGGCGGCGGAGGCCGCTGCCTGGCTGGGTTGAGTCCGCTCGTCCAGCCGGACGCAAAACATGACGTCAGGGGGAAACGATGAGGAAACGGATGATAACCGGAGCGGTGCTGGCGGCGGCAATGACCGTGACCGGCGCCGGCGCCCAGGAGGGGAAGACCCCAGCCGCAACCGAAACCGTGGTCCGGATTCAGGATTACCCTGGCCTCGGCAACCTGCTGTACCGGGTCGCGGCCGCGAAGGGCTTTTGCGCGAAGCATGGAATTCGCTGCCAGATGCAGCCAATTCCGACCGTGCCGCTTGGCATTCAGGCCATGCTGGCGAAGAACATCGACGTGGCGTTCGCCTCGCCGGAAGTCACAATCAACGCGGCCGCCAAAGGCGCGGATTTCAAGGCCATCGGCGCTGGTTCGCAGCGAACCCCCTTGCAGATCGTTGTCCGCCCCGAGCTTGACGTTCCTGACGGTGATCAGGACTTCAAGCCGATGATGCAGGCCCTGAAGGGCAAGAAGATCGGCGTGCCCGTGCGGGGAGGCACCGGCGAGCTGATGTTCATCATGATGGCGAATCTCGCCGGCCTCAAGGCGGGTGACTACACCTTCGTCGCGGTTGGATCGCCCAACACGTCCTATGGCGCGCTCAAATCGAAGCAGATTGACGCCAGCATGACCTTCGAGCCTTCAGCGTCCATCTGTGAGGTCATCAAGGACTGCAAGGTCGTTTATGTGGGATCGCGGGCAACCGGGCCGAAGGAAATCACCGGAACCAACGGCGCCTCGTCGCTGCTTCTTGTCACCGGGGAGATGATCGCACGTGCGCCAGCCACGATCAGGGCCATTCTGGCGGCGGGCCATGAAGCGGAGACTTTCATACAGAACCCGGCGAACTTTGGTGAAGTCGTCGCCATCGCCAGCCAAAATTCAAAGATGAATATACCACACGGTGATGAGGTGTTGGCGGCCTCGCTGAAAGCTGTGCTGCCCTCCCTCAAAATGGGTCTGTCCCGGGCGGCCCTGAAGCAGATCGCCGCCAACATCACGACTGTGGGCCAGCTGCCGCAGCCGTTCGACACCGACACGCTGGTCTACAACGAGGCCGCGCTGGCCGGAGGCGGCCAATGAGCCGGCCCGTAGGGTTGGCCCAGACGGCGCCGGCCCATGAGCATATTGCCGCCGTGGACCTGCCGCCAACCATCGCCATCCGCGACCTGACCATGCGTTTCGGCGCCGGCACGGCGGACGCCGTGCTCGCCGTCGACAATGTTTCCCTGTCGCTGGCCCCGGGCGAGTTCGTCTCGCTGGTCGGACCAAGCGGCTGTGGCAAGACCACCATTCTCAACCTGCTGACCGGGCTACTGAAGGAGGAGGCGGACGGCGACGTCCGCGTCCTCGGCAGGCCGCCGCGTGAAGGCAACCCCGACATCGCCTACATGCTGGCGCGCGACAGCCTGCTGCCCTGGCGCACCGCGCTCGACAACGCCGCCTTCGGCATGGAGGTGCGCGGCCTGCCAAGGCGCGAGCGCGAAAGCCGGGCGCGCGACCTGCTGCAGCAGGTCGGCCTTGGTGATTTCGCCGACAAATTCCCCAAGGCCCTGTCGCACGGCATGCGCCAGCGCTGCGCCCTTGCCCGGACCTTCGCCCTCGACAGCCCGGTGCTGCTGATGGATGAGCCGTTCGGCGCGCTCGACGCCCAGACCAAGCTGACCCTCGAAGACCTGCTGATGCAGCTGTGGTCAGCCCATCGCAAGACCGTCGTGTTCGTCACCCATGATCTCGCCGAAGCCATCGCGCTGTCCGACCGGGTGATCGTCATGAGCGCCCGCCCGGGACGCGTCGTCGCCGACGTCGCCATTGATCTGCCGCGCCCGCGCGACGTGCGCAAGCTGCAGACCGATCACCGCTTCCACGATCTCTACGCCAAACTCTGGCGCCTGCTTGAACAGGGGGCGGCCGCCCATGAGTAAACCGTTCCGCATCACCCGGGCTCGCGTCCCTGGACACGTCGTCTTCATCGTCGCGCTCGTCGCCCTGTGGGAGTTCCTGGGCGCGCGCGGCGTCATTGACCCCACCTTCGCTGGCCGTCCCTCCGGCATCGCCAGCTATCTGTGGCGCGGCTTCATCACCGACCGCAACCTGTGGAACGACCTGTCCTACACCCTCGCCGCCGCCGCCATCGCCTTCGTCGGCGGCAGCCTCACCGCCATCCTGGCCGGCCTGCTGTTCACCATGCTGCCGGGGCTCCACCGCGCCTGCGAGCCCTACCTCTCGCTGCTGAACGCCATGCCGCGCATCGCCCTCGTGCCGCTGTTCCTGCTCTGGTTCGGCCTTGGCATCGGCTCCAAGATCGCGGTGGCCGTCAGCCTGACCTTCTTCATCGTGCTGGCGGCGACGGTCGCGGGCATTCGCGGCGTCAACAGCGACCATCTGGTGCTGTCGCGGGCGTTGGGCGCAACGCCGGGGCAGATCTTTTTCAAGGTGACGCTGCCGTCGGCGGTGCCGGTGATCTTCTCGGGCCTCCGGCTCGGGCTGGTCTACGCCCTGCTCGGCGTGGTCGGCGCGGAGCTGATCGCCGCCGAGCACGGCCTGGGACAGGTGCTGGCCTATTTGCAATCAACCTTCGACATGGACGGCGTCATGGCCCTGCTGCTGCTGCTCGCCCTGCTCGGCCTATCCATCACCGTCGCCATGAACTGGATCGAGAAAAAGCTGCTCGTCTGGCAGTAATCCCGGCCCATGCCGGAAGCAGATACAGGATCACCACGTGCATCACGCGCCGCCGCCGGGATTGCATCGCCAACAATATGCGCCAGGCGCGCACCGTGACATTCAACAACAAACGGGGGAACATCAATGAAGCATTCAATAACGCAGACGGCCGTTCTGGCCGGTTTCCTGGGCGGCATGTTCGCAGCTGCGCCGGCCACGGCGGCGGACAAGCCAGCCTACAGCCCCGGCGCGTCCGATACGGAAATCCGCCTGGGCAGCACCACAGCCTATAGCGGGCCTGTCTCCGCTTACGGCGCGGGCGGCCGCACGGCCAAGGCGTTCTTTGATATGATCAACGCCAATGGCGGCATTAATGGACGCAAGATCACATTTATCAGTCTTGATGACGCCTACAGTCCGCCAAAAGCGCTGGAGCAAACGCGCAAATTGGTTGAAAGCGACAATGTTCTGCTGATTTTCGGCGTCTCCGGCACCCCGACCAATACAGCGACACAGAAGTATCTGAACAACAAGCAGGTGCCCCAGGTGCTGATCACCACGGGAGCCAACAAGTTCAATAACCCCAAGGTCTATCCATGGACCATGCCGTTCTGGCCATCCTACGCGCTCGAACAGAAAACGTATGTTGATTACATCCTGAAGCAGAAGCCGGATGCAAAGATCGGCGTGCTCCATGCCAACGACGACTACGGCAAGGATCACCTGAACGGTGTTCGCGCGGCGCTTGAGGCGCACGGCAAGTCGAAGGCGCTTGTCAGCGTCCAGGCCTATGAAACCTCTGACCCTGTCGTCGACTCGCAGATCCTCAACCTGAAAAACTCCGGCGCCGACGTGTTCATCAGCGCCACGACCCCGAAATTCGCAGCCCAGGCGATGCGCAAGGCCTACGAGATCGGTTGGAAGCCGCTGCAGTTTGTCACCAACGCCTCCGCTTCCATCAGCCATGTGCTGACGCCCGCCGGAGTCGAAGCTTCAACCGGCGTCATCACCGGGAATTTCGCCAAAGCGCCCGACGACCCGGACCTCGTCAATGATCCGGAAGTCAAAGACTACCTCGCGTTCATGAAGAAATGGGCGCCGCAGGAGAACCCGAAGGATCTGACTTCGACCTATATCGTCGTCAACATGATGAAGCGCATTCTCGAGCGCGCCGGCGATAATCTGACCCGCGAAAACATCATGAAACTGGTCGGCAGCATCAACAATGAACGCATGCCAATGCAGCCGCAGAAGATCGTGCTGCACACCACGCCCGACGACTTCTCGGCTTACCAGTCGCTGCAATTGCAGAAATTCGACGGCAAGCGGTGGGTCAATATCGACTGAACCAGGTCTGGCGCGTGGACCATCACGCGCCAGTTCCCGGACGCCGCTTCGCCCTGCGCTGGCGCGGGTCCAGACGCCAGGGCGCCATCCAGACAGAGCCCGCTCAAACCAGTTTCACAACGGAACCCCACATGCCCACGTTCGACACGATTATTTACGAAAAGCCCGAGGCCAACATCGCCCGCATCTGGCTGAACCGGCCGGACGCCCGCAACGCCCAGGACACCCAGCTTCTTTACGAGCTGAACGACGCCTTCGACGCGGCCATGGCCGATAACCAGGTGAAAGTGGTTATCCTGGCGGCGAAGGGCCAGCACTTTTCCGCCGGACATGACCTGCGGGAGAAGGATGTCGAAAAAGGCCAACGCAAGCTGGTCGGCTCCTGGGGAGCAGACAATTGGGGGCCCGCAGACTGGGCCGGCGCGGAAGCCTATTACGCCCGGGAAAAGGAGATTTACGAAGGGTTCTGCCGACGCTGGCGCGATCTCGCCAAACCGACGATCGCATCCGTTCACGGCAAGGTCATCGCCGGCGGCCTCATGCTGATCTGGCCCTGTGACTTCGTGATCGCCAGCGACGACGCAACGTTCCAGGACAACACCATGTACATGGGCATTCCTGGCGTCGAATATTTTGCCCATGCCTGGGAGCTGGGCATTCGCAAGGCAAAAGAGTTCCTGATGACCGGCCAGCCGATCAGCGCTGAAGAGGCGCGGGCCGCCGGCATGGTGAACCGGGTGGTGACGCGCGATGCGCTTGAGGCCGAAACGCTGGCGTTCGCGCGCAGCCTCGCGGACAAGCCTGCATTTGCGCTCAAACTCGCCAAGGACGCGCTCAACGCCGTGTTCCACGCGCAGGGCTTCGAGAATGTGCAGCGGGCGGCCTTCAACGCCCACCACCTGGCGCACACGCACTATCGCCTGCACCAGAACGGCTCGTTCATCGACGCGGAATTCATGAAGAACTTCCAGTCGAAGGCGAACAAAAAGTAGGCCAGGTCGCGCCCGGCATCGGCAACTTCCGCCTGGTTGCGCGCTGGCTGCGGATGGCTGGCGCCATGGAAATGTGATCAAGCGATGCGCCTTCGGGCGCATCGCGTTACTGGCGCGCCGCGTGACGCGCAAGCCGTGGCGCGGCTCCGCCCAGCAGGCGGACCAGTTGCTGTTTTTCTTACGGCCCCCGCCCTTCCGGGGCCGGCAGTTTGCTCAAGCTCCGCCAACCGTCGTAAATGATCACATGACCCCGGGCGCAGTTGGAAAAATCAGCCCCCCGCCAGACGTCTGCTGGCGCAGCCCGTTGGCCAGCCCCTGTTACGGATCGTGATTTATGGCGCATACAAAGACGACGCGGACTGAAACAGGGCGGCTTTCCAAAAACATGACGGCTCCGGCAACCAGGCCGCGCCAGCCGCGCCTGACCCGTCAGGAAAAGTCAGAACGTTCACGCGCGCTGATATGCGAGGCCGCAGCCGAAATTATTGGTGAATACGGCTACGCCGACGCCACCATCTCCCGCATCATGGAGCGGGCTGGCCTCGCGTGCGGAACTTTCTATGCCTATTTCGACAGCCGTCAGGACCTTTTCGATGTGTTGCTGCCGATGAAAGGCGAAGAAGTTCTCGACGCCCTGAACGCCGCCGCCAACAGCCCGCTCGGAATTGTTGAACTGGAAGCGCGCGCATTTCTGGACTTCTTTTTCTATGTACAGCAGCATCCATGGTTCTTCCGCCTCCTTCATGAGGCGCATGTGGCGACCCCCGAAGGCTACCGCCGTCATGTGAGCAACCTCCTTGTGCGCTATCGCAAACTGCTGGGACGTCACCATGACGCCGGGGAAATGCCTGGCTACGATAAAAATGAACTGGACACCCTGGCGTTTCTGCTGATGTCCGCCCGCGACTATGTTTACTCGCACTCGGTCGCGGGGAGCGACGACGCCGCTGCGACAATCCGGAAGGCGGCGGCAACCTACAAAAAGTTCGTGGCGCACGGCCTGCGCGGCGCCGCCTGCGCTGAAACCGGACCGCCTTCCCCACCTGCGAGCCCCCGGAAAACGCCACGTGTCCGGGGCCGGAAGCCGGAAAAACCGTGATCGCGAAGCTGGATGGGAACAGTGCGACGCGGCCGTTCAGCCTGAATTACCGACTTGCGGCAGTGTTGCCCCTCAGTGATCCGGCAATGCCCGCGGCGCGGAAACATGCTCACGCCGCACGCCAAGCCCCAGCAACCATGCCGGCAACGCCTGGAGCGGCGGAATGATTTGCAGGAGGCGCACGACCGCCGGCGCGCGCGGCGCCTTTTCGCGCAGGGCTGCGCCAATGACCTTGCGGTGGACCGTGCGTTGTATGGCCTGGATTGTCCTGACCGCGAGCATCCGGCGCTTCTGCACGCGGTGCAGCAGCGGATCGGGATCAGCGCCGCGCGCGAGCGGCCCGGCCAGGATATTGGCGGCGGCGACCGCATCCTGGATCGCGAGATTGATGCCGACGCCGCCCACGGGCGACATGGCGTGCGCGGCGTCCCCGATGGCAAGCAGGCCGGGCCGGCTCCAGCGGGTCAGGCGGTCAAGGGATACGGTGAGAAGCTTCACCTCATCCCAGCTGGTAATGGCGCTGATATGCCCGGCAAGAACCGGGGCCGTCGCCGTGACGTCCGCCCGGAAATGCTCCAGGCCCCCGGCGCGCACGCGGTCAGCGCCCCCCTTTTCGATGACGCGCGCGCACTGGAAATAATCGCCGCGATCAATGGCCACGATCATCTCGCCCCTGTCGATATAACCCTGGGTGCGATTGTCGGGGGTGCGCGCCTTGGGCACGCGAAACCAGAGCACATCTATGGGCGCGCCCAGATCCTGCCGGGGCAACCTGGCGGCTTCGCGCAGGACGGAGTCGCGTCCGTCGGCGGCGATGACCAGGGCGCCCTCAAGCATCTCGCCTGAAGCCAGCCGGACGCCTTCGATCCGGTCTTTCCCCTCGATCAACCCGACGACTTCCGCTTCCATACGCAGGGAGAAAGCCGGAAACCGCCGCGCCTCCCCGGCCACGAAATCGAGAAAATGCCACTGCGGCATCATGGCCAGGAAGCGCGCGGGACCCGGGAGCCAGCTGAAATCGGCAATCCCGTATTCATGGCCGCCGATGACCGCGCCGATGCGCTCCACCTTGTTGTGTTCACGCGCGAGCAGGCCATCCAGAAGGCCAAGTTCGCTGAAGATATCCAGGGTCGAGGGGTGAACCGTGTCCCCCCGGAAATCCCTCAGAAAATCCCGATGCTTTTCCAGCACGACGGTTGGCGCGCCAGCGCGCGCGAACAGCAGCCCGGCCATCATTCCGGCTGGCCCCCCGCCTGCGATAATGACAGGACGTTTGTCGCGAACCATCATGGCGCCATTCCAGGTTTCAGTTGCCGGGACAACAGCACAACCCATGTGCAAATCGTTGGCGAGCGCGCCGGAACCGGCGTTCTGACCCCGGCATTCTGGGCTGCCCCATGGTCATGGCGCAAGACTGTTGACCGGCAACAACGCCGGACAGTCCAGTTGCATGGCGGAAGGCCGCCTGCGTCGAACGCCGGTGTGGGGCGCCCCTCGCGACATGGGCGTGCGCCCGGCCCGCTTCAGCCAGCCAGCGCCCGGATTACCTGTTCAGTGAAGCGGGCGGCGGCGACCGGCAGGGTGCGCCCCCGCAACTGGCCAACCACGGTCTGCGCGGGCGCCATGTCCCTGGCGTCGATCTCACGGGCAACCAGCCGCTGGTCTTCTCGCGGAACCCCGGCGCGAATCTGGAAGGTCACCACGTGTTCGCGCATGGCGTAACCACGCATCACCTCGAATGATCCGGTTTCGAGCGCCACCTGCGCCGGCAGGGAGACGCGCGTGCGCGCCGCGTCCAGCAGATAGCGGATGGCGAGGCTGCGATCAGGCATGACCACCGGCCAGCGCAGGCAGTCGCGCAGCCGCACCGGCCCGGCGGTCGCCGCCAGCGGATGATCGGCGGCGACAATGGCGCAAACAGGCTGTTCCAGCACCAGCAACGGCATGAATTCTGGCGTGGGCGGCGGTTGCAGGACAACCGCCAGATCAGCTTCGAACGCGGTCAGGGCTGAAACCACATGGGCGTGGTCGCGCACCATGAGGCTGAACGAAACCAGCTGATGCGCCGCGCGATAGCGCGCGATCTGCGCTGGCAGGAATTCGTGGGCGAACGCCTGGCTGCAGGCCACCGACACATGGCCCCGCCGCTCGCCGGACAGATCGGCGATCTGCGAGCGGATACGGTCGAAATCCGAGAGCTGGTCGCGGATATGGCGCACGACAAGTTCGCCCGCCGGATTGAGGCGCATGCCCTGGGGCAAACGCTCAAACAGGGTTACCCCCATCTCCTGCTCGAAATCCTGGATTTTGCGGGTCAGCGCTGAAGGCGTCAGCGCCAGACGCTCGGCGCTTTTGCGGATCGAGCCGCTCTTCGCCACATCCAGAATGCAGGCGAACGTCCTGAGATGTTTCATTGTCCCCGCTTCCCTGAAGCCAGATCGCGGACCCACCGTTTTCATCCATCGTCCTGACGTGTTGCGTTTTATGAAACACGTCGTTCAGAAACAAGCAATAGACTGCAACACGCGGGTAACCCACCCTGTTCCGGCGATCACATCACGCCGGAGACGCCCATGCCCGCCGATCTTGAGGACCTGCCGTTCGCCGACCTGCCAGCCCGGGTCGCCGCATACCGGGCCGGCCGCGATGCGCTTGCCGATCTGCGGGCGATCCACGCGGCGATCACCGCCGCCGCCAGTTCGCACATATGGATTTCCGTGACGCCGCTCGCTGTCATCGAAACAATGCTGGCCGCGGCGAGCCGCCGTCTGAAGGCCGGGGAGGACCTGCCGCTATATGGCGTCCCCTTCGCCGTGAAGGACAATATCGACGTCGCCGGCCTGCCGACGACCGCCGCCTGCCCCGCTTTCGCGTTCACGCCGGCGTCCTCCGCAACGGCCGTGTCCCGTCTGGTTGCGGCCGGCGCCATTCCGGTCGGGAAGACCAACCTCGACCAGTTCGCCACCGGGCTGAACGGCACGCGCTCTCCTTATGGCATTCCGGCGTCGGCGCTCGATCCGGCGCGGGTTTCCGGCGGATCCAGTTCCGGCTCGGCGCTCGCCGTCGCCGCAGGTGTCGTCCCCTTTGCCCTTGGCACCGACACGGCCGGCTCGGGCCGGGTTCCCGCCGCCTTCAACAATGTGGTGGGGATGAAGCCCACGAAGGGCCTGATCAGCACGACCGGCGTGACGCCAGCCTGCCGCAGCCTCGATTGCGTCTGCGTGTTCGCGGCGACCGTCGCCGACGCCCTGCTGGTCACCCGCATCATCACAGGTTTCGACGCCGCCGACCCGTATGCGCGCCGCGCCCCGGCGGATGCGCTGGCGACGCCGGCCGTGGCGCCCTTCCGTTTTGGCGTTCTGGACGCTGCGACCCTGGCGTCATGCGACGCCGTCGTCCAGGCGGCTTACGCCCGCTCCATCTCGCGGCTGGAAGCCATGGGCGGAACCGCCGTGGCCATTGACTGGACGCCCCTGCGAGACGCGGCCTCCCTGCTCTATGATGGCCCATGGGTCGCCGAGCGGCTGGCGGCGGTTGGCGAATTTATGGCTGACAACGCGCCTGAGGTTCATCCAGCGGTGCGCGACGTCATCGCCAGAGGCGCAAACTGGTCCGCCGCCGACGCCTTCAAGGCGCAATACCGGCTCGCCGCGCTGATCCGCCAGGCTGAAACGGTCTGGAGCGCCGTTGATATCGTCCTGACCCCGACCGCGCCGGAGCATCCATCCATCGACGCCATGCTGGCCGACCCCGTCGGCCTCAACGCCCGGCTTGGCCTGTTCACCAATTTCGTCAACCTGATGGACCTGGCCGCCCTGGCCGTTCCGTCCGACCTGACCTCAGCCGGGCGTCCCGCCGGCGTCACCCTTGTCGGTCCCGCCTTCAGCGATGGCAGGCTCGCCGCCATCGGCGACCTGCTGCACCGCGCCGTGCCGGCGGCCTCTCTCGGGGCGACCCGGCGGCCACTGGCGGCGACGACGCCAGTGGCCACATCGCCACGCGCCGGCGTCACGCTGGCTGTCGTCGGCGCCCATCTGCGCGGCGAGCCACTGAACTGGCAATTGACCGATCGCAACGCCGAATTTCTGGGCGCCGCAAAAACAGGCGCCGGCTACAGCCTTTATGCACTTGCAGGAACCACGCCGCCCAAGCCTGGCCTGTTGCGCGACGGCGGCGCGGGCGGCGTCGCCCTGGAGTTGTGGCGGCTCACACCGGAAGCCTTTGGCACGTTTGTTGCTGGGATACCTGCGCCACTGGGCATTGGCTCGGTGGAACTGGAGGACGGCTCCGTCGTGAAAGGCTTTCTCTGCGAACCCCACGCCATCGCGGGCGCCCGTGACATCACCAATTTTGGCGGCTGGCGCGCCTTCCTGACCGCCGCCAGGGCGGCCTGACCGGCGCCAGGCCCGAAACCCGCCTGAATCCAGGCAAAGGAGCCACATCATGATCCAGCGCAGACAGTTCCTGATGGGCGCCATGGCCGCCCTCGCCGCCCCGGCCGTCATCGGCGGCGCCCGCGCCCAGTCCGGCAAGCCAGTCGTCATCCGCATGGGCGCGCTCAAGCTCATCCACTCCATCGCGCCGTATTTCTACGAGCAGTTCACGCCGGCCGGTTACCGCATCGACGTCGTGCCGTTCGAAAGCCCCACCGAGGGCAAGAACGCCGTAGTCACGAAGTCCGTCGATTTCGGCATGTTCGGCATCGCCGCCGGCCTGCTCGGCGCCTCGGCGGGCGAGCCGGTGGCGCTGATCGCCGGCGCCTGCAACAAGGGCGTCGGCGTCGTCGCCGGCAAGAACAGCGACATCACTTCCATCAAGGATCTCAAGGGCAAGCGCGTCGCTATCTGGCCCGGCTCCACCCAGGAAATGTTCATCCTCGAACGCCTTTCCCAGGAAGGCATGTCGGTGAAGGACATCACCCCGGTGCGCATTTCCTTCTCGGAGATGCACGCGGCGCTCGCCCGGGGCGACGTCGACGCCTATGTGGGCGCCGAGCCGGGTCCCGGCGTCAGCCTCGCCACTGGCGTCGGCAAGATCGTCGAATATCCCTATGGCACGCCACTGGGGGCGCTGAACATGATCACCGCCGCCCACAAGGACACGCTGGCGGCGCGGCCGGAGCAGGTGAAGGTGCTGCTGGAGGTGCACCGCAAGGCCTGCGAATTCGCCATGGCCAACCGTGACCGCATGGCCGCGATGGCGGTGGCGAAGCTGGGCCAGAAGCCGGACGCCATCGCCCGCTCCGTGCCCAATGTCGATCTGGTATGGGACTTCACGCCCGAGGATCGCAAGCGCGGCGAAACCTATGCCCAGCGCATGCTCGATCTGAAGCAGATCCGCCGGCTGCCGGATTTCGCCGCCTTCTTCCAGACCGCCGCCATTGACCAGATTGGAGGACGCGCATGAGCATCGTCATGCAAGGGGCGCCGCCCGCCATGCGCAGTCATGACCGCGTCTCCACGGCGCGCCTGCGGGCGCTCGGCGGCCGCGCCGGCCAGGTCGCCCTGGCGCTGGCCTTTCCCGCCGCCATCCTGACCGGGTGGCACTTCGCCACCGCCGGCGAAGCTTACAGCCTGGTGCCGCCGCCGGCGGAAGTCGCCCGCGCCTTCTGGGACCTCGCCTTCGGCGGAATCAACGACGACGCCTTCAGCCAGACGTTGCTGACCCACGTGCTGGCGTCGGTGGGGCGGGTGCTTGGCGGCTTCGGTCTCGCCGTGCTCGCAGCGCTGCCGCTTGGTCTGCTGATCGGCCGCGTGCCGTTCGTGCGCCAGATGCTGGATCCGACCCTGCAACTGCTGCGGCCGATTCCGGTGACCGCCTGGCTGCCGCTGGCGATGATCCTGTTCGGCATCGGTCCGCGCTCGGCCTTCTTCCTGGTGTTTCTCGGCGCGTTCTATCCCATCCTCGTCAATACGGTGTTCGGCGTGCGCGCCGTCGAGACGCGGCTGTTCGAAGCCGCGAGCATGCTCGGCTGCAAGGGTCCTGCGCAGTTTGCCCGCGTGGTGCTGCCGGCCTCGCTGCCGGCGATCTTCACCGGTCTGCGTCTTGGCCTTGGTTTCGCGTGGGTGGTGATCGTCATCGGCGAGATGACCGGCGTCCAGACCGGCCTTGGCGCCATCATCATGGAAGCCCGCCAGCTCTCGCGCACGGAGATCGTCATCGCCGGCATGGTCGCCATCGGCGCGCTCGGCTTCATTTCCGACCGCCTCGTCATGCTGCTCGGCCGCCGCCTGCTGTCCTGGAGTCCGAACCATGTCTGAACCGACCATTCCGATCCTCGAAATGCGCAATGTCAGCAAGACGTTCGACTTCTCGGGGCAGCGCATCCAGGCGCTCTCCGGCGCCAGCCTCACGGTGCGCAAGGGCGAATTCATCTGCCTCATCGGCGCCTCGGGCTGCGGCAAGTCCACGCTGCTGCGCATCGCTGCCGGTTTCGAGCAACCAACCTCCGGCGAGGCGCTGATGTGGGGCAAGCCGATCGACGGCCCGGACCCGTCGCGCGGCATGGTGTTTCAGGACTACGGCCTGTTTCCCTGGCTGACCGTGCGCGGCAATATCGGCTTCGGCCTCGCCGCTCGCGGCCGGCCGAAGGCCGAAATCCAGGACACGGTCAGCCGCTACGTCGACATGGTCGGCCTCGGCAAGTTCGCCGACGCCTGGCCACACCAGCTCTCCGGCGGCATGAAGCAGCGCGTCGCCATCGCCCGTGTGCTGGCCAACGACGCGGAAGTGGTTCTGATGGACGAACCCTTTGGCGCCCTCGACGCCATGACCCGCGACCGCCTCCAGGACGAGTTGCTGGAGCTGTGGGCCAGCACGGGGCTGACCGTGCTGTTCGTCACCCACTCCATCGAGGAGGCGGTGTTCCTGTCCGATCGCGTGGTGGCCATGTCGCCGGGACCCGGGCGCATCGACAGCGAACTGCAACTGGATCTGCCGCGCCCCCGCGACGTCGCCTCGCCCACGTTCAACGCCATTCGCGGCGATCTGAACCAGCGCCTGCACAGCCACCATGCCCGCAGGGCGGCGTGATCCGGCAAACCATCCATGGCGGCCATCCATGGCAAGCGATCATGCGGAGCGGCGCGCGCTTCGCATGATGAAACGGCCTCCGCACCGCCACCGCAGGAGTGGTCATGACAAATGCAGCAGCCCGGGACGTCCCGCGCCCGCGGCCGGACGAGGCCTGGCGCGACTGGACGAAGGCGGAGCTGGACGCCGCCTACGACAACTCGGCCGCCGTGACCGACAGCGCCGCCTGGCTGGCGCAATGGGCGGCGCGGAGCGCGGCGCTCAGGGCGCGACAGCCAGACCTGCTCGACCTTCCCTATGGTCCCGGCGATCGCACCCGCCTCGATATCTTCCGCTGCGGCCAGAACAATGCGCCGCTGTTCGTCTTCGTCCACGGCGGTTACTGGCAGCGCAACAGCAAGGCGGTGTTCTCCTGCATGGCCGAGGGACTGCTGGCCCATGGCGTCGATGTGGCCCTGCCCGGCTACACGCTGGCGCCGGAAGCCTCGCTGACGCAGATCGTCGGTGAAATTCGCGCGGCGATCCGCTGGCTGCGCAACGATGGCGCCGCGCTCAATGTGGCGCAGGGCCGGCTGATGGCGTCTGGGTGGTCGGCCGGCGGTCATCTCGCCGCCTCCTGCCTCGACATGCCGGAAGTGGACGCCGTGCTCGCCATTTCGGGCATCCACGATCTGGCGCCCGTCGCCGCCTGTCATCTGAACGACGCCCTGCGGCTGTTGCCGGGCGAGATCGCCAGCCTCAGCCCGATCAACAACCTGTCCCGCCGGACGTCAGGGAAATCCACGCCCCTGGCGCTGGCCTGGGGAACGCATGAACTGCCGGAACTGCAACGCCAGTCCGGGGCTTTCGCCAGGGCCTGCGCCGCCGTGAGCCGGCCCTGCGTGACCGCCCCGATCGCGGGGGCCAATCACTTCACCATTCTCCAGGAACTCGTCCGCCCCGACGGCGCGCTCACCGCCCTGGCGCTCGATCTGTTGCGCCAGCGCCAGCATGTGGATGGCTGACCCCAGGCCGAGCGCATCAACCGCGTCGCCGCACCCTGGCGACGCTCGCGCAGATGGCGGACGGCGTCGTTCTGTTCGCAGGACGCCTGCACGCCCGGATGCCTCGCCCGGAAATCGTGATCAGGGCTTCATGGCCAGTATGCGAGAAGCGGAAGGGGTCTGGCCCCACGGCAAGGCCACGGCCATAATGCCGGCCTGGCGCAGAACGCCAGCTCGCCCGGATCGGGTGGAAAGGCGCGCATGACGACACTTGTTGCCATTCTCGGCGGCGTCGGGCTGTTCCTGCTCGGCATGACCGTCATGACCGACAGCCTGAAATCCCTCGCGGGCTCCTCGCTGCGCGCCGTGCTTGGCAAGGCTGCGGCGACGCCGGTTTCCGGCGCCTTCTGGGGCGCGATCGTCACGCTGCTCGTGCAGTCCTCAAGCGCCGTGACCATGACGACCATCGGCCTGGTCAACGCCGGCCTTCTGACTTTTCCCCAAGGGCTCGGCCTGGTGTTTGGCGCCAACGTTGGCACCACGGGCACCGGCTGGCTGGTGGCCCTGATCGGGGTGCGGGTGTCGCTGTCCGCTTATGCGCTGCCCCTGATCTTTGTCGGGGCGCTGACGCGGCTGCTGGCCAGCGGGCGGATCGCGGCGGGCGGCGGCGCCCTCGCCGGCTTCGCGCTGGTGCTCTATGGCCTGACGACCCTCCAGCAGGGCATGGGCGGTCTTGCGGAAAGCCTGAACCCCGCTGACCTTCCGGCTGTGCTGGGCATGCCTGGGGTCAGCTGGTTTTCCGGCGTCAGCGGCCTGCTGACGCTGGTCCTCGTCGGCCTCGCCATGACCGCGGTGATGCAGTCGTCAACCGCCGCCATCGCCGTGACCATTTCCGCCTTTTTCGCTGGAGCGGTTAGCCTTGAGCAGGGCGCGGCGCTGATCATCGGCCAAAACATCGGCACGGCGACGAGCTCGGCCCTGGCGGCCATCGGCGCCAGCGTCACCGCCAAACGCCTCGCCCTGGCCTATGTGCTGTTCAAGCTGATCGCCGCGCTCATCGCCATCGTCGCTTTTCCGCTGACCACGCGGTTGATGCAGGGCCTGTCATCGACGCTCGACGGCACGACCCTGCTCGCCGCCTATCACACCGCCTACAACGTCGTGGGCGTCGCCGTGCTTTTGCCCGCCACCCGGTGGTTTGCCCGCACTGTCACCCGGATGCTGCCATCCCGGGAAACGCCGCTGGAGCGCGCGCTTGACCCAAGCGCCCTCGCCAGCCCGGTGATCGCCATCGAAACCGCGCGGCGGGTCGTGGCGGATGTGCTGGGGACCACCGCCGCTTCAGCGTCCGCCGCCCTCGCGGGCCACCGGGACGCCCCGGACGCCGCGACCGCCGCGACCACGCTGGCTGACGTGCGGCGGTTTCTCTCCGCGCTGAAGGAGCCGCCGGAAACCGGAGAAGAGCGCTTCCGCCTGACCAGCACGCTGCACGCCCTGGACCACGCCGCGCGCCTGGCCGAGGCGGTGGCGGCTGGCGAACTGCGCGGCGTGGCCGCGCCCGGCTCGCCTGAAGGCGACGCCGCCGCGCTTTGCGACATCACCTTGCGCAACGCGCAGTTCATTGCCGATGCGATTACCGCCGAAAGCGCCCTCAGCGCCCAGGCCGCGCCCATCGGCTGGGGGATGTCAGCGGCGGAAGACACGGCGCTGGCTGAAATGGCCGCGGCCGCCAGAAAGCTCCAGACGATGCAGCGCGAGGGCCGCGCCAGCGTGCTGGCCGCCGTGGCGCCTGGCGCCCTCACCGCATCGGAAGCGTTCGCGCGGATCGAAACCATGCGCCGTCTGGACCAGATCGCCAGCCATGCGTGGCGCACGTCAGCCCATCTGCTGGGCCAAGGTGAACCAGTCGTCATCGGCAGGAACGCCTGACCGGAAAACCTGAGCCCGCCGCATGCGCCAATATCGGCGGCGCCGCGAGCCGCGCGGCCGCCGGCGAGGCGCATTTGCCAATCGGCGCGCCTGACGGCAATGTTGGCCGCCAGGATATTCAGCGCGGATATGCCGGAGTGATTCCTGGTCCGCCGACGCGACATGGAAGCTTCGAAATCATGATCACGGACCGAGAAATCACCGCCGCTGACGCGGCGCGCAACGAAAGCCTGGCCGACGTTCGCCCTGGGCTGCTTCACCGCCGGGCGTTTCTGTTTGGCTCCGCCGCCGGTCTTGGCGCGCTGGGCCTGGCTGGCTGCGCCACATCCGACCATATAAGCCATGCCGAGGCCGCCAGGGTGTATGGGGCCGTACCCCAGGAAAAATTCCCGATCCCGGCCGTCGACGTCAGCAAGGTCGACCCGAAATATTATCGCCGCACCGTGCGCTACGAAACCAAAGAAGCGCCCGGCACCATCATCGTCGATCCCGGTTCTTATTATGTCTACCGCGTCGAAGACGATGGAACCGCCACCCGCTATGGCGCCAATGTTGGCCGTGACGGGTTCCGCTGGAGCGGCGACGCCTATGTCGGACGGAAAGCTGAATGGGCCACCTGGACGCCGCCCAAAGAAATGATCAAGCGGCAGCCGGAAGCGGCCAAATACGCCCGTGGCATGCCGGGCGGCCTCGACAATCCACTTGGCGCCCGCACGCTGTATCTTTACCAGAACGGCGCGTACACGCTCTATACGATCTACGCCAGCAGCGACCCTGAATCGATCGGCACGGGCGTCACCAGCGGCTGCGTCGGCCTCCTCAGCCAGGACATGATCCACCTTTACGCACGCACGCCGGTCAAGACGAAGGTTGTCGTCCTGCCAGCCTGAGCCGCAGGCACGGGCCTGCCGTCAGGTTCACTGGAGCACTTCGGCAAAACCGCGCCAGGGAAAGCGCCATGCCTCCTGAATGGAACCCGCTTCACGCGAAGCGGGCTCCCTTGCCGTGAAAATGCTTTAGCGGCAAACCCGGACATGCCGGAAAACCGGCCGGCCGAAGCGGTCACGCACCGGATGCCCGAAACGGTTCCGCACGACCACGCGCCGCGTGGTGCAATGGCGCCGGACGTGATGGGGATGACGATGCCTGACATGTGGATGCGCATGATGCGGCGGGCGCGGCCGGGCCTGAGGCGGGCGGTGCTGGGCCAGCTCAATATCTGAAGTTGCGGTCAGCGGAGCGGGAGCCAGCGGCGCGGCGCCCGCGCTGAAGGCAATGCACGACCCGCACAGGATTCCCGCAACGGCCAGGGCCAGGCGTTTCATCGTCATTCTCCATTGCATCTGACACGAGAACCCCAGCCTACAGCATTTCCAGGAAAAGTGTACTCCACTTTTCGTGAACAAGATGTGTTGAACTGAAAAGCTGGCGGGTTTCCGGCAACCTGGATTTGACCGGAAACGCACAGGAGAAATATTCCCCGGAACTGGAATGAAATTTTGCCTCTCATTGCGAATAACGGTGCGGTTCCACTTTGCGTGCACCCGCTTTTCCAGCGCGATCCCCAACGTCAGCCTGAGCCAATGTGAGCGAAACATCTGTGATCTGGACAGGTCAGGCAGCCGGAATTTCACATCTGGGCCGATGCATTGCGCGAACGCGGTTCCGCCGCAACAGCGCCTGCCCCCAACAATCACGCGTGTCCGGCGATCACAGCCAGAAACGCGGCTCCGTAACGTTCAAGCTTGGCCTCGCCAACGCCCGCGACCTTCGCCATCTGCGCGGGTGACGTGGGGCGCGCCGAGGCCAGTTCGATCAGGGTTCTGTCGTGGAAAATGACGTAAGGCGGCATGTTCTGCGCGCGCGCGATCTCGGCGCGTTTGCGACGCAGCGCCTGAAACAGTTCCTGGTCGCCATCGGACACCGCTGCCAGGGCCGGTCCGCGCGCCAGTTTGGAGCGCCTGGCGCGGGCTGGCGCCGGCGCGCGCAGCATCAGCATTGGCCTGTCGCGCAGAAAAGCCCGGCCGGCGGGCGCGATCGACAGGCCGCCATGGCCTGACAGATCGACGTCGACCAGGCGCAGCGCGATCAGCTGGCGCAGGATCGCCCGCCATGCGCGACTGTCATGCTCGCCGCCAATGCCGAAGGTGGAGACGCGGTCATGGCCAAGCCGGGCGATGCGTTCATTGTCGACGCCGAGCAGCACGTCGACAATGTAGGCCTGCCCGAAGCGCTCGCCGGTGCGGTAGATGCATGACAGCGCCTTTTGCGCCGCGACCGTGCCGTCGAACAGTTCTGGCGGCTCGGCGCAGGTGTCGCAATTGCCGCACGGCGGACAATGGTCGCCAAAATACGACAGCAGCGCCTGGCGGCGGCAACCGGCCGTCTCGGCCAGTCCCAGCAACGCGTCAAGCTTCTGCCGCTCCATGCGTTTGCGCTGGTCGGGCGCCTCCGATTCCTCGATAAAGCGGCTGCGCAGGGCGATGTCCTCGTAGCCGTAGAGCATCAGGGCCTCGGCCGGCAGGCCATCGCGGCCTGCCCGGCCGGTTTCCTGATAATAGGCCTCGATGCTGCCTGGCAGATCGATATGGGCGACGAAGCGGACGTCCGGCTTGTCGATGCCCATGCCGAAGGCAACGGTGGCGACCATGATGACGGCCTCGCCGTGCTGGAAGCGGACCTGATTGGCCTCGCGGGCCGCCTTGTCCATGCCGGCGTGATAGGCGAGCGCATCGTAACCAAGCCCCTGAAGCCAGGCGGCGGTTTCCTCGGTCTTGCGCTTCGACAGGCAGTAGACGATGCCGCTCTCCCCAGCGTGGCGCTGGAGGAACGCCTTTATCTGCGCACGCGGATTATCTTTTTCTTCAATGGCGTAGCGAATATTGGGGCGATCGAAGCCGGCGATGAAGGCGTCGGTTTCCGCAATCGCCAGATGCGACAGGATTTCCGCGCGCGTCGGCTCATCCGCCGTGGCCGTCAGCGCCATGCGCGGCGTGTCGCCAAAGCGCGCCACGACCGCGTCGAGCTGACGGTACGACGGCCGGAAATCATGCCCCCATTGCGACAGGCAATGCGCTTCATCGATGGCGATGACCGACAGCTTCACGCTGTCCAGCAGCTCCAGCACGTCGGGCCGCAGCAAGGTTTCGGGGGCCACATAAAGCAGATCGAGCACGCCGGTCCGGATGTCGCGCCACAGGGCGCGCCGCTCCTCCCACGGCAGGTCGGAATTGAGCGCGGCCGCCCGCACCCCCGCCTGTCGCAACGCCGTCACCTGATCGGCCATGAGCGCCAGCAACGGCGACACGACCAGGCCCATGCCGGCGCGAACCAGCGCCGGGATCTGGTAACAGAGCGACTTGCCGCCGCCCGTCGGCATCAGCACGAAGGCGTTGTGGCCTTCAATGACATGCGCGACGATGTCCGCCTGCGGTCCCCGGAACGCATCGTAGCCATAAACGGTTTTGAGAATATCGAGAGCGGCGGTCATCAGCGGCAACACGGGAATCACGGAAGCCCCTTCATAGCAGCTTCGCGACGCCAGGGATGACCGGCGCGCGATCCGGCGGCTCGCCATATGTCGCCACGCCGCCCGACAGGGCGCGACGGCGCGCTCCCGCGTGCCCGGTTTGCCGGAGCTTTTGAATCTGCTTCACCGGGTTTTGGGAAAGCCCGGATGGCGCATGGCGGTTCAATCAGCGTGGATTTGCCGCGCCGGCGGCGACCTGGGCCTCCCGCGTCGCCAGTTTGCGCCTGGCGTGCTGCTCCTCGGCCATGCCGGCGCGCCAGTAGCTGACGATGAGATGCTGGTCCCGCCCCGCTCTCAGGCGCGTCCGGGCGCCCGCGCGGATCAGGCTGGCGGCTTCGTGCTCACACGCCGCCCACAGATAGACGCCTGGTCCATTCTCCGGCCAGACCAGCGCGCCGAATGCCTCCACCAGGGGGGCCCCTCCCCGCGCATTGCGACAGAGCCACCGCACCGTCACGTCGTCCGGCGCCTTCAGGGGCTGGACATCCGCCGCGTCGGCCACCTCCGCCAGCACCAGGCCCGACGCCGTTTCCGGCAGGGCCTCCAGCATGCGGGCCACCGCCGGCAGGCCGGTTTCGTCCGTCAGAAACACATAGCGCTCCGCCTGACGCAGGCCGCGACCGCCGGGGCCGGCGACGCCAATCACATCGCCGGGACGCGCCGTGGCGGCGAACGCCGCGCCTGGCCCCGCATCGTCATGCAGGACGAAATCAATGGCGAGATCGCCTGCATCAACGTTGATGCTGCGGATGGTGTATTTGCGAATCGCCGGGCGACGCTCCGCCGGCTGCTCCAGGAGCCGGCCGTTCTCGTCCATCACCGGCCATGCGGGTTCGCCAACGCCCGGCGGCGGCAGGAACAGGCGCACGTGCAGCGCCTCCAGCGTATCGAGATGGCCCAGTCCCTCGCCACGAAAATGGATGCGACGCATGTGCGGGGTCAGCGTCTGCGTCCCCACAACCGTCAGCAGGCGGAAATCCGGCGGCGGCCCTTCTCCGCAGCCGTCGCCCTCCCAGCTGATGACCGGCGCCGTTCCCGATGGCGCGAATTCCAGAACATGACTGGCGATCGTCGCCCGCAGGGCGCGCAATGCGGCAAGGTCCGGCGCGGAAACCGTCGCCTCCAGTCCCGCGCCGGCAACGCGGACAGTCCCCCGCGCCGGGCCGAGCACGACATGCGCCGCATCGTCCGCCACGGCGACGGACACGTCGTGGTCAGCCAGATGGGCGCAAAGCCGCTCAAGCAATCTGGATGGATCGGGAACTGCAACATGGCTGCGCGTCGTGAACATGGGAACTCCTCAGCAGGGCAAACCCGGCGCGCGATCCGCGTCCAGCATCCGGGCCGGCGCGCCATGCGAAACATCATGTCAGGAAGGGCGAAGCGGCCGGCGCATCCCGCCAGAGGGGGAAGCGGCGCGATCGATGACGCCGTCAACCATGATCTGCAACCGCCCGGCCGAGCAGAGCTCCACCCTGGCGTCAACGCCATAGACCTCGGCCAGCAAGGCCGGCGTCAGCACCTCGTCCGGCGGCCCCTCGGCGGCCAGCTTCCCCTGGTTCAGCACCACCATGTGGTTTCCCCAGCGCGCCGCCAGGGCCAGATCGTGCAACACCACGACGACGATGACGCCGCTGGCCGCCAGATCGCGGGCCACCCGCATCACCTGCTCCTGGTGACGCAGGTCCAGCGCGCTGGTCGGCTCGTCGAGCAACAAAGCCGCCGGACGGCGCACGATGGCCTGGGCGAGGGCAATGAGCTGGCGCTGGCCGCCGGACAGGGCGTCGAGCGGTTCAAGCGCCAGCCCCCCGACGCCAAGGCGCTCCAGCGTCGCCATGGCGCGGGCGCGCAATGCAGGCTGTGACAGGGGTGGGCCATCCTCCGGCGGGCTCGCGGCCAGGGCTGCGACAACCGCCTCCAGGGCCAGCAGGCGCGCGCCAGCCGGCAAGGATTGTGGCATGAAGCCGACGCGGCGGGCCCATGCGCCGCGCGTCGCGCCGGACAGCGTGAGGTTGCCAAGCCGCACGTCGCCCCGCGCCGGCAACAGCCCGGCGACGCCGCGCAACAACGTCGATTTGCCCGCCGCGTTGGGGCCAACAAGGGTCGTCATGCTGGCCAGCGGCAGGGGCGCCAGGCTCAGCCGGTCAATCACCGGGCGTCCCGGATAGCCGATGCTCACGTCGGTGATGCGAAACGTCGCGGCGTCGGCGCTCACGTTTGCCTCCGGCGCAGGATCAGGGCGAGAAACACCGGCAGGCCGATCAGCGAGGTCACAAGCCCGACCGGCAGCACCACGCCCGGCGTCGCCATCTTGCTGACGATGGACGCGAAGGACATCACGACGGCGCCGGTGAGCGCGCTGGCCGGCAGGAAAAAGCGGTGATCCTCGCCAATCAGCATCCGCGCGATGTGGGGACCGACCAGTCCCACAAAACCGATCACCCCGACAAAAGCCACGGCCGTGGACGCCAGCAGGCTGGCGCGCAGCAGCGAGAGGAAACGCAGACGCCCGACATTGATCCCGAAGCTGGCCGCCCGTTCGCTTCCCAGCCGCAGCGCCGTCATGCGCCATGACGCGGCCAGCGAAAACGGCAGGGTGACCGCGATCACCGCGCCCATGGCGACAACAGCGCGCATGTCGGCCCGGGCGAGACTGCCCATGCTCCAGAAGACAAATTGCTGCAAGGCGTCGGCCGTGCCCAGAAACTGCACAAGCGCCAGAAGGGCATTGAAGGTGAACACCAGGGCGATGCCGCACAGCACCAGCGCCTCCTGACCGCCGCCGGCGCGGCGCGCCAGCGCCTGCAACAACAGCACGGAGCCGAACGCGAACAGGAAGGCGTTCACGGAAACAGCAACGCCAGCCGGCGCGAAGCTGAGGCCGAGGCCAAGAATGATGGCCAGGGCCGCGCCAAAGGAGGCGGCGGCGGAAACGCCAAGCGTGAACGGGCTGGCCAACGGATTGTCGAGGATGGTCTGCATCTCCGCGCCAGCGAGCGAGAGCGCCGCGCCGACACACACCGCCATCAGCGCCACCGGCAACCGCACCTGCCAGACGATGACCTGCACCGCCCGCTCCGCGTCGCCCCATGTCAACGCCGCCCATATCTGCGCCGCCGTCAGGCCGGCCGGGCCCGTCATCATGTCCAGCAGCAGGCCGAGAACGGCCAGGGCGCCCAGCCCGCCGACGAGCAGCGCCCGCCGGCGCAACCGGGCGCCATACAGCGCCAGGATGCGCGCGCCCTCATCGCCCGGATTATCGCCGCCGCTTGCGTTCATGACCGCTCCGGCCCAATCCAGAGCGCGCCGTCCAGGGGGATGGCCGAGAAAGCCGCCGCCTCAGCCAGGGTGGCGGCCGGGTCGAGGCCGGCGCAACGCTCCGGGTGCAGCCACGCCGCCAGACGCTCGATGGCGACCACGTGCAATGGCGTGTCGTTGAACAGGTGCCAGAGGCCGAACGCCCGATGCCCCGAAACCGCGCCGAGCGCCGCGATGCCCGGCGTCGCCAGCAGCCTGGCGAAGCTCTGCTCCGCCATGGCGCGACTGACGCCGAGCCCGAGCACCAGGCCGCCGCTTTTCTCCAGATGACGACCGCCGGTCGCCACGTAACAGTCCGGGTTGGCGACCAGCAACTGTTCGAGGCTGATCTGCCCGGAGGCGCCAGGCAGCAGCGCGCTGGCGACATTGTCGCCGCCAGCCGCCTGGATGAAATCATTCAGCGTGCCCCGCCCGGGCGAGGAACAGCATTCCGTGCCGCCCGCGTGGACGTGCATGAAGACGCGCGGACGCCGCGCCCCGGCGAGCTTGCCGGCGACCCGTTGCAGCCGCCCCTCGTAGAAGCTGATGAACCGCTCCGTCCGTTCCTCCTCGCCCGTCAGGCGGCCGATCGCCCTGAGGCTCGGAACCGTGTCGGCGAGCGGCTGGTTGAAAAAATCCACCACCGCGACGGGAATTCCGGCCGCCTCCAGGCGGGCGACCAGATCGCCATGCCCGGCGCCGGCGTTGGCCCCGCCGCGCGGCGCCAGCACCAGGTCCGGCGCCAGCGCCACGACGCGTTCCAGCGAAAACCCGCCTGGCGTCGCCCCATCGCCGACGACAGGGACATTGGCGATGGCCGGAAACCGCGCCTTGTAACGCATAAAGGCGTCTGGAACCTGGCGCGCGAAATCGGAGCCCCAGCCGGCGAGGACCGAAACCGGATCAGGGTGGATGAAGCCGAGCGCATTCAGCTGCCGCCCCTGCGCCAGGACGATCCGCCTGGCGGGCGCCGGCAGGGTCACCGTGCGCCCGAACACGTCCGTAGCGCTGACCGCGCCTGACCGCGCCCCTGCCAGCGCGGCGGCGCGCGCCATGGCCGGCGCCGCCATGACCGAAGCCGCCATGGCGCCCAGAGCAAACGACCGGCGGGAAAAACCTGGGCTCATGGGCTGCATTCTCCAGGCGTTCCGGTATGGCGCAGGGCGAAAGCAACCGCCCGCGACAGCATCGCCGGTATCACTGATATATGGTTCTCGTCGGCAAAGACGGTGAACGTGCACGCCGCCGCGCCGCTGGCGGACAGGCGTTGCGCCAGCCCGGCGGCGTTGTCGTGCATGCGCGCCATGAGGCGGCGCGCGGCGCGCTCCGGGCTGTCGCCGGCCTGGCGCTTCTGCTCATCGCCGCCCACGGTGACCAGCAGCCGCGGCCGGGCGTCGCCATGATGCGCGGCGAAGCGCCTTTCCGCCGCATGAAGAAGATCGGCGGCCCGCCAGATGGACGGGCTGCCGGCAATGAAGGCGGCGAAAGCCTCCGGCCGGGCGAACAGGGCGTGCAGGACAAACAGGCCGCCGTAGGAATGGCCCGCGAGGGCGCGCCGCGT
>Ga0180216_1000833_pt1 | contig 29671 bp, 24 predicted proteins | sample eDN3rd37CBELigMG_FD_128879 | JGI IMG/M metagenome (GOLD analysis project Ga0180216, IMG submission 128879) | Enriched Miracle-Growth compost microbial communities from Emeryville, California, USA - eDNA 3rd pass 37_C BE-Lig MG (version 2)... ... | reverse complement strand
TCGACCGTCGGCCGCCTGCTGCCTGTTACCGCCTGCTGCCTGCCGCCTGCCGCCTGCCGCCGTTGGCCGCCTGCCGCCTGCTGCCTGCCGCCTGCCGCCTGCCGCCTCCCGCCTGCTGCCTGCCGCCGTCGACCGTCGGCCGCCTGCTGCCTGTTACCGCCTGCCGCCTGCCGCCGTCGACCGTCGGCCGTCGGCCGCCTGCCGCCGTCGACCGTCGGCCGCCTGCCGCCTGCCGCCGTCGACCGTCGGCCGCAGGCGCCACCAGCAATTAAGGTATGTTTTCGTAGTGGAACGCTGCTAAATCAGCCCTTGATCCTCTGTGATTGCTCTTCATTAATGACCGCGTTCCTTGACAGACGGGCGCGACTGGGCGCCTTGGACGCCGGAGACGACGCAGGATCGCGCCGCCCCATTCGCGGTGCACCTGCACAGGGTGTACGGAGGCTGCCAATGTCCCCATCCCAGTGGACAATGGCGCATGGTAATCAGTGGGCCTGTAGACCATACAATATGGGATGGCCATCGTGCAGGCACAATGTATGACACAAAAAGTTACCTACTTTATTGAAGCACTGTGGTGAGCGGCGTCAAAGTGCATGTGCATGGTCGCCTAAGCGCACCATGGAACCTAACCTACATAGACAGCGCTACAGAGGGGACGCGGAAAAGGCGGATCGGGGGAGGCAGCTAGGCCTGGGAGGCGGGTAGTAGACGTTCGCCACTCGTAGGACAGCTAGGGCACGTCCAGGCGCCCGGCGCAGACTACTCGTCCATCATGTATGACATTGTACATCCGATTTACATGCGGCATGCCGTAGTGAAGTCTATACATTCGGCAGGCTGCGCGCCAAGAAGCTAGACAGGTCGTCCAGCGCCTCGTTCACCTCCATCGGGACGCCGTTGATGTGGTGGGCCGCCGCCAGCGGGCCGCCAAAGTACCGCCGCAGGCACGCTACGACGGCCGCGGGCGCCGCCTCCTCGTCGGGCGATCCCGCCTGCTCGGCGAGGCAGTGCTGGAGCGGCGCCGTGGGCCACGCGACGCAGGGGGCTTTGGCGTTGCCGCGCCAGCCGGCGCCGCCCGGCGGCTGCACCACGGCGATGTGGCCCAGCGCGGGCCATGCGGACGGCTGCAGGTCCTTCACGCAGGTGCGCTCCCGCGGCGGCCACTGCCCGTCGTTGCACCAGCCCGCGGCCGGCCGCGGCAGCGTGCCGTTCCAGGCGGCCGGGGCGCGCTCCAGCAGCGCGGTGACGACGTGCTCGTGCCGGGAAACGACGGTGGCGGACGGCACGTACGACGCCAGCGCGACGGCATCCGGCGCCACCTTGACGGTCGGCGGCGCCAGGTGGAGGAGCAGCAGGAGCGAGCCGCGCCGGCGCACCTTGCGGTCGTCCGAGATCAGCGCCGCGCGCACGTCGTCCGACACGCGGCGCAGCGACACGGCCCACGCCCATGTTTGGGTGCTGCCGTCGGGCGCTGCGGCCCGCGGCGGGTACCAGCGGCCGCGGCAGGGCGCCCGCAGCTTGGTGCGCCAGAGGACGCGATCCAGCGCTGCCAGCTCGGCCACCAGCGCGTCGTAATCGGTGGCGACGACGGCGTGCACGTAGACCGGCTTGGAGAGGTCCGCCGCGAGGGCCGGCCACGCGGCGGCGTTGGGCGCCGGCAGCGCGAGGGGCGCCGGCGGCGCGGGGCACGCGCCGGCGTTGTAGAACCGCTCGGGCGGCCACCAGTGAATTGCTGCCGGCACGAGGGCAAACGCGGCGAGCAGGGCCGCGAGCTGCGCGGCCCGCCGGCGCACCTGGCCGGCCGCTGGCCCGCGGCTGACGTGGATGCCGTTGTCGCCGTAGAGCCACAGGTAGATGAGCGCGGCCATGCTGGTGGACCACACGCCCTCGAGCGTCGGCCAGTTGTCGGTGATGGCCACGTCCTCCCGGAAGAAGATGCTGTACAGGTCGCGGCAGTCGTAGATCCAACCGTAGACGCAGATGATGGCGCACGCGAGTGCGGCCGCGGTGCCGGCGCCGCGGTACAGCGCGGCGGCGCGATGCATCCGCGGGCGGCGGCGCTCGTCCAGCACCGCGGCCAGCGCCATGTACGCGCTCGGGATGATGTGCAGCACGAGGCTCGTGGCGTCGCGGTGCTCCACGGTGTAGTAGGCGCCGAACGCCCAGACCATCCGGCTGAGCTCGCACGCGTACACGACGCCGGCCGCCGCCGGGCCGCCGTTGGGTGGCGCCGCGAAGCCGCCCGCGTGCCGGTCGGCCTCGACGAGCCGCACGGCCGCGTACACGGCGGTCCCCCACCAGCACCACGTGCAGAGCCACCACTCGAGAAAGTAACGCACGTACGTGCGGTCCAGGTACGCGTGCAGCACGAGCCAGCCGCCGTGCAGCCCGAGCGGTAGCAGCGACCGTGCCGCTGGCGGCGGGGCCGCCGGCCGCTGCTCCTCGCCCTGCCGCGGCCGGTCCCCGCTCGCCAGCAGGTGCCAGGTCAGGCCGACCAGCGCGGTCGCGGCCCAGATGTAGACGAGGGCGAGGGCCTGCTCCTCCCACTTGACGGGCACGTGCGGGGCGCAGGTGCCGCTCGCGCCGATCGAGTGCGTCGGCGACGTCAGCGCGCACCAAACGTCGGTGCTGCTGGTGTGCCAGCCGCGGCCCGTCGCAACGAAGCGCGCCAGGTCGCCGAGGCGCTCCGCGAGCCGCGCGCCCGCGACCGCCAGCGCCGCGATCGCCGCGGCGCGGGTCCACGGCGCCGCCGCCGCCGGGGCCGTGCCGACCATCGCAGCGGCGATGGGGGTGGGGGAGGGCTCGCCCCGCCTCGCAGGCCAGCGTGTGATCGGCCGGCGTCGTCCCGCGCTGCCGTCCGTCCGGGGCCGCGCCCTTCGCTCGCTGCCCCTCAACAGCGGCGCCTCCTTTGACGTGGGCCTTCTTTGTCTAACGTTCACTGCAACTTCATTTACCGGTTCCGTTCGTTTAGATCTTTTCTCAGTGTCTTCTCAAACTGGATCTCAGCGCTTTCTTAGCTTCTCTCTCGTGATTCTGCTTCATCCGGTTGGATCACTTTTCTCTTCAAGTTCTCTTTTTACCCTCTTTTGGTCGCCATGCCGCGTTCCGTTTGCCATGCAGAGGTTTTGCCAAAAACATCCGACCGCGAGCAGAAGAACTCGCCGCCTTGACCATCTAGACGTTTTCGCGCGAATGGTGGCGCCGCCCCAAACGCGGAGCACGGAGCACCACAGGCAACGCGGAGCACACCTCCCGCCGCTGCCGCCGTGCCGTGCGATGCAGCCCGCAGGTTCACGTACACGTTCGAAGAAGGCCAGGATGGAGCGACGCGCAGCGATGCACAGCGATGGTGCGCTCCACCTCGCCGCGTTGGCTGCGCCGGCATGTGGCGAAACTGAGGACGCCGGATGGACGCCCACCGAGTGCCAGACTGGTCCTTTCGGGAACGCTGCCCCGTCCAGCGGAATGCGCCCCCCGGACCACTCTGTTCCGTCCGAGAAGCGTCACGCTGGCGGCGCTGCCAGCGTTCCTCCCATAGCAGGCCGAGCCGCGCTGGCGCGATGCCCATGCGCACGGCGCGTGCGCCACGCGCTGCGTGTAGGCACGCATGTGCATCTGGTGCATCCGGTCTGGTATCCAGCCCGCCGGCCGTGGCGTCCTCCGTCGCGCTCGACCTGCGGGCGATGCAGAGGCGGTTGTTTGCGCAGCAACCCATTCGCGTTCCACGTCGCTCAGGGGCCACGTCTTTGCCAAGTCTAGCGAGTGGCCCCTGGCTGCGGTCCCGGCGGGGTGAGAGGCGCACCGGGAGCAGCGTGCGCGCGCACACGTTTACTCAGTGAAACGCACGCAAAGAAGGAGAAAGAAAAGAGGTCCAAGTTGGCGCGCCGCCGTTTCACGTTAGTAGGCATCTGCTACGAGTGTCGTCGTCTCGACAGCGCCGACGATCGAGCTGCGTATACCTGTGGGCCTATAGGCGGAATGCGCACGATCGACCTTTGTGAAAGGGCGGCCGCAGACACACCACAACAGTGATCGTAAGTGGCGGCGCGCCGGCGCCGGGCCGACGGCCGAGCGACGGATACGCACACCATGGCGCGCGCGCGGGCCGCCGCTGCCATGTGCGTGCTCGTCGCCCTGCTGGCGCTCCTGCTGAGCAGCGCGCGCCCCGCTGGTACGCACGCGGCCGCTCGTAGGTACGACGTTGTGCCGTGTGCCGTGCGTGGCTTACACCGATCCCGACTGCCGTCGCACTTGCGTACCGATGCGGTGACCACGCAGACGCGGGCGGCGGCTGCGACTGCTCGTGCACGAATGCTCTGGGGTGGGAGGGAACCGACTGCTCTTGCGATGCGGACACCGGCACGCGCCGTCGTACGCCCCCGCTGCAATGCGTGCGCACGGCTGGCGCTGCGCACGGTCCCCAAGCTAACCGTCGGTGGCGGCGCCCGGGGTGCCTCGCCTGGCCGCTTCCCCAGAGTGCTGGCCCGGTACATACAACGCCGACAACCCTTGTGCGGGCCACAAGTGCAAGAGCTGTCCGGCCGGCCAGTTTGTGTCCTATTACGGCGCGTCGTCGTGCCAGACGTGTGCAGCGGGGACCTACTCGGGCAGCGGCGCCAGCGGCTGCACCAACTGCGCCAGCGGCACGTGGTCCGCCGCCGGCGCGTCCAGCTGCAGATGTACGCCTGCCTGCCTGCCTGCATGCATGCGTGCGCCGCGTGAATCCATCACCCGCCGCGGGACGGTGGCTAACCGAGGACGCGGCAGTAGCGGCCTCGCCCGCCACCTCGACGGCAGCGTGCAACGACTGCGGCGCGGGATACCGGTGCGCGGACCGGCTCTGCTCCAGTACGCGCGCGATCAGCGTGCAGGCCGCCGCGGCCTGCGCGAGGACTGTGCCCAACTAAATCCGAGACGATGGGATGCGCATCGGTGGCGTGTATGTATTCCAGTCTGCACGGCGGGCACGTACAGCGACGCCAACATGGCGCGGTCGGGAACGTGCGGGGGTACGTCCACGGCGCCGCGCGCGCGAGCACAACGGCATTCTGACTCAGCGAGCCACTCACCTTGCCAAAGTGGGCGCTTGCGCGATGCGTGCCTGCGTGCAGTGTGCACGGGCGGCTACGCGCCCAATGTGAACGGCAACGGCGCCACGTCCTGCGTTGGTCCGGCGCCGCAGTGCGGCTGATCGCCCTCGCGTGGATCCGCATGCTCAGCCCGCCGCGCGCGCTCCCTTGTGCGGCTTTGCGCGCCCCGCTCCGCAGGTTGCACGGCTGGGACGTACGCCGTCCCTGGTGACGCCGCATGCAAATGTGCGATGCACACACGCTGCGCCGCGCCGCAGGTTGGAAAAGCGCCCGCTGACCCAGACCCGGGTCGCCCGCGGTGCCTTGCGGGCGCGGCAAACAGCGTGCCCGGCGAACACCTACTCGCTCGCGCTGGCGAGCGCGTGCAAGAGCTGCCCGACGGCCAGCACTTCCAGCGATCGCTCGTCGACGTGCACGTGCAATGCTGGCTACGAGAGCCGCGGCACGTCGGGCGACAACTTGCAGTGCCACCGTACGCATGCGGCGTACTCGCGCTTGCTATTTGTGCGCCACAAGTTCACGCAAGGTTGCCGCACCGACCGTGCCTCTGGCGCCGCCCGACCCCCCCCTTGCAGAGTGCGCGGGTGGCTACTACGCCCCAAAAGGCTCGGCGTCCTGCCTGAGTACGCGACGAGGGCGCGAGCGTTGCCGAGTCGCCGCCCATGCTTCAGCTAACGTACTGGACGCGTGCCCGGACGGAATTGCGGTTTGCCGTCGCGCCTGCAGCGTGCAGCGCTGGAACGTACAGCTCGCCGGGCGCCGCCACGTGTGCCTGTACGCGCCAGGTCGGCCCGCCACCGGTTAGAGTAGCCTACCTATGCTCATGCAGTGAGCGGAGCTGGCTGTCGCCGTGACCCCCCTCACACCAGCGTGCGTCGCGGGCCAGTACCAGCCGGACCCGGGCAAGTCGTCGTGCATCAGTGCGTCGCCTGTCCCGCGTCACTGACGCGATCGTTCGCAGTTGCTGACGGGGCCCTGGTACCTCGTGCGGCGCGCGTTTCCTCGCCTCTCAGAGTGTGCCCCTGGCAAGTACAGCCTGGGCGGTGCGACGACGTGCCTCAGTATGCCATGCGGGTGCGCCACGGTTTCGGCGTGGCGCTGGTCACTGACGGTGAGCCAGTCGCGGCGCGCTCACCTCCCCTGCGTGCCGCCGGCAGCCTGTGCCGCTGGCACCTTCAGCCCGGAGGGCAGCAGCGCCTGCAACGGTACAGCCAGCACATGCAGCGCGCCCCACTGGACGCTGGCGCCCTGAATATCGCACCTTTGCGGGCGTGTCGGTCCGCGCCCGTCGACACCACCAGACTGCCAGGAAGGCGAGTACAGCGGTGCCGGTGCTGGCTCTTGCACTAGTACGCCCGAGCCCGCGAGCATCGGTGGACGCTGAGGCGACCATGCTGACGGCCGCCCTGCGTTTCACAGCACTGGTCGATGGTGTTTCGCCACGTTCAGAGTGTCCCGCCGGCACCTGGAGCAACGCCAAGAAGGCCACCAGCATTGCGACGTGCATTCGTACGCGGTCTGGAAGCGTCCCTTCGGTGTATTGCCAGTGCTCACATCTTCGCTCGCCAAAAGCCGTTTGTGGTGCCCGCTTCGCTTGGCAGCCTGCGTGGAAGGCACGGCGAGCAGTACCCTTGGCGCCACGTCCCAAGCGGCGTGCACAAGTACGGCGTGCGCGCGCTCATCCACACACGCGACACCGATGCGGGTCTCCCGCGCTAACAGCGGGCGTCGGGTGTTTCGCGGTACCTGGTTGGAATCCCGTCCAGCTTGCCCAAAGGGCACCTACAGCTCCACCGGCGCATCGCAGTGCAGCCGTACGTCCTGTGCACCCGTGAGCGCTTCCGGCGGCGACGTGGCCAACGCGCGCTCACAAGGCGCGCGCGCTCGCCCGATCGGGCGTGCCCGGCAAATCCCTCAGAATGCCCTGTGAACCAATACCAGAACGTGGCCGGTCAAGGCAGCTGCATCAAGTGCCCTGCCGGCTACTGGACCAACGGCCGCACTGGCAGCGACTCGCTCACGGCCTGTGAAGGTGCGCACCGCGGCGCGACCGCCCTTGGGTAGCGCATCGCTCAAGGCTAACGTGTTCCTGCGACGGTCAGCGCGCGAGTTGATGGACTTGGGGTTTCGTTCCCAGCATGCCCGATCAACATGTACGCGCCGACGGCCGGCGCCAGCTGTACGGCCTGCCCTGCGGGCAAGAGCACGCTCAGCAGCACCGGCCAGACCCAGTGCTTCGACTGCCCAGCCGGCACGTTCAGCACGGCCGGTGGCCCCTGCCAGCCGTGCCCCGCCGGCACGTTCTCCACGGCCGGCTCGCCAAGCTGCACGCCGTGCCCCGCGGGCTCCGACAGTGCCGAGGGCTCCTCGGCGTGCACCTGCAAGGCCGGCTACTCCCGGTCGGGCTCTGGCGCCAACCTCGTTTGCACCAGTACGTTACACACACCGCAGCCGCAGCAGGAGGAGGAGGAGGAGGAGCAGCATGGTCGTTTTCCGCGATGGCTGACGATAGCGACGTTGGCAGGGCGAGCCGATCGCATTGCAGAGTGCCTGGCGGGCACCTACGCCGCTGTTGGCGCCACGACTTGCTCCTGTGCGGCCCACCGCGAATCGGAATGCCCCGCGTAAACCAGTGTGCAGCACTGGCTCACAGTGCCTCCCGGTCCGTGTTGGTCTCTCTACGTGTCATTGCCCACTCAGCGTGCTACCCGGGCTCGTACAGCGAGGATGCCGCCAGCGAGTGCCTCCCGTGTCCCGCCAACAGCACCAGCCCGCTGAGCGCCGCGACGTGCACCTGCAACGCCGGCTTCAAGTCGACCGGCACCGCCACGTCCCTGGTCTGCGCTGGTACGGGCACCGTTTACACCGATCCTCCTCTGCCCTGGCGTTTCGGCAAAGTAACGTGCGAGCACCGACGCTTGTCCCGCTACCTGCTGCGCTCACCAGCGTGTCCGCAGGGCTGGTTCAGCCAGGCGGGCGATACCGAGTGCACCCAGTGCCCGGCCGGCAGCACGACGCCGGGCGAAGGATCCACCACGTGCCTCTGCCTGCCCGGCTACGCCATTTCGACGGCGGGCGGAGCGCTGAACTGCATCGCCTGCACTGCCGGAACGTACAGCCCATCCGGTGCCCCATGCATTCGTACGTGCTGCAACATTGGCGCTGCCACGAGCACGGATCGACAGCGACGACCTAACCGATTGCGTCGTGCCGCTTGCGGTGTCGAGGACGCGGGGGCCGGCGCAGCGTGCGCGGCCAACACCTACAGCGGCGACACGGCCACGACGTGCGCAGCGTGCCCGGACGACAGTTCCAGCGCGGCGGGCCAAGCAACGTGCACGTGCAAGGCCGGCTACGCGTCGTCGGGCTCCGGCGCCACGCTGAACTGCACCGCCTGCCCCGCCGAGACGTACAGCAACGCCGGTGACACCGAGTGCACGCCGTGCCCGGCGGGCAGCAGTAGCAGCGGGGCGGCGGCCCGGTGCGACTGCGAGCCGGGCCGCGCCATGAACACGTTGGGCGAGTGCACCTTCTGCGCGCCCGGCACGTACAGCGCGACGGGCGCCAACTGCGATGCGTGCCCCGCGGGCTCCTACTCGCTCGACGGCGCCACCGACTGCCTCGACTGCCCCGACTTTAGCGACAGCGCCGCTGGCGCCGCGACCTGCGCCTGCCTGCCGGGCTTTGCGACCAACGGCACCGCCGACTCGCTGGTCTGCACGGCGTGCGAGTACGGCACGGTGAGCCCAGATGGCCTCGAGTGCGTGCCGTGCCCGCTGGGCAGCTCGCCGAACGCGGCGGCGACAGCGTGCTTCTGCAACCCGGGCTGGGCCACCAACAACACGGAGGACGGCGACCTCGTCTGCACCCTGTGCCCCGCAGGCACGTCGGTCGCCACCGGCGCGGCGACGTGCGAGGCCTGCCCGCCGGGCACCTACAGCGAGGACGGCTGGACGGCCTGCCGGCGCTGCCCGGCCCACAGCACGAGCGACTCCAATTCGCCAACGTGCATCTGCGACGCCGGCTACGCCACGTCCGGCTCGGGCCTCTCGCTGAACTGCACGCTCTGCCTGGCCGGCACGTACAGCACGCGCGGCAGCCCCGCGTGCACGCAATGCCCGCCGGGGTCGTTCAGCCCGACGAGCGGCGCGCAGGCGTGCCAGTTGTGCAGCCCGGGCACCTACGGCGCCGCACCGGGCGGCACATCGCCGGAGGCGTGCCAGACGTGCCCGGCGGGCACGTACCAAGACCAGTACGGCCAGACGGGCTGCCTCGACTGCCCGGCCGGGACGGCCAGCAGCACGCCAGTCTCGACGTCCAACAGCACGTGCATCCCGTGCGCCGCGGGCACCTACCAGCCGGACAAGGGCAAGGCGACGTGCGCGAGCTGCCCCGCCAACACGTGGAGTCCCGGCGGCGCGACCGACTGCAAGGAGTGCCCCGCCGGCAGCAGTTCGGCCGGTGCGGCCCCGACGTGCACGTGCCTGGCCGGCTACTTCAGCCCGACGGGCGGCGCGACCGCCGAGCCCTGCACGGTGTGCGAGCGGAACCGGTACAGCAGCAGCCCCGGCAGCCGGTCGTGCACGGCCTGCCCCGCCGGCTACGCCACGACCGGCACCGGCAACACCGACTCGTCGGCGTGCGTGGCCTGCCCGCGCGGCACCTACTCCACCGGCTCGGCCGACGACTGCACGCCCTGCCCGCTCAACACGTACAACGTCAACACGGGCAGCCGCGCGTGCGCGCCCTGCCCGGCGGGCCGCTACACCAACACCACCGGGGGCAGCTCGCTGGCGGTGTGCCTCCTCTGCCCGCCCGGCACGTGGTCGGACGGCACCGGCCAGCCGTGCGAGCCGTGCCCCATCAACACGTACGCCAGCCTCGGCACCAGCCCCGGCAGCACCGAGTGCCGGCTGTGCCCCGCGGGCAGCGACACCGAGGGCCGGAACGGCAGCACGAGCTGCGTGCCGTGCCAGGCGGGCTCCTCGTCCGCCGGCACCGGCGACGTGTGCCTGGCGTGCCCGGCCGGCTCGTACAGCGTGGCCGGCGGTCCGTGCACGGTGTGCCCGCCCAACAGCTTCAGCTCGCTGAGCAGCCCCACGTGCACGCTGTGCCCGGCCGGCACGGACACCGCGGGCCTCGACAACCGCGTCGACATCTCGGCGTGCGTGGACTGTCCGCCGGGCTCGGCCAGCAACGGCACCGGCGACAGCTGCACGCCGTGCCCCGCCAACACGTACAGCACCGCCGACGGCGCGGCGTGCGTGCCATGCCCGCCGCACACCGATACTGCCGGGCTGACCGGCCGCGAGAACATCGACGCCTGCCTGGCGTGCGCGCCGGGCTACGTGAGCAACGGCACCGGGGACGCCTGCAGCCCGTGCCCGGCCGGCACCTACGCGGTCGCCGACGCGCTGGGCCGGCGGTGCGTTGCGTGCCCCTACGGCACGTACGGCCCCAGCACCGGCCAGACGAGCGCGAGCGCGTGCAGCCCCTGCCCGTCCGGCAGCAACACGACGGCACCCGCGCGCAGCGCCATCACCGACTGCCGGTGCAACGCCGGCACCGTCGGCGAGATCACGGTGACCAACACTGAGTGCAAGGAGTGCCAGGCGGCCGGGTGCGACGCCAACGCACTGTGCCCCGGCGGCACGACGTGCGGCGGGTGTGACTTTGGCTACGTCGGCGACGGCGTGACGTGCGTCGCGGGCACGACCAAGCTCGCCACCGTGCGCACTGTGCAGTCCGACGCCGCCTGCCCGGGCTTCGCCTACGCCGCGGCGACGTGCTCGGCGTGCGCCAACCTGGGCACGGGCGCGGCCCTGACCAGCAGCGGCGACGCCAAGTGCGGCGTGGCCGGCGAGAGCCCGTGCTGCAACGCGCCGATCTTCCACCTCGACTACAACGGTACGCAGTCGACGGCGTACCCGTACATGGAGTTCAACATCGTGCCAAACCCGAGCGACGTCGCCGCGTACTGCGCGAGCAGCGTGCGGATCACCATCAACGCCGCGGGCGGCACCACGGGCTGCAACAGCCCGAGCACGCTCGTGCACGTGATCGAGACCGTCTCCGCGGCGGACTGGGACGCCGCCACGCTCACGTACAGCGCCGCCGCGAGCATCAAGGTGTACGGCACCATCCGCATCGAGGGCCAGGGCCTCGTCGGCTTCAAGGTCGGCGCGGGCGTCGAGCGCTACCTGGAGATCGTCGACCCGGCGCACCTGGACATCGTCAACGCCAACCTCAAGCTGAACAACGGCAAGGTAGAGGGGCGCGCTGCTGGTGCCACGGGCATGGGGAATGATATCGCCGGTTGCCGCTCACCGGTCGCGGCCAGCCACGCCTCGTGTAATTTTTTGACTGTCCGTTGGCAGCTGTCGTTCCGCATGCGCCGCTTCTGCGAGGGCTCGGCGGGCTCGGCCAGCGCGACGTTCAACGGCATTTCGTTCCCGGGCACCGAGATCGGCAACGCCACCTACTTCTCGCTGAACCCCACGTAGGGGATGCGCCACCACGCCTGCCAGCGGCGGTGGTGGCTTCGGGGGCTGACGAAGCTGGCGAGAGCGGCGAGGCCGGTGCACCGCGCCACAGGCAAGTCACCACCGCGGCCAAGTGCAGTGTCCACGCCACCTGCGTCAACGGCGGCTGCCGCTGCAACCCCGGCTTTGTCGGCGACGGCCTCACCTGCACGCGTACGCCGCCCGGCTCCACGGTGGCGGCGGCGCTTTGGTCGATGAAAGTGCCGTCCGTTGACGCCCCCATCGCCGGGCTGGTCGGACGATGCTGGGTCCACAGCGTGCCAGGGCACCAACGTCTGCGGCGCCAACTTTGCCTGCCCCGGCGGCCCGTCGTGCGGCTCGTCCTGCAACCCCGGCTTCGTCCTCGAGCAGGGCCAGTGCATTCGTACGCGCTGCCTGCGCGCGCCGAACAACGACGTGGGTGGTCCACGCTGACGTCCCGCTGTTGCGCCGCTCGGTCGTTCGCCCTGGTCACCGCCAGCGGCGGCGTCGGCGATTGTCACTGTTCGCGCCAACGAGCCCGACAAGGCCTGCAGCGGCGCGCAGCTGTCGTCCTACTCGGCCAGCAACGTCACGTGCGATGCGTACTGCCAGCAGGGCCCGTCCACGGACGCCAACCTGTGCGGCGCGGCGCGCGGCGTGCCCACGCACTGCTGCTATCGCCCGCAGTTCCACTGGACCGCGCAGCCGCTCAGCTCGCCCGTGCCGGGCGCGAACATCCAGGCGTACCCGTACTTTTCGCTGCCGGTCCTGGTGCGTGGCCCTGCGGGTCTCCGAGGCGCTGCCCGGCCGGAAACAGGTTTAACAGCAGGCAAAAGGGTAGCTGGTGCCGCCGTGACGCAGTCGGCGAGCAAGGCGGAGAACGTCTGCCTGACGGGTGTGCAGATCACCAGCGTCGAGCTGGGTGCCGGCTGCAACAGCTCCTACTTCCAAATTGGCTTCCTGAACGACAGCGACTGGTGCGTGCGCGCGGCCAACGACGACGTTGGAGATGGTCGGGCATTAGTTAACCAATTGCAGCGGCACGCGTTTTGGCCGGCGCCGAGTTGCAGGGACCCGGCGGCGCTCACGTGGTCGGAGGTCGTCAAGCTCACGGGCGAGGGCAAGCTGGTGCCCGTGGACCTGGCCAACTTTAACGCAGCGAGCCTCAGCGTCTACTCGTCCGTGGCATGCCGGCCCCGCCCACCCCCCTGGTGCAACGTGCTCGGAGCGCGCTAAGGCGGGCTCGGGATTGCGCTCGTACGGGTGGGGCACCAGGCCGTCCCTGGCTGATCTGGACAAGTTTACCGCCAACCTCCGGCTGAACCAGGGCCGCGTACGTTCACGACACTGGTCAGAGGGGTGCTGGTTCGCGCGGAATCCCGGCTCACTCGGTGCCATGCCGCCAGCCGGCGCACCCTGATTGTGTCCGCAGCTGTCCTTCTTCGTCAAGCGCTGGTGCGCCGACGCTGCGGCGCAGTACAGCGGCTACGGCCTGGACGACAACGCGTACAAGGCGAACAGCTTTGGGTACGTGGCCGTCTAGTGCATGCCAGGACGGTCAATCCCGTACTCACACGGCGGCGCGGGCGGTGCCGACGATCGCACCAATTCAGCGTGGCGCCCACCTACATCACGTGCGACCCCAACGCCGAGTGCAAGAACGCGCAGTGTGTGTGCCGCACCGACTACTACCACACCGGCTCCGGCTGTGCCCGTACGCGCAACGTGCTCGTCGCTAGCCGGCCCCGTGCCTAGTCGGCGCAGCGGACTAAGCCGCACTGTGGCTACCAGGACTTTCTACACACGCTCGCCGCCAGGCGCCACGTGCACCAACCCCAACCAGGGCCTCAGCTCGGCGTCGGGCTTTGCCTTCGACGTCTCGGACGTGGTCAACGCCGGCGAGGACGCGGTGACGACCAACTGCGCGCCTGGTCTGGCGGGCAGCGCGACGCGCCGCTGCGTCTGGAGCGGCCCGAACAGCCAGTTTGGCACGTGGGCGACGCCGATCAGCAATTGCGAGCGTGCGTCGTCCAACCCGGGTGGGGGCAGTGTGGTGCAAGCATCCGGTTACTGATGTCGACGTTTGTGCCGGGCGCCCGGGCGCTGCATTGCGCCGCAGCCAAGGCCTGCGAGACCGAGGTGGCCTTTAACGCGACGTTCCAGTCGGTGCTCAAGGACTTTTCCTCGGGCAAGTGCCTGGATGGCTATGGCGGCAGCATCTCGCGGCCGTGCCTGTACAACGAGACCAGCGGCGAGGTGTACTGGGGCGAGCCGGAGGGCTCGTGCAGCGGTACGTGGCCGTAGCGCGCCGTTAGCGCGGCGGCGTGACGACGCGAGCGCTCAGCGGCCAGCCTTGGGCAATGGCGACACCTGTGTGCGCTGTGCCCCCTCCCCCCCAGTGATCTCGTGCGCGGCTACCACCTACGACAACGCCGAGTGGCCGGCCTTTGCGCCCCTGGGCGAGGACACCTACGTCAGCGCCACGGCCTGCAAGAACGGCTACCGCGCGATCAACCCGGATCAGCCGACCCAGCGGATCTGCAAGGCCTCCGGCCTCTGGGACCTCGCGGTCGTCAACCCCTGCGTCCGTACGTGCAGCGCGCCGTGCGCGGTGTACGTGCGCCTCCCGCCCGCCGGGCTGATCGGATGCCTTGCCCCGACGGTGGGTCGCGTGGCGCGGCAGGCCTGCACTGCCCGCAGCAGACCAGCTTTGGCAACGCGGCGTGGGATGCCACCCCGTCGGGCGAGGCCGCGGTGGGCCAGTGCCTCGCCGGCTACTTCCCGGGCGCGCCGCTGCGCACGTGCAGCGACGGCGGCATCTGGTCGGACGAGATCATCAACCCGTGCAAGCGTACGTGGACGCGCAGCCTGTGCAGGGCGCCAGCGCAGCGACGCGGGATCTCACGGCGCGATTCGAGTCTCCGCGCGCACCCAACGTGGCAGCGCTGGCCTGCCCCGAGGTGAGCGACAACGACGGCAACGTGTTCGCGGTGACGGCGCCCAGCACGCTGGCGACGGGCCAGTGCGCGCCGGGGTTCAAGCACGCCGTCGGCGGTGCGCCGCAGCGGCAGTGCAACAGCGACGGCACGTGGGCGGCAGCAATCTCGCGCCCGTGCGAGCGTACGTGCACCGCTCGGCTGAGATTTCCGCCACAGGCCCGCCGCCGCTAAACGAACACGCGCGACGGGGGCGGCCCGGCAACGCGCACCCACCAGCGCTGACCTGCGCGGCCACTGACGACGACCACGCGGCCTGGCCGGAGGCGCCCGCCAACGGTGGCGTCGTCGAGGGCACGTGCTTGCCGGGCTACTACGTGGAGGAAGGCAAGCCGTACCGGGCGTGCGACCTCACCGGCACCTTCACGGCGATCGTAAACCCGTGCCTGCGTACGTGCACCCTGGCCCGGCTGCGGTGGTGGCGCGCCGGGGCGGCTGAACCAACGGCGCCTTTTTGTCGCCGAGGTCGTGGAGCGCGCTGGCCACCCTCAGCCATCCAGTGCGCGAAGGTGACCGAGGGCAACGCCGAGTGGCCGGCGACGGACGTCGACACGGAGGTCGTGGAGGGCGAGTGCCTGGTCGGCTACAACGGCACGGCGGAGCGCGCCTGCCTCGACGGCACGACCGCGCCCGGCGTGTGGGGCCCCATCATCACAGCCTGCGAGCGTACGTGGCCGGACAGGGGCCGGCCGGCGTATGGAATGGCGTGCCAGAGGCTGACGCGGCGGGTTTGCCCCCGAGGCCGTCCCGTCCTGCACACAGCCATCTACTGCCGTGCGGTGAACGACGACAGCACGCCCGGCATCTTCGCCAGCTTTGGCCAGACGCTCGCTGGCACCGTCGCGGTGGGCACGTGCAACGCGTCAATGTTTGGCTTGCCACAGCGCCGCTGCCTGCCGGACGGCACGTGGGAGGACGCCATTCTGCGCAACCCATGCACTGGTGCGGCTCATAGCCTGGCTTGCACCGGTATCCGCGGGCAGCTGCAGCGCTGGTGTTCACTTGGCAGCGCCCGTTTGTTCTCGCGGGACCTGCACCCGTAGCCGACGAGGAGTGCCCGCGCCTGGAGAACGACGGCTTTGCCAGCTGGCCGAGCGCGATTCCGGGCACCATCGTCAGCGCCGCCAACGGCGCCCGCTGCATGCCGGGCTACTCGGGCACGCCGCAGCGGCTCTGTGGCGAGAACGGCTGGGGCCCGATCACCTCGGCGTGCACGCGTACGTGCCCTACGCGGCAAGCGCGAGGAAAGCGCGGCTGTCGCAGCGGCTGACGGCGTCGCCCCCTCCCGACCTTTGACGTGGCGCCGCACTCGCTAGCCATTCAATGTCTCTCGGTCGAGGTCAACCAGGCGACGTTCCCGACCGCGACGGCCGGCGACACCTTTGTGAAGGGCCAGTGCGCCCAGGGCTACGCGGGCGCGCCCCTGCGCAACTGCTCCGAGACCGGCGCGTGGGTGACCATTGACGACGCGTGCACGGGTACGAGGACGCAGCTCGCGGGCGTCGCGCACGAGCGACGGGCGATGGTGGACTGAGCGTGGCACGCGCTGCGGCGTGAACGTGGACGTGCCGCTACGGTGGCAGAGATCTTCTGCGACGGCAGCGCGGAGGACGCGGCCGTGTCGTGGCCGACGGCCAAGGCCGGCACGACGGCGCAGGGCACGTGCAAGTCCGGCTACACTGGCAGCGCGACGCGCTACTGCACGTGGAAGGGCGTGTGGCTCGCCCCCGCCGGCGACGAGTGCATCCGTACGCTTTGCCCCCCGACGGCCAGCCTGCCGCGAGGATCTCTGCCCTGACCAATACCGGTGCAAGCAAGTATCGCCCGCTGATTTCTTTGTCAGGCCGGACGTGCCCGCAGGCCAGCGACGCGACCGCGCAGTTCAACGTGGCCAACTCCAATACCGAGGTCGCCGGCACGTGCAAGGACGGCTACACGATGACCAACGGCGAGCCGCCGCGCCGCGTGTGCCAGGCGGACGGAACGTGGGCCGAGACGACCAACCCCTGCACTCGTACGGCCTTCCGGGTTTCGGCCAGGGCGCACGCACACCGTACGTGGCTCACACAGCGTGCGACATGGTGCGCGGTGTGGACGGTGGCAGGCCTGGTGTGCAGCGCCACCGTCGACGACGCGACCTCCGCCAGCTTCAACAGCACGCCGTCCGGCGGTCAGGTGGCCGGCGACTGCCTGCCTGGCCACGGCCCCGGCGCCCAGTCGCCGTCGCGCAAGTGCGAGCTGACCGGCGTGTGGGGCCCCGTGCAGGGCTCCTGCATCCGTGCGTGGGCCGCCGTGTGATCCGTTGACTGCCATGCGCGCTGCCATGCTCACGTGCAGCTGTGAGCAATGCTGGGTTTGTCGCTGCAGAGCTGTTCTGCCCCGACAACAACGTAGATCACAACGCCCAGTGGCCCGCCAACGTGACGGCCGGCACGCGCATCGAAGGCCGCTTCTGCAAGCCGGGATGGACAGGCATCGTCGGCCGCCTGTGCCTGCCGAACGGCCAGTGGGACTTTGACATCACCGGCGAGTGTGAGCGTGCGTTTGGGGGGGGAGGGGGGCTGCATTGCTCGCTCGGCGCACCACAGCGGGGACCTAACCACCGCCACGTCCGGGCAATGAACGACGCCGTGTCCGCCCGACGCAGAGACCTTCTGCCTGCCGCGCAGCTCGGGCAAGGTCGACGGCTACGCGCGCTGGCCGCTGACCGCCACCGGCGCCACCGCCAAGGTAGTGGACGGCACGTGCGAGGAGCCGTACGTTGGCAGCCCGAGCCGCGTCTGCAACCCCGACGGCCAGTGCGAGGAGGCCGTGCAGAGCCCGTGTGCCAGTACGCCTGCGCCGTCCGCGCGAGGGCGCTAGCGCCTGTCCAGGTGAGTTGACACTTGACGGATGGCCGTCCCCCGCTCCGGCCGGCGGGGTCCAGTTGCCGAGTGCCCGTACCGGCCGAACGACGGCAATGCCGTCTGGCCGAACAGCACCGCGGGCAGCACCGTGCAGGGCACGTGCATCGAAGAGAACGGCTTCACCGGCGTCGCGGTCCGCACCTGCTCGCAGGCGGGCGTCTGGGAGGACATCACGACGCCGTGCCAAGAGAAGAAGCCGCCGTGCCCGGCCATCCGTGGCTACCAGTCCCGCACCGACTGGCCCGAGACCGTTGCGGGCAAGAACGCGACCGGCAGCTGCGCGCTCGGCTACCAGCCGGCGGCCGGCACCGACGGCCCGATCCGCTTTTGCGACGCCAACGGCAACTGGACGGCCGCAGTGATCAACGACTGCGTCGTCGGTACGTGCACACCGATACGGCCGCAGTGCAGTTACAAGACGGCGTGCTCACCCGTCGTGTCGCCCAGCAGCGCTGCGCTCGCACCGCCCAGCGCCGCCGAGCAACAACAGCCGCATCCTGTCGGCCCGGGTCCTGAACGTCGACGCCAACTCGGTGTCGCTGCAGTGGAAGCCCAACCCGACGGCCACCAAGTTCCGCCTCGTGTACACCTACGACGGCAACAACTTTGTGCCGGTGCCGCCGCCGATCGGCTACGGTGCGGAAGCACACTGGCCGGCCGCTTCGACGCGGCGACGTCGGCACTAACCACCGCTAGGCTGTCCATGGGCGCGCGTGGGCCGCAGATGCGATCAACACGACGACGTACACCATTCACGGTCTGGCCGAGTTCCGCCGGTACTACATTCAAATCTACGGCGGCGACGAGAGCCAGGGCGACAACAATTTTGACTCCACCTTCTACGTCGTGGAGGTGAAGACGCTCGTCCTGCGTGCGTGCGCGCTCCTAGGCAAGCGGAAACCGGCATCCGCGCGTGACTGAGGCGCGGGCGAGCGCACACCGCGTATGCGGGGTACGGGGCCACGCCACAGCACCCAAGTTTAACGTCGCCAACACCGTCACGACCAAGGACTCGATCACCATCTTCTGGGAGAAGGGCTCGGCACTGACCGCCTCGTTCCTGGTCTACGGCCGGCGGCTCGCCCTGAGCCGGCGCGACATTGGCACGGGCAACTACACCTTGCTGCTGAACTCGACGGCCACCTCGTACAAGGCGGAGGGCCTGGCGTCCGGCGCGACGTACGAGTTCTCCGTCCACGCCGTGACCGCGGATGGCGTCGCCAACAACCAGGCCTCGTTCACCTTCCAGACGCTCTCCGTGGCGGACAACCAGGCGCTGCCCGACGGCGGTACGCACCAGCTGGCTGATGCTGCACCCGTGGTCGACATCCCGCCCGGGCCGTGAGGCTGACCCGCGCGCTGGGCTGTTTGGTCTGGCGTGGCGCCTTGCCCCCGTTACAGTGATTGCCGTGCAGACCGGCATGATCGCCGGCGTGGCGGCGGCGGTCATTGTCATCATCGCGGCACTGGTTGCCGGCTTCTTCCTCTACAAGCGCAACATGCAGGCCAGGCAGCGCAAGCTGCTCGAGGAGTACAACTCGCAGCTGCAGATGCTCACGCTCAACCGGGGCGGCGTGCTGCCCAACGGCTTCCTGAACGAGATGACGCCCGAGGCCCTCCGGGCCAACCTGGAGGTGCCCAAGACGCACTTCAAGGGCGGCGACGCCACGCTGCTCAACACGGTCATGGAGGTCGCGCTGCCGGGCTTCCTCCTCATGGACTACTCGACCGACGTGCGGCCCGAGGCGCGCCTGACCGCCGGCGGCGCCGGCACGATCTACCGTGCCACGCTGGTCAACTCGGACGCGATCCAGCGCAACGGCTCCGAGGTCTGCGCCATCAAGGAGGTGCTGGACTGGCCGTCGCTCAACGACGACGACAACGCCGAGCGGTTCCACCAGGAGGTCTCGATCATGTGGTCGCTGTCGTTCCACGCCAACGTGATCAAGCTGCTGGGCTACACCGAGGAGCCGCGCACGATCATCACGCGCCTGTACCCGACCGACCTCTTCCGCTACCTGCACGCTCAGGAGGAGAAGTCGCCGCTCGAGTCGCACCTGCTGCTGCACCTGTGCTCCGGCATGGTCAGCGCCCTCGCCGCCGTGCACTCGATGAACATTGTGCACCGCGACATCAAGTCGCCCAACTACCTGCTGCAGGAGCCGCGGCCCGGCAGCCCCTTCCCGGACCCGATCCTGTGCGACTTTGGCCTGGCGCGCAGCTCGGACGACGACAAGTTCAACTCCATCAAGGGCTACTCGCCGCGCTACGCGGCGCCCGAGGTCTTTGCGCGCATCCACCTGCGCCACACGTCCAACACCGTCGACGACGACAAGATGTCGGACGTCTACTCGCTCGGCGTCGTCATCTGGGAGACCATGTCCCGCCAGGTGCCGTGGCAGGGCATGACCAACGACGACATCGAGGTGCACGTGCGCGGCGGCGCCCGCGTGCCGCAGCTCGAGGTGGACGAGAGCGACAGCATCCTGGTGATGCTCAACAGCCTCGTCGACGCGATGCTCACCGCCTCGCCCGACCGGCGCCCGACCATCATCAACGTGAACAGCAAGATTGCGCAGTTTATTCGCCAGCTGCTGGAACAGGAGTGAGCGCCGCAAACGTCCCGGCGACCTTGACCCCTGCACGCATGCGCGTGTTTGGTTGCGCTGGCGCCACCGCACGCGCAGCGCATGCAGCGCGTTCGTCGAATATGTTCTCGGTGACCGTGTTTAGAATGTGTACCGTTCTAGTTGTCTATAGTTCTGTAGGATCGCGCGTGTTGATCGATCCCTCTGTTGATTTTTATGGCACAATACTAGATATTTTACACATACGTACCGCTCAGCAGTGCGTCGCCAAGCCGGCCGCACCCCGGCCTCTGCGCTGCCATCCAGCATGCGCTGCATGATTTCGATCCTGCATGCATGCAGGTCCGCACAATTGTGACTATTTGCGACCTGGTCGATAAATGAGCCTGAAGCGTAACATCTACATGAGTCCACACCAACTCTGCGCATACCGGCCGGTGCATTGGACTTGCAACACTCATGCCATGGCTTCAGCACAATTGATCGAATTGGGTCCCGTACGTACGGACGCGAAGAACACTGAACGTGTGCCACAGCTAGTACACAATGCAGGACTTGCCAACCAGCGCATGCAGTTTTTTCGACGTCGTCGATGCAATTATTGAAAGCGCGCTGTCATTACTTTCAACATGTACCCACTTATAGTTCCTTCCATTTCCTGCTTGCTTCCATTGCCGCCCACCCTTCCATTACGCCCCCCCTTGGCTCCACAAGCGAGGCACATGCGTTGAAGCACCGACGCCGCGGCAACCGAGACCATGGCGGCAGCCGGTTGAAACTGCTGTCAGACTTGTCAGGACAACTGTGCGCGGCCCCGAGTCAGTCAGTCGCGTCTAAACGACAACACCGACAACGTTCCATCGACGACGCGACTATAGCGACACCACACAGGGGGGCCATAAACAGCGCTCCCTCGCGTCACTGCAAGGTGGCCTTTGGTACGAACAGGGTGTTTCGGCATCGCGCGATCCAGCACTGCGTCGTGACGCCGGCGGCTGCACGGGACAACGCGGAACGGGCTGCGGGAGAAGGAACGCCGCCGTGCTGCACCGCAGCCATGGCAGCAGTTCGGTGGTGGCCACGCCGGGCGGCGTGGGCGTGGGCCGTTCTAGCGCTGCTGGGCTGGGCCGCCGCCGTCGCGCTGGCGTGCGACACGCACGAGGGCGACACCGTGCTGGCGTTCGCCGAGCCGGAGGAGCTGCTGCACAACACGGCTACCGCGGCGGACGGTGCGACGACGGACGGTACCGCGGCGGCAGGCACGTCTACGAGCGGAGATGCGGCGGCGCCAGCCGCCGTCGTCTTGAGCGACGCCGACAAGGTCACGCCGGCGGGCCTGTTCCAGTACGCCAACCGGAGCCCGACCGGCTTCTACTCGCTGGAGAACTTCCCGGGCTTCGCCCTGCTGCAGGAGAACATTGACGCCTTCCGCGAGGAGGCCGTGGCTATCACGGAGGTGCTCAACCTCAACCGGAAGCAGAACGAGTGGACCCAAGGCGGCGCCAGCTTCTTAGAGAAGCTCATGCAGGAGCGGAACCGCGGTTGGACCGTGGCGTGGGACGGCAACGGCAAGTGGCTGAACTACGCGCTCGTCTACCACGGCAACACGGTGCCCGGCGTCACGGAGCAGCTGGCGCCGCGCTCGCTCGCGGTGCTGCGGCGGATCCCGGGCATCCGCATCGGCGGCTTCTCGAGGCTGCTGCCCGGCGCGTACATCGCGCCGCACACCGACTCGACGGGCCTCAACTACCACTCGCTGGCGTTCCACCTGTGCCTAACGGGCCGCGCCAGCCTGCGCGTCGGTCCCCACTGGGTCGAGCAGGCGCCTGGCAAGGTGCTCATCTTCGACTCGAACATCACCCACGAGGTGCAGAACGGCGACGAGGACCGCATCCTTCTCTACCTCGACTTTGATGTCGACGTCTTCCTGCGCGAGACCGCCGGCTACGACCCGAGCGCGGCGCTGACCGACGAAGAGTAGCTGTAAATGAGAGATGGGCGCCCCCCACATGCGGGCATCGCGTGTACCCAACGGCGCGCGAGCCGTTGTTTGTATGCATAAGATCTAATGCCATTGATGCGTTAGGTACTAGATGCGTGCAGCACATGCACGCGTCCGTCAGATGCGTCTGGCAGGTGCCTCCCGTAGACCCGTGCGTGCGTTCGGTATATAGATGCGTCCGGTAGATGCGTCCCGTAGATGCGTGCGTTCGGTCCGCAGATGCGTTCGGTAGATGCATGCGTTCGGCAGGTGCGTCCCGTCCGCGTCGCGTTCAGCACATGCATGCATTTCGTTCGGCAGGTGCGCCCGATAACCTGATCAACTCGCCCGTCCGTTAATCGGATCAAAGTTTGGCGCCAAATGTCGATGACGTCATCGCAGGGCGGCGCAGCGGCGCAGCGGCGACGGCGCGCCGACGTCCAGGGCGTCCGGCGGCCCGCGGCAGCGGCAGCGCACGCGTTGCCCACTCGCAGACGAGCGTGGCGACATATGAGAGTGTGGGGAAGGCAGAGATCTGCGCGAGACAAGCGGCAGTGGCGCGGCAGGACGGCTGGAACGACCACGAAGTTTCCCGTGGCCGGCGCCAGGAACGCGGAACGGGTTGAGGGCGCGCCCGCGCCACCAGCGGCGCCACGGCCTGTAGATCTGTCTCGGTGAGTGGCGGCGCGGCGGGCAGACGGCGTCGGAACGGCCTATCTACGCGGCCGCAGGCCCGTTTTTGAGCCCGGCGCCCGCCTCAGGCGGCCGCGTTCCAGCAGGACATGGCGCACTCGCAGCAAGTGCGGCTGCCAGCGCTGGTGGACACCCACCTCATGGCCGTCGGCGACACCGACGTCGACCTCCCGCCGCTCACCCAGCGGGCGGCCCTCAGTACGCTGTTAGCGCCGTGCCAGCTGGAAGACCGCGCATAACGTCTTACATCTGGCGGTGCGCTTCCCACGTGGTGGCGCTGGGCAGCGTTTGCGGGCCGCACGCTCCGGCCGATCGAGCCGCCGCCGAGCCCGCGTGTGTCCGTGGACGAGAATGCGCGCGATTCGGCCGCGCCGGTGATGTCGCGCCTGCGCAACGTGTTCCGCCTGCGGCCGGAGGACGACAACACGCCGGACGTCAACATTAGCGGGCCCATGAACGTTCGGTAGGCGGCGGCAGCACGGGATGATGAGCACGTTGGTGTCCCGGGCACGCCGCTGACGCGCGCCCTGCGCCGGTGAACGTGCCTACTCGTCGGCCAGGCACATTGTGCACGTCGGCAGCGGCCGGATGGACATGTTTGACGCGCAGGGCCAGCCCATCGCCACGGACAAGTCGAAGCAGATCGACGTCAACCTGGTCCGCAACCCGACGACCGGCTACGGCATGAATGTTCGGACGCTGGACAACGGCCGCACGATCATTACCGTACGTGCGACAGCAATGGGATGCGCCTGGCTCGGATGGGTGGGCTCAGCCAGGCCCCGCTGTCCCCGTGAGCGGAGCGCGCTGCAGGTGATCTCGCCCGCCGGCGCGGCCGCTCGCAGCGGGGCGCTCGCCGTCAACGACACCATCGTTGCCATTGACGGCCAGTTTATCATTGGCCACACCCACGAGAGCATCGTGCGGCGGCTGAAAGAGTCCAACAAGATCCGGCTAACGGTGGTGAAGGTAGGCAAGCTGCGGGCACGCCCAAAGGACGCCGAACGACCCATGGTAATACTACGCTTTCGCTTTCTGCTCGCACCTGCGACCTTGTAGACGTCGGCGACGGACCCGGCGCAGGCGTCGCCGCCGCCGGACCCGGACCAGCTGGCGGCCATGAACAACCGGTGCCGCGTCTGCGGCAACCTGGGCAGCTTCATGTGCAGCGCGTGTGGCCCGACGATCGCCTACTGCAGGTGCGCCACCCATCACAGCCGCTGCACCTGCAGAGCGCTGCCCCCGCCCACGCTAACCCACCTGCCAAGCCATGTATGTTTATGGACGGGCCATACCTAGCCACACGTGCCAAAAGATCGACTGGCCGGCGCACAAGCCGCACTGTCACACGCTGACGCGCCGGGCGGCCGCGGGCGCGACCGCCGGCATCTCTCCGAGCACGAGCATACACGCCTTTGAACCAGGTCTGCACTGCACCGGCACCGCCGCTGGCGGAAACGCTCATTGGCGCTAACGCACGCGTGACGTCGGCACGGCCCCTCGCTTCCCGCGTTGCAGGCATCTGCGCCGTGTGTGCGGTCCGCGATGCCAAGTACCGGTGCTCCTGCCTGGAGGTCACGTACTGCTCGCAAAAGTGCCAAGCGCAGGACTGGCCTCGGCACAAGTTTGTGTGTTCGTCGGTCGGCGGTCCGCCGTCGCAGCCGACGCCGCTCGGCAGCGTCCGGGCGCGCTCGGCGACGTCGTCCTCCAACGACCCGATGGGTGGCAGCGTCAAGCTGGACCACAGCACCGGCAGCCTGGCGCGGGACAAGGACAAGGACAACGTCAGCGTGAGCAAGCTGTCGCTCGCGTCCAGCGGCTCCGCGCCGGCCGCCGCCGACCCGGCCGGCCGGTCGTCGTTCTACATCGGTGCGTGGGCCCACTGGATTCGCGGGGCAGTGATGGCACGGGCGGCTCACACAGCGCTCGTGGCGACTTGAGCGCATAGCACATGCAGCGGGCGCCAAGCACGTGGCGCGCATCCAGTACAACGGCGCGGCGTTTGTGCGCCAGTGGGTCACCGAGCTCAGCGGTACGCGGGCGCGATGCGCTGGGCCACGCTGAGCGACGCCGCGATTGACACAGTGGGGCGCCTCCTTCCTGCGACCCCACGCGCGTCCCAGCCTCCGAGCGGCACCCGCTGTTCCCCACGCTGTGCCCGGCGCCCGACGGCGAGGCCGTGTACGTGGCCGTTGGCAACTGGATCCAGTGCCTCGACAGCCGGACGGGCCAGATCCGGTGGGCCGTGGACCTCTACTTTCCGTTCCACGGCGCCGTCGTGAGCCTCCTTCTGATGGGGCCGTACCTCGTTGTCGGAGCCTGCGGGTACGGTGGTGCGCGGCGCTGCGCCCAACGAACGTCATGCGAAGTTGATGCGATCGTTTTTCCGTCCTCGACGTTTTGGTTTTTAACGCCGATGGCTGGGGGGCAGCCAACTGATCTTTCTGAACGCGGCAAATGGCAAGGAGGCCGGCCGCCGGCTGCTGTCCTGGGACCTCACGACGGCGGTCGGCATGATTGCGATCGGTTCCGCCATCTTTGCCGTCTGCGGCAACCACGCCTTCGCGCTGTCGGTGACGCTCCCCGGTGCGTCGGGCACGCCGCCGGGCCGTCTGTGCGAGCTGGCGTGGCGCACGGCGCTGCTGGAGGATCTCGGTCGGCAAGGCGCGGCGCTCGCCGTGTACCACAGCGATCCCGCCAGCAACGGTCCGGCGCGCAGGCCTCTCGACGCTGTCGGCCAAGTTGGCGCAGCGGCTCACGCGTGCGCACATTGAGCGATGCGTTGCGTGCCCCTCCCCAACCAGACGTGACGGTGGCGGCGCTGCTGGTCGGTACGTCGTCCAGCACGGCGCTCCGAGCGCTGGACGGCAGCCTGCTGGGCGGCAGCGCCGAAGGCATCAGCCTGCCGGCCGCATACAGCCGCCACGGCAACGTGTTTGTGCACTGGGACTCCAAAGCCTGCGTGGTACGTTGGCTCTTTTGGCGCGGCTGTGACGCTGGGAACCGACCGCTGACTGGGCGAGAACGACGCAAGCAAGTTGGGGCGCGCCAGCTTTCGCGGCTGCAGCCGGCGGCGGACGCGGACGTCGCGTGGAGTGTTTCCATGCTGGGCGCCGACGGCATGCCCGCAAGTATCGTCCAACTGGTACGTCCCACGCGCAGGCGGAATCGTTGCGACACGAGACCGTGCTGAGTAGTCTGCTGCGGTGTTGGCGGAACGTTTCTGCGACGGGCAGCCCGCGGACGCCGAGCACGGCCACCCTGCGCTCGTCGTGGTGGCCATCGACACCCGCGTCGTTGGCGTCAACGCCGACACGGGCGACGCGGTAGGCCTCCCAGCGCCAAGGGACCAGGCGGCGACGCGTTGTTGGTGCAGCTAATGGTTGTTTCGCCCATACCGCAACGCGTTGACGATTTCCAGCTGTGGATGACGCCGCTGATTCCGGGCGAGGCCAACCCGGTGCAGCGGTCGGTGGTCTCGCTGCTGCTGCTGGACGACGTTATCGTGGCCGTTACGGCCGGCCGCATGTTTGCGCTGCGGCCGTCCACCGGCGCCATCGTGCGCAAGGAAGCGTGGCCCGGCCGCATGGGCCAATCGTGCGTGGCGGCGGGCGCCGACGATGCGTACACGGCCTGCAGCAGTTGGCAGCCCGGTTCCGCCTGCGTTAGCTACCGCGTCGACCGTGGCCCGCCCACGAGTACCTCGGACCCAGCCTTGTAAAGAGCGAGTGGTTGTGTATGTGTGCTTGAAGCCCCCCCAAAAAAGCTGTACAATGTGTGGGGCGGTGCCCGATAGTAGTACAAACCATTACACGACAAAACCACCAGTGAAAACGACGTGGCTGCTTTACACGGGCGGCGTCGCCGCCAGCTTGGGCATGGCCGACCGCCAGGCGCCAAACGAGACGGGCGAATCGTCGCGATCCAGGTAAGCGGCAATGTCCAAGCCGGTCATCTGCAACGGGGCCCCGGTCGCCACGGGCGAGCACGTCGCACGCATGAGCCCGGCCGCCTAGGGCGGCAGCACGCGCGGTGGCGCAGCGTGCGCCGCACCATGTTGAGGTGGTACAGGTCCACCTTGGAGAGCTTGTCCAGCGGCACGGCGACACGTACGCCATTCTGCTTCAGCAGGTGCACCTTGCCGTCGTTGATCTCCTTGAGCTCGGCGTCGACGCGGAAGCTGCCGGTGCGGTCCATCCACGTGCGGGGCGCCGCCTTGATCGCCTTGCGCATCGACCCCGCCGCCGTCGCGCCGCGGCGGTTGATGAAGACCGTCGCCATCACCGCGCGCAGCGGCGTCCACGCGTCGTCGATCCTGCGTGGCGCAAGCGTGGCAAGACGGGGCAATGCTGCTTGGGTTGGTCGTCCCCACTCCGCCACCCTAATTTTAGCATGACCGGGTCGGCCACGCACGGGATCCGCAGCGTGTAGGTGGTGTCGACGATGCCCAGAATCTTGTACTTGTCGGAGCCCTCGTCCTCGTCCACCTCCTCAGCGCCCGCGCCGTCCGCGGGGCGGCCCGCGTCGGTCGCGGCCGCGTCGGCCGCAAACGACCCCTGGCGCGAGTGGCCCGCTCCGGACCCCTGGCGCGAGTGGCCCGGGGTGGACCCCTGGCGCGAATGGCCCGGCGTGGCCGCCGCCTTGGGCGGCCGGGCTTCGACGATCCACCTGCATGACCGACGACCGCGCGCCGGACACCCGCCCGCCAGTGTCAGCGAGCGGTGGCCAGCCAATCGAGCTGATCGAGGCGCCCCCGCCTGCCATGTAATGGGGATGCCGATGGACGCGCTGCCGGCCTCGATCTGCAGCGTGTACGGCCGCTGGATGTCGGCCTTGTCCAAGCTCGGCACGCTGCGCCACACCGCGCTGGCCCACCCGAGCGAGCACGCGACAGAGTGAGCCCGGCGCGGCCATTGCCGACGGCGTAGCCCCGACGCGTGTTCCGCACAAGTCGACCACGTCGCGCCGCCCAAAGAGCAGCTGGACGGCGATGCGGGACGAGCTCAGCGCGTGCGTGCCGCCGATGTAGCGCGACAAAAAGTCCACGAGGCTGCGCGTCCGGCCGGGGCTCCAGCCGGCGAGGTACGCCGCGTTCGTCTCGGCGAGCACGGCGCGGATGGCGTCCTCCTTGGCCTGCCGGTTGCGGATGTCGTCGCCGTTGGCGGCGGGCCGCAGGTGGCGGCCGTTCAGGAGCATGTTGCACGCCGCCAAATCGCGTAGCCTGAAGCGAGCGACGTCAGCGGCGACAGAAGGCGTCGCGGGGGGTTACTACGTCTAGTTCGCGCCGCAGGCGTCGACGTCGCGCCTGGGCGCGCGGCGTCGCACCGGCACTGCTCCATCTCGTCCAGCGACATGGCCTGGAACCGCAGGAGGCTGTCGAGCTCGTGGGCATGGCAGCACCCGGCCAGCGCGTGCCGCGCCACCTGCGGGATCGCCTCGAAGCCCGCGGGCACCGCAAGCGACGTGACCGGGTTCCGCCCAAAGGCGTCCTTGTACCGCTGCAGCTGGTGCTCGGCGCTCAGGTCGACCGTGCGCCGGCGCGGCGTGATGGCCGGCCGTGGTGGCATGCCCGACGACGGCGGCGCCGGCGAAGATGCCGGCGGGGCGGGCGTCACGGCCGCGGCGGCGACCATCGTGCTGAGGGGCGACGGCGTGGCGGGCGTGTGCGCGGTCGGCGAGCTCGCCAGCACCACGACGCCGTCGCTGCCATCAAAGTGCAGGTCCACCGATGTGTGGCGGCTGTGCCGGCGCGACAACGACGCGCTGCTCCCGCTGCTGCTGGGGCCGCTGCCGCCGCCGCCGCCGCCGCCGCCGCCGCCGCCCCGCAGCATGTCGCGGTTTAGGTTGGCCACGTACAGCCAGACGTTACTGGCGAACCGGAGGAGCGGGTCCGTCTCGGCCGCGGCCATGCGCGCCGAGCCCGTGCGGCCGGCCAGCGCGCTCCACGACGCCGCCGCGTCGTGCTCCGCCGCGGCCACGTCCGCCTCGCCGTCCACAAACGCCTGCAGAGCGCAGGCGAGCAGTATACTGGCGCGCCAGCGGGCCGCATGAGCAAGGGCCCTGCGACAACGGCATAGCCGGGCAGGCGGGCACGGGCGTACCCGGAGGACAGCTTCGCCAAAGCGCTCCACCTGCCGTGGGAAGAGGCCGTCCACGGCGGCCTTGGCCGGGGTGTACGCTTCCAGCCATTGCGTCTGCGCCACCCGCGCGACTTCCTCCAGCTCCTGCCAGCGCGGAGCCGATCGCCGTGCGGCAAGGACCACGCCCAAGGTGATCGTTGGTCCGCTGTTTTCGCGCTCGCGTGTCCCCGGCCCCCCGCCGCCCTCTGATACCTCCGACGGCGCGGTGGCCAGGCTCTCGCGCAGGCCGCGGTGCCGGTCCGCCAGGCTGTCGGCCGTGTCCAGCTGCGCGCGCAGGGTGTCCAGCGACTGAGCGACGTGCTCGAGCGGCGTGAAGACGTCCGTGTCCAGCTTGGCGCAGTGGGCGCGCGCGGCCTCGACGACGGCGGCGGTGTGGCTCTGGTGGAGCACGGCCAGCGACCACGCCGACGTCTCGCGCAGCAGGCGCACAAAGTCCGCGGCCACGGCCTCCTTGGCGCGCAGCAGGCCTAGCCGGCGGAGCAACCCGGCCGTCCACGCATCCAAGCGTTAGTTTGAACCGCGCCGCGGGTTGCAGGTGGAGATCTGGGCGGGCGTACCGTCCAGGTGCTGCTTGTAGGCCTCCAGGCTGCTCTGCAGCTGCTGGACGTGCGCCGCCACGAGCGTCAGCGGCCGGCGCAGCTCGGTCGTCGGGCCCGGCTCTGGCGGCAGCGGCGCGCCGGACGGCCGCGGCGCCGCCGCTGGCGACAGGAAGCCGGACGCGGGGCCCGGCGCCGACGCCGCCATGCGTGGCCGGGTGGTGGTGGTGGTGGC
>Ga0180216_1000832_pt1 | contig 29710 bp, 20 predicted proteins | sample eDN3rd37CBELigMG_FD_128879 | JGI IMG/M metagenome (GOLD analysis project Ga0180216, IMG submission 128879) | Enriched Miracle-Growth compost microbial communities from Emeryville, California, USA - eDNA 3rd pass 37_C BE-Lig MG (version 2)... ... | reverse complement strand
CTCCGGTCCGCGAGCCGTGTACGATCAGCAGCCGCTGGACATTCACGCCATGCTCGATGCGTGCATCGCGGCGTACCGTGTGACCGGTGAAAAGCACTGGGTGATCACGGCCCGGCGGTGCTTTGACTGGTTCCTTGGCCGCAATCAGTTGAAGCGGGTGCTGTACGACTACGAGACGGGCGGCTGCCGCGATGGTCTGCAACCCAGCGGCCTCAATGAGAACCAGGGGGCCGAATCGACCCTGGCCTGGCTGTTGTCGCTGTTGGCGATTCGCGCGCTACAGTCGCAAGAAACCGACGGCTTTGTGCGGCCCGACCGCATGGACAAGCGGGCTGTGCTGGCCCAGTTGCGGTAGGTGCCGTGGCCTCTTGCGCGGCGGCGCTGTCCTTGCATCGCCCGCGCCGTCGCAAGTGACGTCCTTATGCGCTCTCGCCGGGTCTGGTATGGGCTCTGCGGGAGTGCGCTGAGGACGATGCCGCCCGGCGGGACAAAGCAACTGCGTTCATCGAAAGATCAGCGCCGGCATGGATCATGCGCGCCACGGCGCGATGCCTGCTGGCTGACCGTGATTAAGGAACTGCTATCGAAAAGGAATGTATCCCGCGAAGCACGGGCCGCTCCCGGCATGAACAGGCACCTGCCGCGGCTGGCCGCCGTGTGACGCCCACCAACCTCGGAGCGCCCCCTGAAGATGGAATCTCCTGTTCCCGTTGAGCGGCTTCCCATCCGGTTTGAATCGCAGGACGAATGGGTGATTTCGTTGCCGTTTTTTCACGGCGGTGCCGCGCGAGTGGCCAGCGTGTTTGCCCGCGTGAACAAGCTGAAAGAACCCCAGGTAGAGCGGCTGCTGCAGGAGGTTTGGGAGCGCTTCGCCCATCGGCACTCCAACATCGAAAACGTGTTTGATGAGCATTTCCGCATCGCGGCGAAGATGATCGAGTTTGCCGAGCCGATCAGCGATGCTCGGCGGCTGCTGTTGGGCTCGTACTTTACGATGGAGTACGCGATCGCCTCGGCGGCGCTGTTCAATCCTTCGATCGTCGCGCACCCCAATCAGAGCGGCGTGCCCAACGGCGGGCTGCGGTTCGTGATGAGCCTGCGGGCGACCGGCGAGGGGCACGTGTCATCGATCGTGTTCCGCACCGGCGTCATCGAGCGCGACCGCACTGTGGTGTTCGATCCGCCTCGGCCTTTTCCGCGGCGAGCCCGGCTGTCGCCCGACCAGTTCTATCACAAGGGGCTGTTTCGCCGGAAGCTGCGCGAGATGGCGCTGAACCAGCAGGCCGTCGACATGGTGATGGCGCGGCTGCCCGACCGCTTCACCATCCTGGAACTGGAACAAGCCATCGCCGAGGCGCCCAATCGCACGCCCGACATCGTGCGGATGGAAGAAACCACCGAAGGCATCCGCTGGTTGGCCCGCGAAAACTACCGCCTGCGTCTGCCGAGCGATGCCGATATTTCGCAGATCGTGATCTTTCCGCAAAGCGACAACGAGGAGCGGGGGATCGAAGATCTGCGGATGGTGCGGTTCACCGAAGACGATGGCACCGTCACCTACTTTGGCACCTACACCGCATACAACGGTTACCGCGCACTGCCGCAGTTGATGGAAACCAGCGATTTCCGCGACGTGCAGGTGTACACCCTCAATGGCGCCTGCGCTCAGAACAAGGGCATGGCCCTGTTCCCGCGGCGGATCAACGGCCACTACTGCATGTGCTCGCGGGTGGACGGCGTTAACCTGCACATCATGTATTCCGATATCCCGCAGTTCTGGGAATCGGCTTCGCTGCTCAAGGTGCCGGAGCAGCCGTGGGAGTTTATGCAGATCGGCAACTGCGGTTCGCCCATCGAAACCGAGGCCGGCTGGCTGCTGCTTACGCACGGCGTGGGACCGATGCGGACCTACTCCATCGGCGCGATGCTGTTGGATTTGAAGAACCCGCTCAAAGTGCTGGGGCACTTGGACCAGCCGCTCTTGATGCCGACGGACGACGAGCGGGAAGGCTACGTACCCAACGTGGTGTACACCTGCGGCGCGCTGGTGCATCGCAACTATCTGTACATGCCATATGCGATGTCCGACTCCAGCACCGGCTTTGCCGTTATCGAACTGAAGCCGCTGCTGGAGCGATTGTGCGGCTGACGAGAACAACACACTGATCGGTTTGCTGCAAGCTTGCCTGCTGATCTGAACAGGGAAAGGAAACGCCAGCCATGGACGCATCCAACCCGATTCGCTTGGGAGTGATCGGCTGCGGGGGCTTTGGGCTGTTTGCGCTACAGCACTTTGCGCAGGTGCCGGGCGTGACCGTGATGGGCATGGCCGGCACGCATCGCGAGGCAGCCATCGCCGCGGCCAAACGGTTTGGCATCCCCGATATTGTCGATGTCGAAGAATTGGTGCGGCGGCCTGACCTCGATCTGGTCTATATCTCCACGCCGCCGTTTCTGCACTATCCGCAGGCGATGGCCGCTCTGAAAGCCGGCAAGCACGTGATCTGCGAAAAGCCATTGGCGCTCACGCTGGAGCAGGCCGACGAAATGATCGACACGGCCCGCCGCAACGATCTGCTGATCGTGGCCAACCTGATGCAGCGGTATAACCCGCTGGCCGATGCCGTCCGACAACTCATCGAACGCCAGCCGCTGGGCGAACTGCTGCACGGTTACTTTGAGAACTACGCTTCGGACGAAGGGCTATCGCCAGACCACTGGTTCTGGGACCGCAGCAAGAGCGGCGGCATCTTCATCGAGCACGGCGTGCATTTCTTTGATCTGTTTGAAAGCTGGCTGGGGCCAGGCCAGGTGGTGGCGGCCCAGCGCACATTGCGGCCGGCCAATGGCGTCGAAGAACAAGTGCAATGCACCGTGCGCTATGGCCAAACGGCGCTAGTGAACTTCTATCACGGCTTCCATCAGGTGGGCCGGATGGACCGCCAGGAGCTGCGGCTGGTGTTCGAGCGGGGCGATGTCACGCTATTTGACTGGGTGCCTAGCCGTGTGCGGATTCATGCGATTGCCGACGAGGCCAATACCCGCGCGCTGATGGAGCTGTTTCCCGATGCGCGGCTGGACGTGTCGCAAGTCTACAGTCCCAAGGACCGCGCCTGCCGTGGGCGGCACAAGGATCTGGACATTTACCAGATGGTGGAAATATCGGCCGGTCACAGCATACCCAAGATGCACCGTTATGGCGAGTTGCTCCGCGCGGTGCTGGCTGACCAGGTGGCGTGGATTCGCGACCGCAGCCATGCCCGCCGTCTCACGGAACGCAACGGCCGCGACTCGCTGGCGATGGCCTTGGCGGCCGATCAACTGGCGGGCCAAGCGGCCGGCTAACGGAGAGCGCCTCCGGTTCACTTTGCTTCGCCACCCGCAAGCATTGTCGCGCAGCAGGAGGGTACAGTGGCTATGCTCAGCCGCCTTCATCAACAGCTTGTCGTGCGACCGCAGGACGTGGCCGCCAGCAGCGACGACATGGAAGTGATCGGCACCTTTAACCCGGGCGCGGCCGAGTACGGCGATGAGGTCATCATCCTGGTGCGGGTTGCCGAGCGGCCGCGTGAGCAGCGGCCCGGCTTTGTGGCGCTGCCGCGCTGGAGCGATGGCCGCGTGGTGGTGGACTGGATGCCTGAGAATCAGGTGGAACTGCTCGATCCTCGCGTGGTGCAACGCAAGGAAGACGGTCTGTTGCGGCTGACGTTTACTTCACACTTGCGCGTAGTCCGCAGCCGCGATGGCCGCACGGTGGACCGCTTTGACGGGCCGACGTTCGTGCCGCAAATGCCGTGGGAAGAGTACGGCGTGGAAGACCCGCGGATCGTGGCGCTGGATGGCCGGTACTGGATCACGTACGTGGCCGTGTCGCGGCATGGTGCGGCCACGGCGCTGGCTTCGACGGCTGATTTTCAGACCTTCCAGCGGTACGGCATCATCTTCTGTCCCGAGAACAAAGACGTGGTGCTGTTTCCCGAGAAGGTCGGCGGGCAGTATGCGGCGCTGCACCGGCCAACGACCGCGCACCCGTTCTGCCGGCCGGAGATCTGGTTTGCCCGTTCGCCCGACTTGCTCCACTGGGGCGACCACCAGGTGGTACATGGCGGCAGCAGCAGTTGGGAGAGCGGCCGGGTGGGAGCCGGCGTGCCGCCGATCCGGACCGAGCAGGGCTGGTTGGAGATTTACCACGCCAGCCGCCGTTCGACCGAGCCGGGCAAGGTCGGCACGTATGTAGGCGGCATCATGCTGCTAGATCTGGAGAACCCCGCGCTGGTTAAGGCGTATCGGCCGGACCCGTTGTGGGAGCCCGACCAGCCTTACGAGCTGGAAGGCTTTGTCCCCGGCGTGGTGTTTCCCACGGCAGTGGTGTCGCGCGGCGAGCGGCTGCAAATGTATTACGGGGCCGCTGATACCTACACGGCGATGGTCGAGTTCGACCGCGCGGAGCTGCTGTCGGCCGCATAGCCCGCCAGCGCGCACTGGCTGCACTGCCTGTAGGAAGGCGGTGGCAGGCTCCGCTGCGCGCCCGTCGCCACCGAGCACGCGGCACACGATTTGCACCCTTGGGTGAATGTTCCATATTCGACCCAGCCCCGGCGGCGGTGCGTTCTCCGCCACGCATCTGCGGCCCCATCGAGCCCGGCACGTGACCAGGGCGAGCGGCACCAGGGCAAGGAGGGAGCAAGATGCATCTTCAGTGGACATTTACCGGCTGCGACCAGCAGCAAGAACGTCGGATCGAAGAATTATGGCGTCACCGGCAGGCTGAACTGGAAGGCCGGGCTGGCATCGCCGGAGCGGCCGGTTCCACCCAAGCCCGGATTTCGATCGAGCATCACGACGATGCCACGCCGCCGTGGTCCGCCCAGGTGGCCTTGTATCTGACCAACGCCGTGCACTTTGCCGAGGCTCAGGGCAACTCGGTGGAAGAAGTCTTCGACGAGGTGCTGGCGGAGCTTTCGCAGCGGATCGCGGAATACCAACAAGCGACGCCCGCTCCTTCAGCCGAAAGCCGCCGCGATCTTGGGAACTTGTGCGACCGCCTGGCCAAACTGCGGGCAGAGGGAAAAAGCCGCGACTTCATGGGGTTGTTGGTCCCGCTGCTGCGGACATTCGCTCGTTATGCCAAGGGCGAGCTCATCGGCCGCGAGCGGCAGGATGAACTGCCCGTGGGCCGGACAAGCATTACCGACGTGCTCGATGAGGTCACGCTCCGGGCTTGGGAACGCTTTCATCGCCGGCCGAAGGACCAACCGCTGGACCTGTGGCTGATGCAGCTCATCGACCAGGTGATCGACGAAGCCTGCCAGCCGATCGCGGAAGAGTCGCTTCAGGATCGCCGCGAAGTGATCGACGACGGCTCTCCGCGTGAATCCGTCATGAGCGAATGGACCGAGCAAGCCACGGAACTGGAATCGATTGAGCTATCGCGGCTGCTCACCGAGGAACCGGGCATCCAGGCCTGGGACGAATTGGACGTGGAAACCAAGCAGGCCCGGCTCGACGAACTATTCGAGCATCTTCCCCGGTTTCAGCGGCAGGTCATCATGTTGTACGCGGTCAAAGGCTTTGACCTGGCCGAAATTGCCGACTTCCAGGACCGCACCTTAGAAGAAGTGCAAAACGACCTGCGCGACGCGCAGACCAACATTCGCCGGCTATTCCAGGAGCAGGGGCTGCTCGATCTGGAAGAAGACCTGGAGCGGCAAGCCCTGGAACGCCCGCGGCGAACGCGCCGCTAAGAGCCGCCCCGGCTATGGCCCCTCGATGGGGATACGTCCCCCGCCGCCGTCAGGCATTGGCTACTTCCGATGCTTCGGCAAACGTGATAATCTGAGGCACCTTATGGTCCGCCCGGCGTGCCCCCCATTTTTCTGGGGAGTGCGCCGCGCGTTACGTTTGCATCTGGCTCTGCCTGGCGATCCTTCGGCCCGCAATGGCGGTGAGAAGGCGCTTGGGCGGATCGTTGGCAGCAGGGGAAAGGAGCCGATCGTGGAGAAATGGCCGCTGGGCGTGTTCGCCAGTCTGGACGCAGGTTTGGGCGTCAAGCTGGAAGTGGTTCAGGAATTGGGAGTTCCGACCATTCATCTGCACGCCCCCAGCAAGGAAAGCCGCACCATTGCCAAGGGCCAGGAGTTCCTCCGCCGGCTTGAGGAAATTGGCGTGCGGATTTCGGTCGTGTTCGGCGGCTTCACCGGTGAAAGCTACGCCGACATCCCCACGGTGGCCAAGACCGTTGGTCTGGTTCCGCCTGAAACCCGCGCCGCCCGCGTCCAAGAATTCAAAGAGATTTCCGACTTCTCGCGCGAAGTGCTCGGCGTCGACGTGGTGGCCTTGCACCTGGGCTTCATCCCGCACGATGCTGCCGACCCGCTCTACCAGCAAGTGCTGGCGGTGACGCAAGAAGTGTGCGATCACGTGGCCGGCAACCAGCAGAACCTGCACCTGGAAACCGGTCAGGAAACGGCCGACGCCCTGTTGCAGTTCATCGCCGACGTGGGCCGCGATAACCTGTTCATCAATTTCGACCCGGCCAACATGATCCTGTACGGTACGGGCGAGCCAATTGAAGCCCTCCGCAAGGTCGGCAAGTACGTCCGCAGCGTTCACTGCAAGGATGGCACCTGGAGCGACCAGCCGGGCGTGACCTGGGGTGCCGAAGTGCCGCTGGGCCAGGGCGACGTGGGCATGGAGAACTACCTCCGCACGCTCAACGAGATCGGCTACACCGGCCCGCTGACCATCGAGCGCGAGATTCCCCAGGAGCCGGAGCGCCAGAAAGCCGAGATCGGCGCGGCCATCAACCTGCTCAAGGAACTGAAGGCCAAGATTCTGGGCTAAGCCAGGTTAGCAGCAGCGGCGGCCGGGGGGCGGGGAAGCCAACCCGCCGCCGTTTGGCTCGCCCCGCACGGCTGCGGTGGACCTTTGCCTGGCAACCTCCAATAATACCGAACAGGACGGTTCGAGACTCGGAGTAATCTTCCATGCCGAAGCTGAACGTGAAAGTTGAGCACGACTTGGGCGCAGATGCGGCCAGGCAGCGGTTGCAAAGTTACCTGGAAAAGGTCAAGGAACGCCACGGCGACAAGTTCAAAGACCTTGAAGAAAACATGGAAGGAAACCGCGGCACGTTCTCCTTCAAAACCATGGGCTTCAAGGTGGCCGGCGGCGTCGACGTAGGCGACAAGGACGTGTCGGTCGATTTGGACCTGCCGTTTGCCGCCATGCTCTTTAAGGGCAAGATCGAAACCGAGTTGCGGAGCCAGCTCTCGCAACTGCTGGGGCAAGGTGGCGAGAACCTGGAGCCGCCCGTCTAAGCGGTGCCCCCTCGGCCACGCGAAAACCTTTCCACAAGCGCGCCCGCAGCCTGAATGCAACCACAACCGGGCACAGCCCGCCCGTCGGGTGTGCCCGCGTTCGCAGGCCGCTTGCGCGCCGCGGTAAAGCCGCTCGCCGGCTTGGCAATCCGCTTGCCGGCTGGCTACCCTAGGACCGTCGGCCGCCTGGGGACGCGACTTGCCCGTTGGCCCTGCGCCGCCTGGAGTGCTTCTCGCCGCTGGATTTTGTTATGCCGCTTCCGGATCGGGCAGCCACGATCGACATCACCGGCCAACTGGTGTTCCTGGGTACGGGAACCTCGGTGGGCGTGCCGATCCTGGGCTGCGATTGCCCCGTCTGCCGGAGCGATAACCCCCGCAACAAACGCACCCGCTGCGGCCTGGTACTGGGCCTGCCAGAAGGCAACCTGTTGATCGATACGCCGCCCGACTTGCGCACGCAACTGCTGCGCGAGGGCGTGGGGCTGATCCATGCCGTGGCGTATACGCACGAGCACGCCGACCATCTCTACGGCCTGGACGATCTGCGGATCTTTCCCTACTTCCTCCGCTCGGCGGTGCCGCTGTACTGCGAGCCGCAAGTTGAAGAACGTATCCGCCGCTCGTACGACTACGCCTTCCGCGACTACTCGCAGCCGCTGCACCCCGGGGCTGTGCCGCAACTGGAGATTCGGCGAATCGGACTCGATCCGTTCCAGGTGCTGGGGGCAACCATCACACCGATCCGGCTACTGCACGGGCGGTTCGAGGTGCTGGGCTTCCGCATCGGCGATGTGGCCTACTGCACCGATACCAACAAGATCCCGCCGGAAAGCTGGCCGCGGCTGGAAGGCCTGCGGGTGTTGATCCTGGACTGTCTGCGCCCACGCCCACACCCTACGCACTTTTCGCTGGAAGAATCGATTGCGACCGCCCAGCAGATCGGCGCCCAGCACACGTACTTCACGCACATCTCGCACGAGCTGGAACACGACGCCACCAACGGCTTGCTGCCGCCTGGCATGTCGCTGGCCTACGATGGGCTGCGGGTGCCGCTTATGCCGACGCTCGCTTAGCCGCCCTGCTTTTGCCAGAGAATGTCGTCGCGGCCGGCCGCCTGGTTGGCTGCCCTGGCCAGCACGAACAGCAGATCGCTTAGCCGATTCAGATACACAATCACATTCGGCGAGACGTGTTCCTCGGGCTGGTTCGCCAGGTGAACCACGGCCCGTTCTGCCCGGCGGCAAACCGTACGGGCAACATGCAGCGCCGCGGCGGTTCGTGTGCCGCCGGGCAGGATGAACGTCTTGAGCGGCGGAAGCAGGGCCTCGAAGTGATCGATCGCTTGTTCTAAGGCAGTAATCTGCGCATCGCCCACGCGCGGCACGCGCGTTTCCGCCGGGTTGGGCGTGGCCAGTTCGGCCCCCAGGTCGAATAGCTCGTTTTGCAGCGTCGCCAGTAGCGGGGCGAGCGACGGCAGGTTGGCCTGCAGGCCGATGTCCTCTCCGCATTCGGTTCGCACCACGCCCAGGAAGGCATTGAGCTCATCGACGATGCCGTAGGCTTCGATCCGGGCGTGATCCTTCGGGACACGCGGTCCGGCAAACAGGCCTGTTTGGCCGGCATCGCCCGTCTTGGTGTAGATCTTCATAGGACACGGCCTTGAGTGTGCGAGTGCAGCCGGCGAGGGGCCGAACGGCGACCAATCATAACCCGAAACGTCAGTGAGGGTTCTTCCCGTATCGCTACGTGCGGCACCGCCCGCATGAAGCCTGAAGCGCAATCGAAGGAAGACCACGTAGGGGCGGAGCCATTGCGGAGGGGCCTGAACCCGTGTAGCGGACAAAGCGGCAAGCCGCGATGCGGCGGTTCCAGTCTGCTACACGATTGTACCGTTAGTAACGCCGGACTTTGCGCAGTTCCCACAGGCCCCAGACGCACAGTACCAGGTTGCCCATCCAGACAAACGCCGGCGGCAAGGCGCCTTCCTTGGCTCGGTCCACGCCGAAAGCCAGGAACGGGTAGTAGACGATCAGAATCGGCAAGAAGCAGACAAAGAAGCTGCTGAGCATGCTGGCGTTGCGGCGACGAATGGCCACCACGCTGCCCACCAGCGTAAAGCACAGACAACTGAAGCCGTTGGACCACCGCCGCGGCGGCTCGGTGCACAGGCGGTAATACTCTCGCAGCAGTGAACGGTGGGCGTGTACCTCGGTGTACCACTCGGGGGCGCCCAGCGCATTGAAATCGCCGCCCATAATCTGAAAAGCGGCCTTCACGGCCATGTCTTGCTGGTTGCCGGCGATTTCTTTCTCGCGTTCGCCGATCTGGTGGCGAATGTCGCGCAATGCCCGAGCCGAGGGCGATACGGCCGCCGAGTCCTTGCGGCGGCTGACGTCGGCCAGTTCCAATTCGCGGATTTCGTAGTCGGGGAAGCGGTAGGAGACGCCGCCTTCGACATCGACCACGCCGTTGAAGCATTTGACGCTTAGCACGCGATCGTTGGAGCTGAGCGTGGCGAATTCGGCCCGAACCGTAACCGTCGGCTTGTCGCTGCCGCTGCGGAAGGTGAAGGTGGGCTGGACCAGCTTGCGGCCCTCCACCTTCTTCACGTTGATCGAGAAGTTCGGCGTGCTGTACGACTTGTGCAATTGCAGGCGGCTGTAGGCGATCTCTTCGACCGCGCTGATGACCACGCGAGTCACACCGTTGCGGCCCCACGACACGGCAATGTCGTTCAGCCACACGGTCAGCAGACTGAGGAAGAACGCCAGCACCAGCACCGGCCAAAGGACGACCATGGGCGAGATGCCCATTGCCTTGAGGGCTACGATCTCGTTGGATCCGGACATACGGCCAAAGACCGTGCTGGCGGCAAACAGCACGGTTGCCGGCATGGTAAAGCGCAGGGAGTCCGGCAGGATATACGGAATCAGCTGGAGTACCTGGGTAAAGCCCAGTCCTTCGTCTAGGGCTTCGCGCATGATGCCCACGACGAGCATCAGCGCGGTCAGGCATCCCAGCGCAACCGCAAATACCTTAAGGAGTTCTGTCAATACGTAGCGCGTCAGGATCGGCATGGCGCGTTACTTTCGCGATTCGGCCAGCGGGGGTCAAGATCAAGTAAGCGGCGTCGATGGGGGCGTGCACGGCGTATGGCAGCCGCTAGCGGCAAAGGCTCCGGCTCCAATTGCCGGGGGGCCGCAGCCCCCTTGTCCCGCTGTGGCACAGCAGTTAGGGTGACACAAGGTGGCCGCCCCCGGGCGGTTGCCGCGCAATCCGGTTGCCGGGGTGGCCGCAGCGATGCGTTCCCCCACTTCTTTCACCCACCGCTTGTGGCAGGTGCCGACGTCGCGCAACCGGTCGACGTTGTCCAAGCCGGCAGACTTTCAACGTGTCATGCGTGTGCGCGTTCAGTTGTTCGCTGTCGCCCGAGAGCTCCAGGGCGCCGACCAGGTCGAACTGGAACTGCCTGAGGGCGGCACCGTGGCCGATCTGCGCGAAGCCATCCGCACCCAAGCGCCCAAGTTGGCCGGGCTGCTAGCGCAGTTGAAGTTCGCCGTCGACGAGGAATACGCCAGCGACCAGACGCCGATTGCCCCGGGGGCTGCCGTTGCTTGCATTCCTCCGGTCAGCGGCGGTTGATCCGGCTCCGTTTTTGCATTGCTACGCCGGCTGCCGTCTCGCGCTGTTTGCGACCTACTCACAAATCCTGCCAGTGGGGAATTGAGCCGATGCGTGCTTGGTTGTTGGTGACGTGCTGCGGTTTGATTGCAGGGCTGCTTGCGGTGCCGGCCGCGGCGGCTGCCCCCGAGGCGAGGGTGCCGGCTTGGCCGGGCTTCCGCGGCGATGGTTCCAGCACCACCAGCGCCGGCAACTTGCCGCTGGCATGGTCGCCCGAGAAAGGCGTCGCTTGGCAGGTGGAACTGCCCGGCTACGGTCAATCCAGCCCGGTGATCTGGGGCGATACCGTGTTCATCACGGCGGCCTCCGGCAAGATGAAAGAAACGCTGATCGTGGCCGCTTACGACCTGGCCACCGGCAAGCAGAAATGGCTGAAAGAGTTCCCGGCCGCTTCGCAGGTCGAGGCCACCGATTACGTCAGCAAGGCGGCCCCCACCCCGGCCGTTGATGCCGAGCGGGTGTACGCCTTTTTTGAGACCGGCGACTTGATGGCCTTGGACCACGCCGGCAACCCAATCTGGCACCGGCAGCTCACTAAGGAATATGGCGAGTATAAGGGCAACCACGGTATTGGCAGTTCGCTCGCACTGGCCAAGGCCGGGCTGATCGTGCTGTGGGATCACGATGGGCCGGGCTTCTTGATCTGCGTCGACAAGGCCACCGGCAAGAACCTCTGGAAGGTTGATCGTGACGCCCGCATCTCATGGAGCTCGCCGATCATCGCGCCGGGCGAGCAGGAAGAAGTCGTCATCAGTTCCAAGGGCGTGGTGCAGGCCTACCAGACCGCCGATGGCAAATTGGTGTGGGAGCAAACCGGCCTGGACGGCAATACCGTGGCTTCGCCTACCCCGGCGGGCGAACTGGTGGTGATCGGCTCCAACGATGCCGCCTGGAACGTGGCCCTGAAGCGTGGCGCCGAAGTGGAGGACCGCATCGCCTGGCGGGCGGAAGCCACCAATTCGTTTGGCTCGCCACTGGTGCATCGTGGCAAGGTGTACTATGTGAACCGGGCCGGGGTGGCCACCTGCATCAACTTGGCCGACGGCAAGACCCTCTGGAGCCAGCGTCTGCCAGGCTCGTGCTGGGCCAGTCCGCTGGGAGCCGGCGACCGCGTGTACTTCTTCACCAAGGACGGCAAGACGGTGGTGATCAGCGCCGACGAAACCGACGGCCGCCGGGCGAAAGTGCTGGCCGAGAACGACCCGCCCGTCGAAGGCACCGTATTCGGCGTGGCAGTCGTGCCGGGAGCCATCGTGCTGCGTACGACCGGCCATTTGATCAAGCTGGCCGGCGAGTAAGCCGCTTCTTCTGCCCCTCTGGTTTTGCCTGTGGGCGAGCTGCCTCGGTTGCCCGCCCCCCTGATGCTGCGCACCGTGGTGCGGCTTCCTGGTAGCATGGGCCGCGGCGGCAGATTACGATTGGCAGGATAACTACACCAAGTTTGCGCCCGCAGGGCAGGGCGGAACATTCCCGTTTCCTGACCCCAGCGGTTCCTACCCTCCCAATCCCGCATTCCCCCCATCGCCCATGAAGATCCCTGCTGTGTCGATTCGGACCTTAGCTCTATTGCTGTTGGCCGGCGGCCTGGTCGCCGGGCGTGCCCGTGCCGCTGAGGACGCCACGCCGCCCAATACGCTGTCGGACGTGGAAAAGAAGGCCGGTTGGAAGCTGCTGTTCGACGGCCGCACCACCGACGGCTGGCGGAACTACAAAGGCCAGGGCGTCAAAGACGGCTGGCAAGTGGTCGACGGCGAGTTGCGCCGGGTCGGCAAAGGCGCCGGCGACATCATCACGGTCGATCAGTTCGGCGCGTTCGAACTGTCGATCGACTACAAGATCTCGCCCGGCGGCAACAGCGGCGTGATGTTCCATGTGACCGAGGAAGAAGCCACGCCCTGGCGGACCGGTCCGGAGATCCAGATCCAAGACAATGTCGAAGGCCGCGACCCGCAGAAGGCTGGCTGGGTGTACCAGCTTTATCCGGCCAACGTCGACGCCACGCGTCCGGCCGGCGAGTGGAACACGCTGCACATCCGGATCACGCCGCAAGAGTGCGAGATCAACATGAACGGCCACCGCTACTCGCGGTTCGTCAAAGGTAGCGATGACTGGAACCAGCGGGTGGCCAAGAGCAAGTTCGCCGAGATGCCCAAGTTCGGCAAGGCCGACCGCGGCCATATCTGCCTCCAGGATCACGGCGACCTGGTGGCCTTCCGCAACATCAAGGTCCGCAAGCTCGATGAAGGCGTGCCCAACCCGGTCGATGGCCAATTGCCGATCAAGGCCGTGCGGGCGTTCCCGAACATCAAGTGGGCCAACTGGGAGCCGATCGACGCCCGGGGTCGCCTGGTACCGCTGCGGCCGATCACCGTCACCCACGCCGGCGACGGCACCAACCGGCTGTTCATGGCCACGCAGCACGGCGTGATCTACGTGTTCGAGAACCGGCCCGACGTCACCGACAGCAAGGTCTTCCTCGACATCACCAAGAAGGTCACCTACAAGGACAGCCAAAACGAAGAAGGCTTCCTGGGCCTGGCCTTCCATCCCAAGTTCAAGGAAAACGGCGAGTTCTTCGCCTACTACACCACCAGCGATGCGCCGCACACCTCGGTGATCTCGCGGTTCCGGGTTTCCAAGGACGATCCGGACAAGGCCGATCCCAACTTTGAAGAAGAACTGCTGCGGATCGAACAGCCGTTCTGGAACCACAACGGCGGCACGATCGCCTTCGGGCCGGATGGCTACCTGTATATCGGCCTGGGCGACGGCGGCGCGGCCAACGACCCGCACGGTAATGGCCAGAACCTGGGCACCCTGCTGGGCTCGATCCTGCGGATCGATGTCGATAGCAAGTCGCCCGGCCTGAAGTACGGTATCCCCTCCGATAACCCGTTTGTGGGTCGCAAGGGCGCCCGCGGCGAGATCTGGGCCTACGGCCTGCGCAACGTGTGGCGGCTGGCGTTCGATCGCAAGACGGGCGATCTGTGGGCGGCCGACGTTGGCCAGAACCTGTGGGAAGAGATCAACATCATCGTCAAGGGCGGCAACTACGGCTGGAACCTTCGCGAAGGCCGTCACCCGTTCGGCCGCAACGGCTCGGGGCCCCGGGCTGACCTGATCGAGCCGATCTGGGAGTACGATCACCAGGTAGGCAAGTCGATCACCGGCGGCACGGTGTATCGTGGCAAGAAGCTGCCTGAGCTCGAAGGTCGCTACGTGTATGCCGACTATGTGACCGGCAAGATCTGGGCCTTGGAATACGACCGCGAGAAGAAGCAGGTGAAGTCCAACCTGGCCATCCCCACCGACGGGTTCCCCGTGATGAGCTTTGGCGAGGATGCCGACGGCGAGCTGTACTTCTGCATCGTCAGCAACGACGGCCGCGGCATCTACAAGTTTGAGCGCGCGGAGTAACCATGCGAATCGTCGCCGGCACGCTGGCTTGGGCCGCGCTGTTGGCGTGGCCAACCGCCGGGCTGTGGCTCGGTGAGGCCAGCGGTACGCCCGGCGATGATCGCATCGCGGCCGCCGGCGATGCCGAAGATACGCCCGACTTCAATCGCGAGATCAAGCCGCTGCTGGTCCGTCACTGTTACCGGTGTCACGGGCCGCAGCGGCAAGAGTCGGGCTACCGATTGGATCAGAAGGAAGCCGCGTTTCGCGGCGGCGACACGGGCGAGGAAGCCATCGTCCCCGGCGATGCCGACAACAGCTCGCTGATCCAGTACATTCGCGGCGACGATCCCGACTTTGTGATGCCGCCCGAGGGCGAGCGGCTCACCGAGCGGCAAGTGCAGCGGATGGTTCGCTGGGTGGAAAAAGGCGCGCCGTGGCCATAACAGCCCGGCGGCCATTGATGACGCCCTGAAGGCTGAACGCTGACAAATCAAAGTGGGGGAGCCGTTATTGGCTCCCCCACGTTGTTTGAACAGTGGACGCTACGCTGCACTAGCAGTAGTCGTTATCCATGCCCAGCTCGGTCTTGAGCTCGGCAAAGCGATCGACATACAGGTCGCTGGACGAGTGGACGTGTTCGGCTTCGGTGATGAACCGCATCTGCTCGTCGCACTCGATGTTGTACCGCCGGAGCACTTCTTCGAACTCGCTCAGGTCTTCGCCGTACGCGATGAGCAGCTTGTGCTCGTCGAACTGCACTTCGAGCGGGATGCGCGGGTTGAGTACCGCGATGCCCGTACACCCATCGTTGAGGAGCAGGTCCTCGTAATCGCACAGGATGCTTTTGAGCACCGGCATGTCGATGTGCTCGCGGTACAGATCATCGTGGCCGCGAGCCTGCCGGTTGTGGCTGGTTTCGAGCACGACGTCGACGACGGAGCCCAGCGGGTCGATCAAATCGAGGAACACGTCGAACAGGATATCGCAGCTCGCCGAGGCCATGAGGACGGGCACGCGGACGCCGCTTTCTTCATCGCGGTAGACGTCGTGCCGGTAGCCCTGGCGCGGCATCACTTGCAGATCGTAGCTGGGGCGGATGGCGTCGGTCAGCACGAAGTTGCCGTAACGCACCACACCCAGGTGGGCTTCGAGCTCCTCCTCCGTCAGGCGCTCAAAGCTGCTGGTGTGCGTGCCGGGAGCGCCGTCTCGGAAAACATTACGAAAGAAGCGCTGCAGGAAGCCCATATGCTTTCAACCTCGGATTCGTGGCCGGGCACTGTTGTGCGGCCCGCGACGTTAGAAACGTTCTTTATGTAGCCTAGTTCACGCCGGCAAACTTTTTAGCCAGCGGCGGCAGAATTCTTTGATCCGTCCGCCTGCTTGGGAGGCGTCGCTATCCTGGCAAGCGGCCATCCGATGGTTGATGCTCCCTTCGACCAATATCCTATGCGGACCGTCAATGGGGGCTCCCCCGTCGGAAACCTACGTGTAGTCTAGCACCCGGCTTTTTGCAGCAGCCGGCGGCACAACAATTTCAGACCCAAACCAAGGCCCGGACAGGGAAACTGTTAAGCCTCGCCAAGATATGCCGGTGAGACGCCCCCCGCGGCTGCGGGGGAATGCCCGCAGTTGCCATTGCCGGCGGGGACCAGAGCCGGCTCTAGCGGCCGGCAAAACTGGTACAGGGGGCATAACCGGACCGATGCCACGGAACCAAACCAGTCGCCGGCAGACAGTTTTGCCGATGAGACTGGCATCATTGCTGGCACCGGCCCGTTGCCCTCGTAGCGGCTACGGAGCCTCCCGCCGAAACGTTTTGCCCAGGCGGTTCAATAGGTAGCCGCGCACCCAGATGGGGAAGGTTCTCATATCATTCTGGCCGCTCTTGAGTAGGGTGGTGGATGTTTGCGCTGCGGACGATTTGATCGTGGCCAGTCATGCCCGAGCTGCCAGGATGGCAAGTCGCGGCCGTAGTCCTTGGGGAGGGGGATCGATTCGCCAATTGTTTCCGCGGGCCCAGCACGTTTCTGGTACGGTGGCCAGCCTCGAACCATGGCAACCGTCTACCGGGTGCTAGCCAGGCCGGCGGCCGCAGCGAACCGGTCGCAGCACGTCGCTGACCGCTTTTCACCGGCGGTCGCAATGTCAGAATTGCATGCCCAAGGCAAACCGGAGCGTGCAGCGGCCACTCCAGGAGCAAGAACGAGGTCGCGCCGGTTTACGCAGGTTCCAAATCACTTCCTTTCTCACCGGCCAACCGCATGGCGTAACGCCGTTGGTCACGCAGCCCCGACTCGGTCAGTGGATGGCTAGCGCGGCCTTGAGGCGGCCCGCGGCGAACCCATGCCGAAGCCGGCCCGGCCCAGGGGGCCTCCCACCAGGTAACACCGATGAGCGACTTTGCAGCGTCTCCGATCGAGGGTGTTGATTTCCTGCGGGGTGGCGGCGAGATGGCCGGCAGAATCCGCACCTTCGCCTGGGCGAGCACATCGCTGGGGCCATTGGACGCCTGGCCCCAAAACCTCAAAACGGCCGTGCGGATCATGCTCACCTCCCGCCAGCCGATGTTCATCTGGTGGGGCAGCAACCTGATCAATCTGTATAACGACGCCTACCAGGTGTTCCTGGCTCGCAAGCATCCCTCGGCGCTTGGCCAGCCGGCCGCCGAGGTGTGGCGCGAGATTTGGGATCAGGTGGGCCCCCGCGCCCGCTCCGCGCTATTCAATAACGAAGGCACCTACGATGAGTCGCTACAGCTCATCATGGAGCGCAACGGCTATCCGGAAGAAACGTATTACACGTTTTCGTATAGCCCCATCCCCGACGATCAGGGCGAGACCGGCGGCATCCTGGGCATTGTGTCCGACGACACGCAGCGGATCATCAGCGAGCGGCAACTGAAGCTGCTGCGCGAGCTGGCGGTGCACACCGCCGATGCCCGCACCCTCGAACAAGCCTGCTCCCTCTGCTGCGAAGGTTTGCAGGCTGCGCCGCATGACTTGCCGCTAGCGTTGATCTACCTCGCCGATCCCCATCAGCAGACCTTAGTACTGCAAGGCAGGATAGGCCTGGCGGTGGATGCGCCGGACGTGCCCGAGCAGATCGACCTGGAGGACCCAGCCGCCGAGCTGTACCGCAGCGTGCTCCGCTCGCAGCAGTTGACGACAGTATCCGGCTGGCAAACGCTCCTGAGCGCGGTTCATGGCGGCGTGTGGAAACGGCCGCCGCAACAAATGGTCGCTGTGCCGATTGCCCCCAGTGGGCAGAAAGGCCGCACCGGCATCTTGCTGGTGGGCCTGAATCCGTACCGGCTGCTAGACGACGATTACCGCCGCTTCCTGCATCTGGTGTCGTCGCAGATTTCGGCCAGCATCGCCAACGCGCAAGCCTACGAAAACGAACGAGCCCGGGCGGAAAAACTGGTCGAGCTTGATCGGGCTAAGACGACGTTCTTTTCCAACGTTAGCCACGAGTTTCGCACGCCGCTCACGCTGCTGCTGGGGCCGCTTGAGGACTTGTTGCACGACCAGCAGACACAACTGAGCGATGCCGTTCGTGACACGCTCACCGTGGCCACCCGCAATGCGCGGCGGCTGCTGCGGCTGGTCAACACGTTGCTGGAGTTCTCGCGGATCGAAGCTGGCCGCGTGCAAGCCAGCTACGAGCCTACCGACCTGGCTCGATACACCGTCGACGTGGCCAGCGTGTTCCGCTCGGCGACCGACGTAGCAGGGCTGCGGCTGGTCATCGACTGCCCGCCGCTGGCTGAGCCGGTATACGTTGATCGCGACATGTGGGAGAACATCGTTCTCAACCTGCTATCCAACGCGTTCAAGTACACGTTCGATGGCGAGATTGCCGTGACGCTGCGCGCCTACGATGGCTACGCTTGTCTGAGCGTGCGCGACAGCGGTACCGGCATCCCCGACGAAGAAGTGCCTAAGCTGTTCAATCGCTTTCACCGTATCGAAAGCACGCCGGGCCGCACCCACGAAGGCAGCGGGATCGGCCTGGCCCTGGTGGGCGAATTAGCCAAACTGCACGGCGGCTCGGTGGATGTTGCTACCCGGCTGGGCGAAGGCAGCACGTTCACCGTGAAGATCCCGCTGGGCAAGAAACACCTGCCGCCCGAGCGGATTGTGACGCCCGGCACACGCAAGGCTCACTCCCACGCGAGCGCCTTTGTCGAGGAAGCGCTACGCTGGCTGCCTGGCGATGGCGCGGCACGCGATAGCCTACCGTCGGCCGATGGCGCGCCGTCGCAAATGATGCACGCAGTACCGACCACTGCCACGGGCTCCACGGTTCAATCTCAAAGCAGTACCGCTCGGATCGTGCTGGCCGACGACAACGCCGATATGCGCGACTACGTGCGGCGACTGCTGGAAGAACTGTACGAAGTGGTCGCGGTTACCGATGGACAGCAGGCACTGGAAGCCTGCCGCCGCCAACGGCCCGACCTGGTCATTACCGATATCATGATGCCCCGGCTCGACGGCTTTGAGCTGGTGCGGGCACTTCGGTCCGATCCGCATACGGCCACGGTTCCGGTGATTATGCTCTCAGCCAGGGCGGGCGAGGAATCGCGGCTCGGTGGATTGGAATCCGGGGCCGATGATTACCTGGTCAAGCCGTTTCACGCCCGCGAGCTGTTGGCCCGCGTGGCTTCACAGATTGCGGCCGCGCGCGTCCGCGACGAGACGCTCAAGCGCGAACAGATCCTGCGGCGCGAGTCGGAAACGCTCAATGCGGTTGCCCGCGATCTGACGGCCGAACTCGACTTACAGATCCTGCTGCAAAAGGTGACCGACGCCGGCACCAAGCTAACGCGGGCTCAGTTTGGCGCGTTCTTCTACAACCACCAGAACGAGCATGGCGAGGCGTATCAGCTTTACGCGCTCTCGGGCGCGCCGTACGAGGCGTTTGCCGACTTTGAGATGCCGCGTAACACGGTACTGTTTGAAGCCACGTATCGCGGCGAAGGCATCGTCCGCCTGGGCGACGTGACAATCGATCCCCGCTACGGTCAATCCCCGCCGCACTATGGTTTGCCGCCGGGCCATCTGCCGGTGCGGAGCTATATGGCGGTGCCGGTGGTTTCCCGCTTGGGCGAAGTCTTGGGCGGGTTGTTCTTCGGGCATGCCGAAGCGGGCGTGTTCGACGAACGCGCCGAACGCATGGCCCAGGGCGTCGCCGCGCAGGCAGCCGTGGCGATCGATAACGCCCGCTTGTACGGCAAGGCGAAACGCGAGCTTGAGCATCGGGCCAGCGTGGAAGCCGCCCTGCGTGAAACGCAGCGACGGTATCGCCAACTGGTCGAATCAGTTCCGGCAGCCCTGTATACCTGCGATCGTGATGGCAGGATCCAGCTCTACAATGACGCGGCCGTCGAGCTATGGGGCCGGCGTCCAACCGCCGACATGGCGGCCTGGTGCGCCGCCTGCAGAGTGCTGCATCCCGACGGCACGCCGATTCCGCAGGAGGCGTGGCCGGTCGTAGTCGCGGTGCGGGAGAAACGCCCTCAAAGCGCGGAAGTCATCATCGAACGGCCCGACGGTTCGCGGCGCAACGTGTTGGCCCATCCTCAACCGATTCTCGATGAAGACGGCGACGTGCAGGGCCTGGTGAACATGTTGATCGATATCACCGATCGCAAACAGGCTTACGCGGCCCTGCGGCAAAGCGAGGAACGCTTCAGCCGGTTCATGCAGCACTTGCCTGGCTTAGCGTGGCTCAAGGACCTCGACGGCCGGTATGTGTTCGTGAATCAGGCATGCGAGAAACTCGTGGGCCGCCCGGCCGAGGAAATGTGCGGCCGCACCGATGAAGAACTGTTTCCGCCGGAGGCCGCCGCCCTGTTCCGCCAGCACGACCAGGAGGCACTACGGTCGCCGGCAGGCATCGAAACCATCGAAACCCTGCAAGGGCCAGACGGTATTCACACGACCTTGGTGAGCAAGTTCCCTGTCCCAGGCATGGATGGTCAGCCCACGCTGATTGGCGGCATTGCCATCGACATCACCGAGCGGATTCGTTTCGAGCAGCACTTGCGCGAGAGCGAAGCTCGCTTCCGCAACATGGCCGATAACGCGCCGGTGCCGATCTGGCTGTTGGGCCTGAATGGCTGCGAGTTCATCAACCGCGAGTTCGAGCGGCTATGGGGGCTGTCGCTGGATGACGTCGGAGGCATGGGCTGGGTGAATCACATCCACCCCGACGATCTTGAAGCGTTCCTGGCCATCTACAACGATGGCTTTGCACGCCAGGTGCCGTTTGAAGCGCATTGTCGATTGTTGGCAGCTTCGGGCGAGTACCGCTGGGTAAAATCGAAAGCAGCCCCGCGGTTCACCGAAGCGGGCGCGTTTCTAGGCTTTGTCGGCTGCTCGGTGGATATTACCGACATCAAGCAGTCGGAAAATTCGCTCCGCCAGGCCGACCGCCGCAAGGACGAATTCCTGGCCGTGCTGGCTCATGAGCTGCGCAATCCGCTGGCGCCCATCCGCTCCGGCCTGGAACTGCTGCGTCAGCAAGGTTTGAACGAGGGGCCGCTGGAAGAGATCTGCGCCACCATGGAACGGCAAACCCGCCAGATGGTGCGGCTGATCGACGACCTGCTTGATGTCTCGCGAATCACTCGCGGCACGATGGAATTGCGCAAGCATGTATGCACGCTGGCATCGATTGTCGAAAGCGCGGTGGAAGCCGTGCGGCCGATCATCGACGAAGCCGGCCATCAACTGCACGTGGAGCTGCCTGCCCAGCGCGTGGTGCTCGAAGCCGATTCCACGCGGCTGGCCCAGGTGCTTTCCAATCTGTTGAACAACGCCGCCAAGTACATGTCGCCCGGCGGCGAAATCTGGCTCAAGGCCCAGCAGCAAGACGATACTTTGAGCATCACCGTGCGCGATACGGGCATCGGCATCCCGGCCGATATGCTCGAATCCATCTTCGAGATGTTCACCCAGGTGGACCGTACGCTGGAACGGTCGCACAGCGGCCTGGGCATTGGGTTGACGCTCGTCAAACGCCTGGTGGAGATGCACGGCGGAGCCGTGGTCGCCCGCAGCGCCGGTCGCGGCCAGGGCAGCGAGTTTTGCGTGACGCTGCCGCTGCCCAAGCAGCGTGTCGAGGATGCGTCGCCACACGCGTCGCGCCAGCCGCAGCAGGTCGCCAGTTATCGGATTCTGGTGGCCGACGATAATGTCGATGCCGCGAGGATGCTCGCCTTGATTCTTGATGGCCTGGGCCACGAGGTTCGCACGGCCAACGACGGCCAGGCTGCGCTCGAGGTGGCCGCCGAGTTCCAGCCGCAGGTGGCGCTGATCGATATCGGCATGCCCAAGTTCAACGGCTATGAGACGGCCCAGCGGATTCGGCGGGAGCCTTGGGGCCGCGAGATGGTGTTGATTGCCGTCACTGGCTGGGGCCAGCAGGAAGATAAACGGCTCAGCCGCGAAGCCGGCTTTGATTACCACCTGGTAAAGCCGATCGACATGGACACCGTGCAACGCCTGTTGGCGTCACGCCCTCGGCAGAAATGAATGGACGCTATGGGGGCGAAACCAAATCCTCACCCGAAGCGGCAGTGAGGCGTGTGCCACGGCTGTGTGAGTGGTCCGCACACACAGCGGACCCTGCGAAGGAAGCCGTACGCAAAGCATTGCACCGCGCGAGGACCGCCCCGCGCGGCGTTCCCTCCTACAATCATTCTCCGCCGGCCGCATCGGCCACGGCGCTGTCTGGCGTGGCTTTGTTTCCCGGCCGCGATTGCTTGGCCGTCTGCGGCGACGCATCGTTCAGGCACGAGTTCACGAACTCGTACAGCCGCAGGTAATACTCCCGTTTGCCGGCCGGGCTGAGCGTTTGTTGCAGCGAAAGATCATCCACCCAGTAGCTCCACTTGGGGCCCTGGTAACGCTCGAACAGTTCTTGTCCTTCGTCAAACGAGGTAGCCTGGTCGCCCCGCCAGTGGCAGAAGTAGATCGGCACGCGCACGTGCTCCAGCCGGTCGATCGGGTTGATCGACGACGGCTCCAATCCACAGTCCAGCTCGATCATCGCGCTGGCCATCCGCACAAAGGCGGGCCGGACCGAGTCGGGCAAGAAGTGGAAGCTGCGATCCACCACCGACTGGAAGCGGCCATAGGTCGAGTCGACCCACACGCCTTGGATGCCTTCCAGCTCGGGCAGGGCGTGCAGCGTGGCTGCGGCTCCGTACGATACGCCGATGATGAACACCGGTTTGCCGGGAGCGAGCCGGTGCGCTTCAGCCAGAGCCGCTTTGAGGTCGTTGACCTCGCGGTGGCCAAAGGTGACGGTATGGCCGTCGCTGGTACCATGCCCTCGGAAGTCGAAGGCCAGCACATCCAGCCCCATTTTGCGCAAGGCCCGCAGCATGGTCAGCGATTGGCCGCGGTTCTCGCCGTAGCCGTGGCAATAGATGGCAACGGCTCGCGAGTCTTCCGCAGGCACAAACCAACCTTGCAGTTGCAGTCCATCGGCGGTGCGGAACTGGATCTCCTGGTACGGGGCGCCCAGGTCGGCGGGCGTTTGCAGGGCCACGCGGCGCACCGGATGCACGGCCATCAACGGATGGAACACCACCAGCGGAAGCGCCAAGGCAGCGGCCAGGCCGGCCAGTTGGATCGGGCCCATCCGCTGCATCGCCGGCATGCCCCGCAGGCGATAGTAGACGTAGAACGTCAGTTCCAGCAGCCACTCCAGCAGGAAGGTCGCCAGCGACAACACCAGCGCGACAAATACCGTTTCCAGCACGGTGATCGAGCCTTCGGTGAAGAACGTCAGCGCCACGAGCCCGAACACGAAGTAGCCCAGCCGGATGCAGAACTGAGTCACGATCGAATCGCCATAGGGCGGCACGATGCGGAAGATCAGCCGGTCGATGAGCAGGACCGGGGCCAGTCCTAATACGATCCAGCCACTGAGACTGTGCGACCAGGTGACTGCCGCGGCGGCAAATGCCGCATAGCACAGCAGAACCAGGACCGACCACACCGGTTGTCGGCGCGGCACCTCGTAGGCGATGTCAGCCATTGTCATGGATCCCACCCGGAAGGTTCCAAGGCGAAAATCGATCTGGGACTGAAGCCGCGATCAACTGTGGCTGCCAATGGGGGCAGCGTAGAAGACCGCGGGGGCAATGTTCACGAAACGAGTTCTGGCGGCTCAACCGCTTGCCGCGTCTGAGCCAGTTGTTCTTCCTGCTCCTGCACGCGGCGCAGCAGCATGTTGAAGTGGTCGGCCGCGTCATGCCAGAAGTCATTCTTCCGGAACCGGAGCGGTTCCACCTTACCCCCTTCGGCCAGTTCCTTCATGGCCCTTCGCATCCTCAGCATCGGCCCCACAAACCGATGGCTGAAACGAACCACGTCGATCATGATCAGCGGCAACAACAGTAGCAGCGCGATCACCACCGGCGCGTATTGAAACCAAAGATCATCGAAGTGCGTATAGAACAGGCGAGCCGGACCGCTGACCGCGATCCGCCAGGTGAGAATCATCACCGTGACGACCGTGAAACAGCAGAAGGCGTACAACAACACCCGCAGCAACAGCGCACCTTGGAGCTTGCCGTCGACAAACTTGCGAATCCGCTTGTCGCGCTTGATTTCGCTCATGCTTGTAGGCTCCAGAACGTGCGGGCAGACGGGAGGGCAGCCCAAGGGCCGCCGGTGTGGCATCGACGCATAAGACGGGTGCACGCGCGCGTCGACGCCGGTTGTGCCACGCTCGCTACCGCAGGCTGAGGCGATGCCCAACCCACGCGCGGCCGCGCAGCACGTCACGCGGCAAAATGATTCACTCAAACCGTAGCTCAAAAATCCTGCCGAGGCGGGGAAACGGAAGTTTCCCCCCGGAACATCCGGCGCAACGGTAGCAACACGAACGCCCCAACTTGCAGGATCAAGGACGCAGCCCGCGCGGCGTAAGCTGCGAGATTTCAAGAACTAACCGCAAGCGGCAGACAGGTGGGGCAGGGGAGCACAAGCGGCCAGCGAAGCCGCCAAAAAGGGCCCCAGAGAAGTCAAAAAATTTTTGACAAAACGCCCAAAATTAGGGCGGGCGGCTAGAGGTTCAGCGGCACCCGGCGGCCTTCCAGCACGCTTTGCTTGGCGGCGGAGACGATCGAAATCGCCTTGTAGGCGTCCTGCAGACTGCTGGGGTTGCGGACCAGGCTGGTCACCTGGCGATGGAACGAGAGCAACATCGTTTCGCCCACCGGCCGTTCGCTGTCGAGCGATTCCATGTGCCGGCCGGCACTGTCGAACCAGACCACCGTCGAGGGCAAGTCGACAAACGCAATACCGTTCTCACACGCGACTTGCAGCGCCGCGGGCGGACGAAAACTGATGGCTTCCGGCCACGAGGCCGCCATGTAATTGCCGCAACTGATCTGCGCCAGGGCCGACGATTGTGGCGTGTCGGCCGCAAACTCCAGGCTGAACGCGTGATAGTCGCCGTCGAACCGGCCGGGCTCCGTTCCGTGCGACGACGCAAAGATGGAGGTCGGCTCCCGGTCTACCACGTACCGGCACCAGTCGACCAGTTCGGCCAGTTCCTGGCCTACCCCGGCGTGGTACTTGTGACCGTTGCGGCCGTTGGGGGTAATGGGCTTGCGTAGATGGGCGAACAACAGCCGGGGTTTGCCGAGCCGGGTGGCGATCAGTTCCTTGAGCCGGAGGGTTGCCGGGGCGTGCCGCCGCGGAAACTCGGCCATGAACGCCACACCGGCCGCTTCGATCCGCTCCTTGAGCCGCAGGGCCGTATCGGGATCAACGTCCAGGCCGTCGCAACAGTAGATGGCTTTGCCGGCGTCGCAGGCCGCCAGAATCGGCAGGCCGTTGAACCAGTTGCGCGACAGGATCAGGATCGCGTCCACGTCGTCGCGATGGGCCAGCACCCGGAAACCGTCGACGGCGCAGGCGTCGAACTCGCGGGCAACCTGCATCGCTCTAAGCGCCACCGGCTCGCAGACGGCGGTCAGCTCGAAGCGGTCGGCCAGGGTGCGCAGAGCGGGCCGATACCGCTTTTCCCACATTTCTCCGGTGCCAACGACCCCCACCCGCAATTTCATAAAGCAGCCACACCGGCGCCTTCAGCTAGCGCCACAAGGGAATAAGCCCCAGTCGCAAACGGGTTCCGCGAAGGTACTGTTGGCCCGGCGGCACAGCCCGTCGCGGGGGGCGAAAGGCAACCGGCCATAGCGCGGTACCCTGCATACCCGAGACGGTAGCCAATGCGGCGGACGGTTCCCGAAGTCCGGCCGCAGGTGGCGGGCGGGCCAGGGAAGGCGGCCAACAGGGCGATACTCGGCGAAGAGCGACCGTAAGACGGACGCGGCGAGTCTCCCAATCGACTCAACCTATACTGCGATAAGTATATCCGCCTTTTGGCCGTACCTGCAATTCGCATCGCCACTTGGGGGGCGGCGCCGCGGCGAGCGATCTTAACGCTGCTGCGCGGGGGCCTCGCCCGGCGGAGCCACACGCTGGGCGGTGGGACCGCCCGGCACCCCTTCAGGGTTGACCACTTTGGTCCAGCCGCGAGGCAGCGTGGCCTTGAAGTCGGAGCCGCGGATGAAGTTCAAGCGATCGTTCACTTTCACGTTGACCAGCTTGTGGACCGTGCGCTGCTTGCCGTTGGGCTCGTACAACTCGACCGCGTCCAGTTGCATGGTCTCTTTGATCAAGATGACCGTGGCCCGGCGGAAGTTGGCCGCGTCCTGCTGGTACTTGGGATAAGCTTCGATCCAAATCTGGCTGCTGGCCAGTTCCTGCGGGGTGACCAGTCGCAGATAGTACCGCTGGAGCAACTGGTCGGCCTTGGCGCCCAGCAAGAACGGCATCGGGCCATTGGCAATGCCCTGGCCTTGCAATTCCGGCGGCAAGGTCCGCTCGATCAGTTTCTGCTCGTCGTGCTTGTACTCGTAGATCGATTGGCCATCGCACATCCAGTGGGCGATGGTGTTTTTGCCTTCTTCGTCGAAGACGCGGTACAGGCCCTTGTCGGGCTTGGCGTACTCCAGGTGGCCGCGCTGCTGCGTCTTCTGATTGAACACGCGATCTTCAGTGAACAGCACCAGGTCGGCCCGCATGGTTTCAACGCGGTCGCCCTGGGTTTCCCAGGCTTTGAGCACCTGCCAGAGCTGCTCGAACTCGGCCTGGCTCAACTGGAACGGGGCCTGCGGACGCGGCGGCATCGGCACTTGCTGACGCGAACCGCCTCCTTGTGCCGCGGGGGCTTGGGCGCCAGGATTCTGCATCCGCTGGGCCGGTACGCCCTGGCCCGGGGGAACCTGGCCGGCAGCCGGATAACCGGGGCGAACGCCCTGGGCGGCCGGGGCCTGCTGCGGCCCACGCTGACCAGAGGGAGGTGCATATTGGGCAGACGCCGGGCAGGCCATCGCACAGCTTGCGGCAAGCATCGCCAAGGCAGAACGCCAGCAGCAGAGTCCGGGCATCGTCATTCTCCGACGCAAAACGGTTGGCAGGCCGCTCTTTCGGCAAGCGGCGGGGCGGGATTCTAGCAAGAATAGCCGCAGGCCCCTAGACCGGTTTGACGCGGCGATTTTGCGCCTTTCGCGGCCGCACCAGCGAGGCCAAACCGTGCGCGGCACCATACCGGCGCCAGCGATCGAAGAATGGTTGCAAGAATAAGCAGGGCAAGTGCTTAGGCCGTTTGGCTGCTAGCCCGCTTGATCATGGTGACCTCGTTGCCTGCATCGTTGAAACGCACTTCGTCCATGAAGGTCCGCATCAACAACAGGCCGCGGCCGCTGATCTGCTCCAGGTCGGCTTCGCGGGGGTCGGGGATGGTGGCCGGATCGAAGCCAGGACCTTCGTCGCGAATGACCACCTTGGCTTCGCACATCGAAACCGACATATCCACGTGCACGCGCCGCCGGCAGTACGGTTCCGACGATTGGCGATGGGCTACCATTCTCTGATAGGTGGCCCGGTCCTCGCGGTGCCGCGAGTCCATTTCCAGGTTGCCGTGGTAGATGGCGTTGACCAGGGCTTCTTCCAGGGCGATGCCCATCCGGATGCGGTCAGCATCGCCGAACAGGTTCAATTGCGTAGCTGCTTGCTGCAAGCATGCTATCAGCGGCGGGATCAGCGTGTAATCGTTGCCCAGCACAAATTGCTGCCGGCACATGGTTAAGCACTCCATGAGCCGAGCCTGATCGCGGCGCTGCCGGGCTGCTCCAAGAACCTGGTCGACGGTATCCACCAGTTCTTCGGCCAACAGCCGTTTGGGCACATAACTCGATGCGCCCAGCTTGAGGGCCTGTAAGGCCAACTCCTCGCTGCCTGGCGAGGTCATCAAGACCACTGGCACCATCGGGAAGCGGCCGCGAACTTCGGCCACCAGGCCCAGGCCATCGAGGTCGGGCATCATCAGATCGGTGAGCACCAAGTCCGGCGCACACTCGCTCATCAGAGCCAGGGCTTCATCGCCTTGGCGGGCGAAATCGATATCGACGGCTAATGCCCGGTTGAGCAGATCGCCAGCCAGATGCCGATCCGTGGCTGAATCATCTACCACAAGAATCTTGGGCATGGTCAAAGCCGCCGTCCAAGCGCCGTTAAGCTAGCCACCCCCCGCGCGCCCTGCCTTTCGCGTGCTGCGACGGCCGCCGATGCGAACAGCGGGCAAAGGTTGGCCATTGAATCTTCTCTGTTTCCCTTTGGGAATCTTACGGCCACTTGGACTGAATGCAAGTTTGGTTCGGCGCTGGGGATCGGCCCCACAGCCCCCGCTAGAGGTGGCTGCTTCCCTGTTCTTATCCCCTGTGAGCGCTAGAATGGGGCGCGGCCACCTCCAGCGAGCACGCCGCCGTCAAATAAAACCGCCATATACGTTTGCGCGGTTTTCATATCCCTTCTCCTCGTGCGAAACGGCCCACCTATGGACGAAATCGACCTGTCCCAATTCGAACGTCATATTCAGGTGCGCCCGTTAACCATCGAGGACTTCGACGCGATGGTTGCCATGCAGAAACGGTGTTTTCCGGGCATGCAGCCTTGGCGGCGCGACCAGATCGAAAGCCAGCTTCGGATCTTCCCCGAGGGGCAACTGGGCGTGGAGTACAAGGGACGGCTGGTGGCCTCCAGCAGCAGTCTGATCGTCGATTCCAGCCAGCACACCCAGTGGCATAACTGGCAGGCGATCGCCGATAACGGCTATATCACCAACCACGTACCCAATGGCGATACGCTGTACGGGATCGAGATCATGGTCGATCCCGAGTTCCGTGGGCTGAAACTGTCGCGCCGGTTGTACGACGCCCGCAAGGAACTATGCCGCGAGCGGAATATCGCCCGCATCATCATCGCCGGCCGCATCCCCGGTTACGGCAAAGTGGCCGACAAGATGAGCGCGCGCGAGTACGTCGAAGCGGTCATGAGCAAGGCTCTGTTCGATCCGGTGCTCACCGCGCAAACGGCCAACGGCTTTGTGCTCAAGGGGCTGATCCCCAACTACCTGCCGCCCGACTCCGAGTCGCGCGGCTACGCGGCCTTTTTGGAGTGGACCAACCTGGACTACCAAGCGGGAGCCAAGCGCCGTTACCACGCGGTGGAGATGGTTCGTTTGGCGGCCGTGCAGTACCAGATGCGGACCATTGATAGTTTCGATGAGTTCGCCAAGCAGTGCGAATACTTCATCGACGTGGCCAGCGATTACAAGTGCGACTTCTGCCTGTTCCCGGAGCTGGTGACCACGCAGTTGATGTCGTGCATTGAAAGCCGCCGGCCGGGCCTGGCCGCGCGCGAGCTGGCCACGGTCTATACCGAAGACTATCTCGACTTCTTCGGCCGGATGGCCGTGAAGTACGATTTGAACGTGATTGCCGGCAGCCACTTCACGCTGGAAGAAGACCTGCTGTACAACGTCGCGTACCTGTTCCGCCGCGATGGCACCATCGAGAAGCAGTACAAGCTGCATGTGACACCGAGCGAACGCCGCTGGTGGGGCGTGGAGCCGGGCGACACGCTCGAAGTGTTCGACACCGACTGCGGCAAGATCGCCATCATGATCTGCTACGACATCGAGTTTCCCGAGCTATGCCGGATCGCGGCCGACAAGGGAGCGCAGATCATCTTTGTGCCGTTCAATACCGATACCCGGCAAGGCTATCTTCGCGTGCGCACATGTGCGCAAGCCCGGTGCATCGAGAACCACCAGTACGTGGCCGTGGCTGGCTGCGTGGGCAACCTGCCGTTTATCGATAACGTCGATATTCACTACGCGCAGAGCGGCATCTTCACGCCGTCGGACTTTTCGTT
>Ga0180216_1000831_pt1 | contig 29716 bp, 29 predicted proteins | sample eDN3rd37CBELigMG_FD_128879 | JGI IMG/M metagenome (GOLD analysis project Ga0180216, IMG submission 128879) | Enriched Miracle-Growth compost microbial communities from Emeryville, California, USA - eDNA 3rd pass 37_C BE-Lig MG (version 2)... ... | reverse complement strand
CAATTACTATAATACGAAACGGATCAAGGCAAAATTAAAAATGAGTCCGGTACGATACCGAACTCATTTTACCCACGCTGCCTAATAGAATAACCGTGTCTAACTTTTAGGGGTCACTTCAATATAGCCCGGGTTCTTTGCTTTACAGCATAGTATGTTTAAACTTCATTGAAAGCATTTCTAATAGAAGCTTTTTCTTACACATTTGCACCTTGTTCAACATCTTCTTTGACTTCTTTGCCCTCATTCATCATCTTGTTGATAGCACTAAACAAGGCTTTCACTGTACTTGTCATAATATCCGTATGAATTCCACTACCCCAATGGACCGTTCCTGTCGGCGAAGTGATTCCAATGTAACTAACTGCTTGTGATTTTGATCCGATTTCTAAAGCATGTTCCTTATAAACTAAATTATCAAAGGTGATTCCCAGGTTCTCCTGAAGCCCATTGGCGATCGCATCCAATCTTCCATTTCCGATGCCAACAAATTCTTGAACCTTATCATTCACTCGCACAGTAACCGTAGTCTGGAAATCATCATGCTGGGTATACCGATAACTGATAAACTCAATAGGGTCTTTAATATTCACATATTCAGTCATAAAGATCTGATAAATTTCCTCAGGCATAAGTTCCTTATGCAGGCGGTCGGAGACACTCTTCACGCAATATCCGAAGTTTTCACGCATTTCCTTTGGAAGATCAAATCCAAAGTTTTGTTGAAGAATATAACCAATCCCACCCTTACCAGACTGACTGTTAATCCGAATAATATCTCCTTCGTATTCTCTTCCAATGTCTTTCGGATCAATAGGTAGATATGGCACTGACCAATATTTGCAATCATTTTCTTCGCGCCATTCCATTCCTTTAGCAATAGCATCCTGGTGTGAACCCGAGAATGCCGTAAATACGAGTTCACCGCTGTATGGATGTCTCTCATGAACTTTCATTCTTGTCAAGCGTTCATAGACAGCACTAATCTCATGGATATGTTCAAAATTAAGTTTTGGATCCACGCCATGTGAATACATGTTTAAAGCAAGTGTTACAATGTCAACATTACCAGTTCTCTCCCCGTTTCCAAAAAGAGTACCTTCTACCCGATCTGCCCCTGCCAGCATCCCCAATTCAGCATCGGCAACCCCGGTTCCTCTATCGTTATGCGGATGAAGGGAAACAATAACGTTATCCCGGTATTTCAGGTGATTACACATATATTCAATTTGGCTTGCGTAAACGTGCGGCATGGACATCTGAACTGTAGCTGGTAAGTTGATTATTACCTTGTTATCAGCTGTTGGCTGCCAAACATCAAGGACTTGATTACATATGTCAAGTGCAAAGTCGATTTCCGTCCCGGTGAAGCTTTCAGGAGAATATTGGAACTGGAAGTTTCCTTTCGTTTCCTTTGCATATTTCTGTAACAGTTTCGCACCTGAAACGGCAATCTCAATGATTTCTTCTTTTGATTTTCTAAAAACTTGTTCACGTTGGGCAACAGATGTGGAGTTATACAAATGAACAACTGCCTTCTTCGCACCTTCAAGCGCCTCAAATGTTTTTTGAATGATATGGTCTCTAGATTGGGTCAATACTTGAATCGTCACATCGTCTGGGATCAAATCCTGCTCGATTAATGTACGCAAGAATGCATATTCAGTTTCAGAGGCAGCAGGGAAACCAACTTCTATTTCCTTAAATCCGACTTGCACAAGCATCTTGAAAAACTCAAGCTTCTCCTCTAAACTCATCGGTATGATCAAAGCCTGGTTTCCATCGCGCAAATCAACACTGCACCAAATCGGAGCTTCCGTTATATATTCTTTCTCAGTCCATTTCAAACTTTTTTCCGGTGGCATAAAATAATTTCTGGTGTACTTTTCAACATTTTTCATTTTAACAGCCTCCTCTTAATCATTAATTTGCCCTTAAAATGCAAAAAAGCCTTTCATTCTCTATTCCTTAATAGAGACGAAAGACTACGACAGCCTACGCGGTACCACTCTAGTTTCATACCTAAACGGTATGCCCTCTGACAGATACGGGTTATCAAAATAACCTTATATCCTCCTATTATAACGGTTAGGCTCCGGCTCCACCTACTGTACTAGTTCAGCGAGCTACTCCAAGGTGAGTTCAGATTTGTTTCACGGCTGTTTCGCACCACCCAACAGCTCTCTGTACGTTAACTAAATCTTACTATTCCTTTTCAACGTATTATATATTGTTCTCAGTTTACTGTATCTACCCAAAATAGTCAAGGGGGGGATCGGACTCTCCCCATCGAAATTCATCGAATTCATTTAAAGAAATTGGCAACCTTTTTCTGATTTAAATTCGACAGATTCCAATGGGGAATCCGATCCCCTTATAGGCCCCAAGTTGGAATTAAGTAAACTCCGACTAGGGTTTGACCTGATCTTTTTTGATTAACCAAGAATAGCCATTACATTCCGAACAGAGTCGACTGATCTATCCAAGGCAGCCTTTTCTTCGGTAGTTAATTCTAATTCAATAATCTTCTCGATCCCATCTCCACCAAGAATGGTCGGTACGCCAAGGTAAAGATCCTGGTATCCATATTCCCCCTCAAGGTAAGCAATAGAAGGAAGGATTCGCTTTTTATCCTTCAAAATGGCCTCAGCCATTTGCACTAAGGAAGCAGCAGGTGCATAATAAGCACTTCCGTTTCCGAGCAATGCTACGATTTCTCCGCCGCCCTTGCGGGTGCGTTCCACAATCGCATCCAAACGATCTTGCGGAATCAATTTTTCTAGCGGAATTCCTCCCGCGTAGGAGTACCGAACCAATGGAACCATGTCATCCCCATGTCCCCCGAGAACAAAACCGGAGACATTCTCTACAGAAATATTTAATTCCTGGGATACAAAGGTATTAAAGCGTGCTGTATCCAATACGCCAGATTGGCCGATCACTCGGTTTTTTGGGAATCCTGTTGTTTTGTAGCAAACGTAGGTCATAGCGTCAACTGGGTTGCTAAGGACAATGATGTAACTGTTAGGCGCATACTTTGCCACATTCTCAGAAACTGCCTTCATGATTCCTGCATTGGTATTCACCAGATCATCACGACTCATCCCCGGTTTGCGGGCGATTCCTGCCGTAATGATGACCAAATCTGCATCTTGGATATCTTCATAGTTGGAAGTACCGATAATATTGGCATCGAATCCTTGAACAGGACTTGCTTCAAGCATATCCAAAGCCTTCCCCTTCGTTGGGTTTTCTAGGTTTGGAATATCAACTAAAACTACATCTCCCAATTCTTTTTGACCAAGCAAAAAGGCTGTTGTTGCCCCAGTAAAACCTGCGCCAATGACGGCAATCTTTCTACGTTTGAAACTCATAACAGATGCCCCCTACATATTTTTGATTAAAGCATCACCAAATTCGGATGCCTTTAACTCTGTAGCACCTTCCATCAAACGTGCAAAATCGTAGGTTACTTGCTTGCTTGCAATAGTTTTTTCAATGGAATTGATAATAAGATCAGCAGCCTCTGTCCATCCCAAATGACGAAGCATCATTTCTCCAGACAGGATAACGGAGGATGGATTTACCTTATCTAAACCAGCATATTTCGGAGCAGTTCCATGTGTCGCCTCGAAAATAGCATGACCTGTTACATAGTTGATATTTGCACCTGGTGCAATCCCTATTCCACCTACTTGTGCCGCCAAGGCATCAGAAACATAATCCCCGTTCAGGTTTAGAGTTGCCACTACATCGTATTCAGCAGGACGAAGCAAAATTTGTTGCAAGAAGGCGTCTGCGATAACATCTTTTACAATAATCTTACCAGCTGCTTCAGCATCTGCCTGGGCTTTGTTAGCTGCATCCGCACCTTGTTCATCCTTAATGCGATCATACTGAGCCCATGTGAATACTTTATCACTGAATTCCTTTTCAGCGAGTTCATAGCCCCAAGTTTTGAATGCACCTTCCGTAAACTTCATAATGTTGCCCTTATGAACAAGGGTCACATTCCTTCGCTTATTGTCGATAGCATACTGGATAGCAGCACGAACTAAGCGGCTTGTTCCTTCTTGCGAAACTGGCTTAATACCGATCCCGGAAGTCTCTGGGAAACGGATTTTCTTTACGCCCATTTCGCTTTGCAAGAAATTAATTAGTTTACGAACGTCTTCTGTTCCTTCTGCCCATTCAATCCCCGCATAAATATCTTCTGTATTTTCACGGAAAATGACCATGTCTGTCAGTTCAGGATGTTTTACTGGGGAAGGAACTCCTTCAAAATATTGTACGGGTCTTACACATGCATATAGGTCTAATTCTTGACGAAGTGCTACGTTAATGGAACGAATTCCTCCGCCAACAGGAGTAGTTAATGGACCTTTAATCGCGACAAAGTATTCTTTGATTGCCGTTAATGTATCTTCTGGAAGCCATTCTCCATATTTGTTGAAGGCCTTCTCACCTGCGAACACCTCGTACCAAGCAATTTTCTTCTCACCTTTATAAGCCTTTTCTACTGCTGCGTCTAATACACGAACAGATGCATTCCAAATATCTGGACCTGTACCATCTCCCTCGATAAAAGGAACGATAGGATTATTAGGGACATTCAACTTTCCATTTTCGATGGTAATTTTTTCACCGTTTGTTGGCATTTCGTATTGTTTAAATAGCGACACCTTAACCCCTCCTATTATGTACATAGCTGATTTTAACATATCAAAGCATTGTGCTCGAGATCAATCTCCCGAACACAATGTCATTGTCAAGTTTTGATTATCGTTGGTCAACTGGAATATAGTGGCGCTTCTCTGGTCCAACATATTCAGCGCGCGGACGAATAAGACGATTATTGGCATATTGCTCGAGAATGTGGGCTGTCCAACCGGATGTCCGGCTTACTGCGAAAATAGGTGTGAACAATTCTCTTGAAATGCCTAAGCTGTGGTAAACAGATGCTGAGTAAAAATCTACATTTGGAAGCAATCCCTTTTCCTTGGTAATAATTCCTTCAATTTTTACTGACATATCGTAAAGATTGCTTTGACCAGAAATCGTGGTTAACTTTTGGGACATATTTCTTAGATGTTTAGCACGTGGATCTCCAGTTTTGTATACCCGGTGTCCAAATCCCATGATTTTACGTTTTTCCGCTAATGCCTGATGAATGTAAGAATCTACATTATCAACAGTTCCAACTTCCTCAAGCATAGCCATAACTGCCTCATTAGCACCACCATGCAACGGACCGCTTAAAGTACCAATTGCAGAGACAATACCAGCATGAATATTAGCTAATGTTGCAACCGTAACACGGGCCGAGAAGGTTGACGCATTCAATTCATGGTCCGCATGAAGAACTAGGGCTTTATTAAAGGCCTCGATCGCGATTGGATCTGGTTCAGCACCCGTTAGCATATATATAAAGTTTTGCGCATAACCATATTCCGGATTCGGAGAGAGGATTTCTTTTCCCTCACGGACTCTCTGTATGGCTGCTACAATCGTTGAAATTTGGGCCTGCAGACGGAGCGCCTTACGCTGGTTAGCCTCTGGTGTCATATCTTGTTCCTGAGGATCGTACATTGCCAATGCAGAAACAACTGTTCGAAGAGTCGTCATAGGATGTGCCTGTTTCGGCAGGGTTTGTAATAGAGTAATGATCTCCTCAGGTAGCTTTCCGTTTTCAGCGAGGTCCTTTTTCAGTTGGGCCAAGGCGTCAGCCTTCGGAAGCTCACCATTCCATAACAAATACACAACCTCTTCAAAGCTTGCGTTATCTGCCAATTCGTCAATGTCGATTCCACGGTAGGTTAATACACCGTCAATGATAGAGCTAATTCCAGACTGGGTTGCCACTATTCCTTCTAATCCAGCAGTTGACATCAAGATCTCTCCTTTATCCTTATTTTCTAAAACCAAAGCAAAAAATGAAGGCTCATTCATTTTTTAGGCATACGAAGCTGTCTTTCCACCCATAATTATAGAATAATAACCTGAATTTGTGAATCTTTTTATTCCAAATATTGCATTTCTGCCCTCTTATATCTTAACCTAAGAGTAAGAGGATAAGAAATAATCATATCAATTTCGCCCAAAAATAAGAACAAAGGAGTTAAACTATGGACCAATATTTAAAACAACGGGCGCTTCAAGTTTTGCGATTGCTTTTCGTTTTAGTCATAATTTACCTAAGTATAAAAGTGCTCCAATTCGTGACACCCTTACTTTACCCATTTATTTTAGGTTTCATCATTGCATTCATCATAAATCGACCCGTAAACTGGATCCAAAAAAAGGGGAATATTCCCCGCTGGATTTCTGTTTCCATTGTTTTAGTAATCGTTATCCTGCTTGTTCTCGGTGGTATTACACTCTTGATTACTCAAGTGGTCATTGAAATCGGCCATTTAATTACGGTTGTGCCTATATACATTCAAGATACAGTCAATTATTTGAAAAATTTAATCACTAAAGAGATTATTACCAACTTTTATGATCGTATTCAGCTTATTTATAGTTCCTTAGATGAGAGCTACAAAACTACGATAGAAGAAAATATCGGAGCTGCACTATCGAAAATTGCCCAAACTGGTACATATCTCGTAAATTCATTTCTTAAGGGTTTGCAATCCTTTCTCACATCCCTGCCAAACACAGCAACCGTCCTTGTCATTTCAACCTTAGCATCCTTTTTTATTAGCAAAGATTTCTATAAAATTAAGCACAAAATCTCTTCTTGGGTACCGTCTGCAGTAAAAGACAGGTCTGATCGTGTTCTTTCTGATTTAAAATCTGCCCTTTTCGGATTTGTTAAAGCACAGTTTACCTTGATTAGCATCACTGGCTTTATCATTGTAATCGGACTATTAATTTTGCGGGTTGATTATGCCTTTACAATAGGAATTATTGCCGGCTTCTTGGATCTACTGCCACTTCTTGGCACAGGTGCTGTGTTTGTCCCATGGATTATCTATTTATTTATTAAACAAGATTTCAACTTAGTTATTGGATTGTCTATCCTTTATGCGGTCGTTGTGGTACAACGACAGATTATGGAGCCCAAGGTAGTTGCTGACAATATCGGTTTAGACCCATTGATCACCCTAATCGCCTTGTTTGTAGGACTTCAGCTTTTTGGTGTTATCGGGCTGATTATTGGTCCTGTAACGATTGTGGTCATCAATGCCTTGGTAAATGCGGGGGTCTTCCGAGATATTTGGACCTTTATTAAAGGCGAACAGAAAGCATGATGAAGGAACTTAAATACGGATGACTCCGCCCTTAGCGGTTGAATACGTGGGAAATTATTTCAGATTGAAAAGAACCCATTAAAGAGAAGATATTAATGGTCTATGACCATCATCACCCTTTAGGAGGGATTCTTTCATGACAGTTGGAAGCAAAATGCAGCAAGCACTTGCAAGTGCAGAGGGGCTAAAAGCCGACCTAAAAACTTTCTCGTTAGATACCCAGGATCAGCAGGCAAAACAAATGTATAGCCAATTGGCGACAACAATGGAAAATGTAGTCAATACTTTGCAGGCCCGTGTTACTTATGTAGAGCAGCAGGAGCCTCAGTATAAGCAGCAATAAGAAAAAGACCGGGAATGCCCGGTCTTTTTCTATTCCACTGATTCCGCCAGTTTCTCGTAAAGATCAGGCATCGCCGAGCGCAAGTTCACTGGACGAAGCTCAGGTGATGTAAAGGCGTGACGGGTAAACCCTTCTGCCAGGATCTCCCCATCCCTAACGACCTGATAATGAAAAGTCAGCCGTGCTCCTTTTAGTTCTAGAACCGAGGTCAGGATTATTAATTCATCCTCATATTTAGCCGGCTTTCTATAGGTGCAATTGGCTTCTAGCACAGGCAACAGCAATCCATGCTGCTCCAAATCGGAATAACTCATCCCCAGTTCACGGATAAATTCCGTTCGGCCAATTTCAAACCAGACTAGGTAATTGGCATGGTAAACAATTTTCATTTGATCTGTTTCCTGATACCTTACTTTGACGTAAGACTCGCAAACCTTTTTCATCTTTTTCCCTTCTATCTTTTACGTTTCGGTCCCTATCCCTATTAAAAGAGGGACGTTAAATATTAGAACTGTGAACAAACGTTGTATATTCCCCTATTTTAGCAAACTTTTGGTAACGTTCCTCTTTTAGCTGTTCGCCTGATTTTTCATTTAACTTTTTAAGGTTGTTCACCAAGGCTTCTTTCATGAATTGACATTGTTTTTCGATGTCCTTTTGTGCTCCACCCATAGGCTCTGGAATGATTTCGTCGATCACTCCAAGCTCCAATAGGTCTTTGGCAGTGATCTTCATGTGTTCTGCAGCACGTTGGGCTAGGCTCGCATCTTTCCACAAAAGTGCAGCAGCACCTTCTGGAGAAATCACAGAGTAAAAGGAGTTTTCCATCATCAACAGTCGGTTTCCTATTCCTAGTGCCAAAGCACCACCGCTTCCCCCTTCACCTGTGACCACACAAATAACAGGAACGGTAAGTGCAGCCATTTCTAATAAATTCCGGGCAATGGCCTCACTCTGTCCACGTTCTTCCGCAGCAATGCCTGGGTAGGCCCCAGGTGTATTGATAAAACAAATGATTGGGCGGTTAAACTTGTCTGCCTGCTTCATTAAGCGAAGGGCTTTACGATACCCCTCCGGATGCGGCATCCCAAAATTCCGCGCGATATTATCTTTAGTGTCTTTCCCCTTTTGATGACCAATTACGGTTACAGGTTGATTTTCCAACCTGCCAATTCCCCCCACGATCGCTGGATCATCACCAAACAGCCTGTCACCATGCAGTTCAAGAAAATCGGTGAAAATATGCTTAATATAATCCAAAGTAGTGGGTCTTTCCGGATGTCGGGCAATCTGAACTCGCTGCCATGGAGTAAGATTACCGTATATTTCCTTTTGTAAATTTCTCGCTTTTTCTTCTAGCTTCGAAATTTCTTCGGTAAAATCAATCCCTTTTTCTTCGGTAAATTTACGTAATTCGGCAATCTTTGCCTTTAGCTCAACAAGGGGTTTTTCAAACTGCAGATCGTTAGGCATTTTATTCGTCCCCCCTGTTCGAATGAATACTTAAGATTTTCCCTAAGACATTTTTCATTTCTTTTCGGTTAACGACCATATCCAATTGGCCATGCTGGAGAAGAAATTCAGCGGTTTGAAAGTCTTTTGGAAGCTCTTGTCTAATCGTCTGCTCAATAATTCTACGCCCCGCGAAACCAATCAATGCACCTGGTTCAGCCAAATTATAGTCCCCTAAGGAGGCAAAACTTGCCGAAACTCCACCTGTTGTAGGATTTGTCATAATTGATATGAAGAGCCCCTTCTGTTCACTCAGGCGTGCCAGAGCTGCACTTGTTTTAGCCATTTGCATAAGACTTAGTACCCCTTCCTGCATCCTAGCTCCACCTGATGCTGAAAAAAGGATAAAGGGGTATTTTTTAGCCATGGCTTTTTCGATTGCCAGGTAAATTTTTTCTCCAACAACCGAACCCATACTTCCCATACGGAATCGTGAATCCATCACCCCAAGAACAACGGGGTAGCCCATGATTGTTCCTTCACCGGTCAACACTGCCTCATTAAGGCCTGTTTTTTCCCTATCTTTTTCCACCTTTTCAAGATAGTCTGGGAAAGACAAGGGGTCTACGGAAATCATTTCGCTGTCATATTCAAAGAAATGACCGTCATCTAGTGTAGCAAGAACCCTTTCAAAGGCATTCATTGAAAAATGAAAGCCACAGGAAGGGCAAACTTTCAGATTTTTTTCTAATTCTTTTGTATAGGAAATTGCTCCACACTGATTGCATTTCACCATCAGACCTTCAGGAATTTCCTTTTTCTCCGTAGAAGGAGAACTTGACGGATTTGTGATTGTAGCGTACTTACGTCTTTTCGAAAAGATATCTCTAAGCAAAAACTTACACCTCTCATGAAGCAAGCCTTGTTTGCTTCAAATTTTTCACATTTTCATTGATCATCTATGAAGGATGGAATTTAACACTTCTAGTGCTTCGTCCAGTTCACTTTCTGGAACCAGTATCTCATGCTGTTTTGATACAGCGGCTTGTTTAACCTTGACAAGGAACCCTTCGGCAGTTAATTGTTCTTGGATTTTCTCAGCCAACTTGATGCTAGGTGAAATGTAGATTACCGTCCACATCACGTGGTCCTCCTTCTTCTGCAGCATAAACAGATTATACAAGCGCTTTTAGTTTAACAGTTCATTTTCCAAATTCTCGCGCATACGGGCCTCTGCTTCTTCCGTATTTTTTCCGCGTATCGCTTCCAAAATTTCTTCATGCTCCTGTATCATCTTACTATAATCTATCTTACCCCCTTTAGGGGCGGAAGCATCACGAGCAGTCCTGCTATATTCAATCAACGGAATCCAAATACGGCGCAGGATTGAATTTTTGCTGGCCCTTGCAACAGCACGGTGGAAATCATAGTCCTCTTCTACGGGAATAAGTCCCTCGCTTAACTTTTTCTTGGCTCGTATAATCGTTTGCTCCATTTCGAACAGGCTTTTTTCGGTAGCTCTTTGGCAGGCAAGTCTCACCGCATCTAATTCAAGCAGCATCCTCATCTCAAACAGGTCTTTGCTTGTTTTTTTATCCCGAAGTAAATAATAACCAAGTATATCAAAAAATTTGTTATCCCGATAATTTTGGATAAAAGTTCCTTCTCCACGCCTAGTGGTAATTAACCCCAGCAATTCAAGAGCTCGCAAAGCTTCTCTTACAGAGGATCTGCCTACTTTTAGGCGGTCGGATAATTCCCGTTCTGAAGGAAGTTTATCACCTGGACGAAGCCCGTCCTCTTCAACAATCCGATTTAATTCTAACAAAATCCCATGATAAACCTTATCTCCTGAACTGGGGCTTAGCATAAGGTCACCGCCTTTTACTGATCATCCATCCCTCTACAATAGCAAAAGAAGGAAATTTAATCCTTCTTTTGGCAGCCTTACTATTCAATCGAAGTTAATTTAATCGTTTTTTGTCTCACATCTTCGGGGTCTACCATACGGCGAGCAACTCCTGACTCTATAGCTGCCTTGGCAACAGCTGCAGCAACTTGCGGTGCAACCCTTGAGTCAAAAGCTTTTGGAATCACGTAGTCTTCATGGAGTTCATCTTCCGAGATTAATTCTGCGAGTGCCATAACAGCAGCAATTTTCATTTCTTCGTTAATTTCTGTAGCATAAACATCCAACGCACCGCGGAAGATGCCCGGGAAAGCTAAAACATTATTGACCTGATTTGGGTAATCAGAGCGACCAGTTCCAATAACTTTTGCCCCTGCTTCTTTGGCATCAGCTGGTGTAATCTCAGGATCTGGGTTAGCCATGGCAAAGATGACTGGATCTCGTTCCATGCTTTGCACCATCTCTTTGGTCACGGCACCTGCTGCAGAAACTCCGACAAATACATCGGCGCCTTTTATAGCGTCGGCAAGTGTCCCTTGCAACCCTTGCGGATTAGTGTTCTTAGCAACAGCATCCTTGATCTTATTCATTCCATGTGGACGACCTTCGTATATAATCCCACTTCTATCGCACATAATGATATCTTTTACACCCATATTTAGCAACAGCTTGATAATCGCAATTCCAGCAGCACCTGCACCGTTCACAACGACTCTAATTTGCTCAATTTGTTTGTCGACGACTTTAAGAGCATTGATTAACCCAGCTGCTGTCACAATCGCTGTACCGTGTTGATCATCGTGGAAGATTGGAATGTCACATTCTTTTTTGAGTCTTTCTTCAATCTCGAAACATTCTGGTGCGGCAATGTCCTCTAGGTTGACTCCACCAAATGTAGGGGTTAGCATCTTTACGGTTTTGATGATGTCTTCCACATTTGTTGAATCAAGACAGAGTGGAAAGGCATCTACGCCTGCAAACGCTTTAAATAGGACAGCTTTTCCTTCCATCACAGGCATGCCAGCTTTCGGTCCAATATTTCCAAGACCAAGCACTGATGTACCGTTAGAAACAACCGCCACCAAATTCCCCTTCATGGTATAGTCGAAAACCTTTGCCTCATCCTTATGGATCTCTTTACAAGGCTCAGCTACACCTGGCGAATAGGCAAGACTTAAATCCTTTGAATTCTGAACCGCAACCTTAGAGCGAACTGACAATTTCCCTTCATTGACCTTGTGCAAGTGTAATGCTTCGTCTCGTAGTGACACCCTTCTCTTCTCTCCTTCTTATAAGTGGTCAGACCACTATTTTCTTGTTCTTATTATAGCAGAAGTTGTATCCATGTAAACCATAAATAATCGATTTTTTTCGAGGATTTCTGCAGAGTGCCCCCTATTTAAGTTCCTTTACATGAATAGATTCGCGTCCTACAAGCTTTGCTAGATCATCCAGCAAATCGTCATTTATTTCCACACTATATTTCTCCTGTAGCTGTCTTGTCACCTTTTTTGTCTCATAATAGAGAAAAACAGGCACATTTCCTGCATACTTCAACAATTTTTGTTGCAACACCAATAGCCCCCCGGAACTCTCCAGCTCTTCTGTCACCCTAATAAATAACCCCTCATTCTTTGGCTTTGGCAGCTTAGTCATATCCCAGATCTTGGAGACAATGATTTTTCGTTCCCCTTCTCCCTGCTCCTCCAATTTCCCTTGAACAAGAAGCAAGCCTTCATTTCGTAAAAGGGAAGAATAGGCTTGATAAACGTTTGGAAAAACAACCAAATCCACTTCTTTTACTTTGTCTTTTAGCGTACCAAATGCCATAGCCTGTCCCTTCTTGGTTGTTATCACTCGCGCATCAATCAGAATTCCCCCAACAAGAACCGTCTCATTTCTTTTTCTCTCTGCCAAATTATTGATGGGTAGGACTGTTTTATGCTGTAAAACGTAGTCAAATTCGTCCAATGGATGTCCTGAAACATAAAGTCCTAATAACTCTCTTTCCAGCTCCAATTGTTCTTTTCCTGTAAAAGGAGGGATCTCCGGAAAAGCAGCTTCTCGATCTTCCTCCAGATTGCCGGAATGATCAGCAAACAAACTAAACTGACCTAACTCATGTTCCCTCTTCCAATCGGCACCTTTTTCCATCGCTGCATCTAGGATACTTAATTTTTTTGCCCGATGTTCCGGGAGGCAGTCCATCGCACCACATTGGATCAATGCTTCAATTACCCGGCGATTACAAGTCCGCAGATCAACTCGTCGGCAAAAATCAAATAAATCCTTAAACAACCCATTTTTCTTTCTCTCAACTAAAATCTCACGGATCGCATTTACCCCTACATGTTTTATTGCAGACAAACCGAAGAGAATACGCCCTTGATGGATTGAAAATGAAATTTCACTGCGGTTAACATCAGGGGGCAGGATATGGATTTGCTTTTTCCGAGATTCATCTACATATTCCGCTATTTTCACTGGATTACCTACCGACATCCCGAGCAGCGCGGTCATAAATTCCATCGTATAATTAGCCTTTAAGTAAGCCATTTGGTAGGCAATAAGACTATAAGCTGCACTGTGACTTCGATTAAACCCATAGTCGGCAAATCGAACAATTAAATCATACAGTTCGCGGCCTAATTTTTCCGTGTATCCCTGACGGACACACCCCTCCATGAATCTTTCCCTTTGCTCCTCCAGCACTTCCCGTTTCTTTTTGGAAACGGCGCGTCGAAGCACGTCTGCCTGACCCAGGCTATAGCCTGCCATTTTGGAAGCAATTTGCATGATTTGTTCTTGGTATAAAATAAATCCATAGGTATCTGCAAGGATTGACTCTAAGTTAGGGTGCAGATAACGAACGGGTACATGCCCATTTTTGGTAGCGGCAAATTTTGGAATAATCTCCATCGGCCCTGGTCTATATAATGCCAGGATCGCAATGATATCCTCGAAACAAGTAGGTTTCACCTCACGTAAAACACTCCTCATTCCTGTTGATTCCAATTGAAAAATTCCCGTTGTATCGCCTTTTTGTAAAAGTTCAAAGGTGCCTTTATCATCATGCGAAATATCTGTTAATTTCAAGTGCCTTCCTTTGCTTTTCTCAATGAAACGCAAGGTATCTTCAATGATCGTCAAATTTCGAAGGCCGAGAAAATCCATTTTCAACAAGCCCAGTTCTTCCAGATTCTCCATCGGATACTGGGTAAGGGAGAATCCTTCATTTCCTTTTTGTAAGGGGACGTGCTCTGTTAGCGGATCCTTTGAAATGACAATCCCCGCTGCATGTGTGCTGACATGGCGTGGGAATCCCTCAATTCTTTGCGCAACTTGGAGCAGGATTTGGACCTTCTCATTTTGTTCATAGAGTCTTCTTAATTCGCTGTTTTCGGTTAGTGCTTTTTGGATAGTACTGGAAGAGATAAGCTTCGCTGTCTGGTCCACAACATCCAACGGATAGTTCATCACCCTTCCCAGATCGCGAATCGCTGCCCGGGCAGCCATCGTCCCAAAGGTGACGATCTGCGCTACTCGATCACTTCCATATTTACTTGAAACATACGAAATGACTTCACTGCGCCGTTCCACTTCAAAATCGATATCAATATCAGGCATACTAATTCTTTCCGGGTTGAGAAAACGTTCAAAAAGCAGCTTGTATTTTAATGGATCAATATTCGTTATTTGTAAAACATAGGCCACAAGGCTCCCGGCAGCGGATCCTCTCCCAGGGCCGGTAATGATCTTTTGCTCATGGGCATATCGCATAAAATCCCAGACGATCAGAAAATAATCCGAGAATCCCATCCGATCAATAATCGAGAGCTCATAGTTAAGCCGCTCCACAGCCTCAGACGTTGGCTCCATGTAGCGCATTCTCAGGCCCTCTTCACAAAGGCTCCGAAGATATGTGCTCGCCGAATGTCCACTCGGAACAGGGAACTGGGGTAAAATATATTCGCCAAACGGGATTTCTAGATTACACCTTACTGCTATTTTCCATGTGTTCTCTATAGCCTCCCTGGCATAAGGGAAAAGACGTGACATCTCTTCCTGACTTTTTAAATAAAATTGGTCATTGGGAAGCCTTTCCCGATCCTGATCACTTAACAGCTTCCCGCTTCCGATACAAAGTAAAATATCCTGAATTTTAGCATCTTGCTGCTCAACATAATGCACATTATTGGTGACCACCAAAGAAACGTTATGCTGGCTAGAGAACTGCAGGATTCTTTGATTTAACACACGCTGCTCGGCAAGCCCTTGGTCCTCTAGAGCAAGAAAAAAGTGGTCATGGTCAAAAATCTTTAGGTATTCCTGACATACTGCCAAAGCCTTATCTATCTCCCGCTCGGACAGAAAATGTTGAATCGGGCCTGTAGGCGAAGGGCTAATCGCGATGAGACCATCACTGAATTTAGCTAGTATCTGTTTGTTAATTCTGGGGTTGCCCATAGTAATCCCCATATGTGAAGCGGTGGTCAAATTCATCAAATTTTGATAGCCGGTCCTATTTTCAGCAAGTAAAACCATTTTCTGCTTAATCTTCCCTGCTTTTACTTGGCGATCCGCCAAATCCCCTTCCACCATCTCTACTTCCATTCCAATAATTGGTTTTATACCTGCTTTAAGGCAGGCCTTATAAAAGGGGATCGTTCCATACATCGTTCCTTCATCTGTAAGCGCTAGCGCCTTAATGCCTAATTCAGATGCCTTTTGTACCAATTCCTCGATACGGCATGCTCCTTGAAGCAAGCTATATTCACTATGTACACGAAGATGGACAAATTCTTGCATGTGGTTTCTCCTTTTCCAACTCTTTTCTTGCCCTAAATTATACACCGATGCGGCAAATATTCATATTTCATAGCCTGCCCCCATAAATATAATTAGTGATCTTAGGACAGGATGTGTTTTCCATGAGCCTACTAGCAAATATGTTTCTGCATTTTTTCATCGCTTTTGGCATTGTCGTCGGGGGATCTCTAATGGGCGGTTTAGGATCCTTTTTGATCCGCCAGCCGCCGATCTATAACATGACAACGATCGCCGACAATCTAAAAATCTGGGGACTCGTTGGGGCGCTTGGCGGAACCTTTGACTCCTTTATGCAAATCGAAAGAGTATTTACCGAAGGACAGATTTCGGCGATTATCAAACAGATTATTCTTATTATCAGCGCCTTTGCAGGTGCCCATTCCGGCACCGTATTAATTCAATGGCTGGGGAAGATGGACTAATGTGGGTCCCAAATTCAATCACCTATAAAAAGTGGATTAAGTATGAGATGTTTTTCTTCCTGGGGATGATCGTCGGTGCATTAATTATACTCTTGTTCTATGGCAAAGAATTAGATCGTCTTCACCTCACCATTGACAGTTTGGAAAATGAAAATAAAGCCTATTTGGAGAAAGTCGAAAAATACGAGGAGGAACAGGCCAAATCACAGAAGAAATATCAACTTGCTGTCAAGGATGTGGAGATTCATCTTTTAGACATCCAGCCTAAAGCAGATCCCTTTATCGAAGCGGAAGTGATTAAGCTCGTTAAACGGGATACAAAATTTCTTGAAGGGAAACCATTAAATAGCGTAAACGATCTACACCTCCTCCTACGGCAGCATTTTAGAGACAAGGAGTTTAAAATTGGTACCCGAAACGTTCATTTAGATCTTAAGACTATCACTATTTATACGACTGTTCATCTTTATTTCACAGCGAAAGTTGAAACGGTAGCTCCTTAGAGCATACGAAAAATTTGAAACTCCTGCTCCTTACCATCGTATACCAATAAAGAAAACCTCTATTGATGCCCATTCGAATATACTTTCCTATGCGGTAGAAAAAGATGAAGGAGTGAATAACATGTTAAAGAAGTTGATTAAAAAATGGCTAGGTCTTGGTTCCTCCTACAATTATCGGAAATACAGCAGCAGTGACTATCACGGACGTAAAAACTATCCGCATAACAAACATGGACATTCCTATTACGGACACTCCCACTATAAAAAGAAACGGTCCAGTTTTAGCTTTTTTAGCAGCTAGATACATGGATCGATATGGAACACTTTTCTAGGCTAAAGGGTTGGACGAAGAAGAAATGGGATGCTTGGGTAGACCGGCCTTATGCTGGTGGAAAGGTGATTTATGATCAGTATCAAATCATCAACGTCCTGGGGATGGGAAGTTACGGCATTAGTTATTTGTGTCATGATTTAAAAAATGATCAAAAATGTGTTGTCAAACAAGTAAAACCAAGCAAAAAGGGTACAATTCTAGGAATCCAAGGCTACCATTATGAGGCCATGCTTCTTCAGCGATTGAGCCATCCGGCCATTCCCGCCTTTTACCAACAGTTTGAGGATACTGGGAATCTATTTATTTGTATGGAATATGTACACGGGAAAAATCTCGAGGATCTAATCTTTGATGAAGGCGTGAAGTTCTCAGAGATGCAAGCATTGCAAATGTTGCTCTCCTTGTTAGACGTTGTTGAGTACCTTCACAGCCAAGGAGTCATACATCGAGACATCCGGATCCCAAACGTGATGGTTGATGATAACCATCAGTTAAGGTTGATTGATTTCGGGCTGGCTAGGCGTGTTGGCGAAACGGATGACCATATGAATCTGGATTTTCAAATCGAACAAAAGCTCCGCAGGTCCATCGAGTTTACAAGCGATTTTTATGCACTTGGACACTTCCTGTTGTTTCTCCTGTACACTACCTTTGAATCTTCTGAGGAAATCGAAGATCTAGGGTGGGAAGAGGAACTGGAATTAAATCCGGCTACACGAAGCTTGATCCGACGTTGTCTGCAACTTGATAAGCCTTTTACTAATGTTGACGAATTACGGAAAAGCGTACTGCTTGCTTTGGATCCCAACCTTTAGGGTTGGGATTTTTTTGAGTGATGTAGTATAATAGCTTGGGTGAAAGCGCAGTCCATAGGTACCGACGGAGTTAACGGAAAGATTTTCCGCTATTTTATTTTTCCAAGATGAAAATGAGCAATTAACGGAATCTTTTTCCGTTATTACATCGAATAAGCAGTAAAATATGGTTTTTAACTCCCTTAACGGAAATTTCTTCCGTTATTTGACCCTTTTGGGCCGGATTTTTGATGGTAGCGGAAATTTTTTCCGTTATCTATTTGAAGGAAAGGTGATTTTATGTTTCTTACGGGATTAACCCTAGCTGCCCTTGTACTGACCATTGCCTTTGGCATTCAGTACCGGATGGTGAAGCAACCAATTGCTAGAAAAGTCGGACAATCCTTGATGAACATCTTCATGGGCAGTACTCTGATCCTGTTTTCAATTAACCAGTTCCTCTTCCCAGATTTATCGACCACTCGCATCGTTGTAGCCATCGTTCTTGGGATATTAGGTATTTTCAACCTATGGATGGGAATCAAGAATTATCGGTTCTATAAAACGAATATGCAGCAATAAAAAAGGGATCAAATAGATCCCTTTTTTACATACCCCTAATATACACTTGGTCACATCGGCTACAACAGTGGGATATTCCACTATCGTATTATCTGGTCAAGGAAATTATCTTTCTATAACCTGTGCAGTCATCATCGCTTTCCCTACTAAAATCCCTTGGTGGAACACTTCAATCTCTACTTTTCCAAATTTCCTGCTGATTTCCATTACCTTCGGTCGCACTTCAATGATACTCTCGATCTGAACCGGCTTAAGGAAATAGACTGTAATATTCTCTGGTACCATATCCCCTTTACGCAGTTGACGAAGAGCTCGGCATCCTGACTCGGCTACAACGGTTGTTAAAACACCGCTTGCTATATTACCAAGATGATTGGTCATTTGCGGTGTGATTTCTCCTCTAAAGACGATATTCCCGTTTTCTAATTTCTCCTCTTCAAAGTGAGAGGTAATTTGGTCGGCAAAGGTTTCACCAATCTGTGGCTGTTTTTGGATATACTGCATTGCTTTCAATACATCCTGGCGACTAAGAATCCCTAATATCTTCTTGTGATTATCGACTACGGGCAGTAGCTCAATTCCTTCCCATACCATTAAATGTGCTGCTGAGGCAACCGAAACCCTTGGCATAACCGTAATCGGGTTTTTGGTCATGACTTTATCTATCGATAGGTGTTCTTCACGACCCATAATATCCTTCGTCGTAATAACCCCTTGAACACGAAGCTGTTCATCAACCACTGGAAACCGTCCATGCCCTACCTTCTGGTTCAGGAGATGCCAATCCTTTACTTTGTCATGAGTGAATAAATAATGCGTTTCTTCCGAAGGAATTAAAATGTCCTCAACCATGACAATTTCTTTTTTTATCAACCGGTCGTAAATCGCCCTATTAATGAGCGAAGCTACGGTAAACGTGTCATAGCTGCTTGAGATAATCGGTAGCTGTAGATCGTCTGCCAGTTGCTTGATATCTTCACTCGTATCAAAGCCCCCTGTGATAAGAACTGCAGCTCCATGTTCAAGGGAGAGCTTCTGTGCTTCATAGCGGTTTCCAACGATGAGCAGGCTGCCCGCGTCGACATAACGCATCATGGCTTCAAGCTTCATGGCACCGATCACAAATTTGTTCAAGGTCTTATGAAGCCCTTCCCTTCCCCCTAGCACATGTCCGTCCACAATGTTCACAACTTCGGCGAAGGTCAGCTTTTCTATATTTTCTTTTTGTTTTTTCTCAATTCTAACTGTCCCAACCCGTTCAATTGTACTAACAAGTCCCTGGGCCTCGGCTTCTTTAATCGCGCGGTAAGCCGTTCCTTCACTGACTTCGAGATCCTTGGCAATTTGGCGAACAGAAATCTTACTGCCTACCTCTAATGAAGAAATGTGTTCTAGTATTTGTTCATGCTTTGTGGCCACCATGTATCACCCTGACTTTCTCTTCTGCAACAACTTTTCCCCATCCCTGTTGCCATCTGTATTACTATAATTATAGCCAGTTACTATAACACAATCAACATAAAAAAGCTGCATGAGGCATGTTCTCATGCCACGTGCAGCTTCCATTAGACCCTGCTTCTCCGGTAGCCTTTTTCAACGAACGCTGGTCTTTTCCATTCTTCCAATCTGCGACCTCCGCGCTTCCTCGTTCTCTTATCTAGTCCTGTTCGATCTGTACTAATCACTTGGTATAGGTTACTTCCAATGACCAGCATGGCAAAAGCCGTCCACACAAGGCTAAATCCGCTTGCTTGGTCTAACATTCCGTCAAACCCTTGCAGAGGCAGCCTTGGCAAAGCGTAAAACACCAAACACAACGCCAAGATAAAACAACTTAAAGCACGAAATTTTTTCATTCTCCCATCCCTTATTCATGATAATGACAAGGATTATTCCTCATATAGATATATATGACTAATCTCCTCTGTTCATTCCTTGATGGGACTGATAGCTTCTGCCCGGTAGATTTTCATGCCCAGGTTTACAAATTTTTGTTCATATTCTGTCATCACAGACTTTGCCTCTTCATAGTGGCTATTATGCAGATCAAAGGTTATATTTTTCAGGCGAAAGCCACTCTCACAGAATTCATTCAACGAAAATTCAAAGAGCTTTTCATTATCGGTTTTCATATGTATTTCCCCGCCGGATGGCATCATAACCTTATACTTCTCAAGAAACTGTCGATAGGTCAACCTCCGCTTGGCATGACCTGATTTTGGCCAGGGATCACTAAAATTCAAATAAATTCTTGTCACTTCTCCCTCGGCAAAGACTTCCTCAATTTTATTGATGTTCATCCAAAGAAAAGCGATATTGTGCAGATTTTTCTCAGCAGCCTTTCTGACTGCAGTATATAAAACCTCTTCTCGTACTTCTACACCGATAAAAGAAATATCCGGGTTCTGTTCAGCCAAAGTGGTGATAAAATCCCCTTTTCCCGTCCCCAATTCAACATGCAGCGGATGGTTGTTTCCAAGCCTCTCCTTCCACTTCCCTTTATATTCTTCGGGGTTTTCAATTAATTGATCAAATTTAACAATCTCATCCTTAACCCAAGGCTTCTTGCGTAATCTCATCCTACAATATTCTCCCTACTCGAGGTTTTTAATATTTTCTATTTCGAATAATTATTAACATACAGGATCCGTTCATGTAAAGTAGGATGTCCATACAAAGCATATTTTACCAGGGCAGGAGGGTTCACTTCCGAAAGTCCCTCCACTGCAAGTTTTTGAAAGGTTCTAATGGCTGCATCAGGGTCATTTCTTAACTGCATGGCATAAACATCTGCCGCATGTTCGTATTGTCTCGACACCGTATTTTGAATCGGCATAGTGAGAAATGAAAGAACCGAGAGAATCAAAAGAATCACGGGCAAAGAGGCCAAATCTGTTATCTGATGAATCCTCCAATACTTCCCACAGTTTTTCACAATCCAACGGAGTAGGTAATAGACTACAAGCAGAGCAGCAAGAACCATAAAAATGGATCCGATAAATAACCAGGTCATATGGTGAAGGGTATAATGCCCCATCTCATGTGCCATGATGAATAGAATTTCATCCTTTTTCAGCTTTTGCAAGGTTGTATCCCAAAGCACAATCCGCGTGTTGCTGCCAATCCCGTTCACATAGGCGTTTAATGCATTCGTCTTCCTTGACATGTCTACCTGATAAACTTTCTCGGTAGGAATGTGCGCTTCCGCAGCCAAATCAAGAATTTCTCTCTTTAACTGTTGATCCTGCAATGGCGTAAACTTATGATAAATTGGATCCAAAACGACCGGTTGAATAAACATAAAAAATAAGGAGAGCGGGATCGAAGCAAGCCAACACCAAAGCCACCATCGAGTGGGACTTTTGCGGATCACGAGGTAAAGGAGCCACACAACGGGAATGGTAATCACTACCGATACCCAAAACCCCTTAATATTGTCCTTCATCCAGCTGTTAAAGGGTTCATTGCTGATACCGTATTCGTGTTTTAAATGAAAGGCGTAATAATCAAGCGGGAAGTGCAACAAAGTGGTAGTAAAAGTAAGTAGTAGAACAAATAAAGCAACCCTCCAAAACGAGCCTTTCACGATCGAAGCCACTATATCTCTATACTTGGCAGATAATCCTATCCCTAAAATTAGCAGATAAATTCCCCAATCCAATGGACCGCCGATGAAAAACAGGACGTTTTTAATTCTGGAATAAGCAAAGGCTTGTTCCACCTGTTCAGGAGACATAAACGTCGTTGGATCAGCTGGGCTGCCTTTTAACTCTGGCGGAAGTGAACTTGATGTGGTAAGCAAGTAGATGCCGATAACCACCGAATAAATGATAAAAAGTGCCGTGAAAATAAAATAAAACTTTCGCAATTTGACTCAACCCCTTTCCCTTTCTATAGTTTAAACCAAATATCCCCCATTTAGTATATTTTTCCAGGAAGGGAACAAGTCCAATCATAAAAATATCAAGAGTTTTCCTAATTTTGTAATATTCCAAACTCACACCGTAATAAACTATACCAATTTAAAACGCTTACACCATAGGGAGAGGATACCCATGAAACCCATGAAAACTGACCCGTTATGCTTAAAATGTATAAAAACGTGTAAACAGGTTCGTCCTGCTATTGTTGAATATTGTGCGAAATTTAAACCGAAGGAAAAAGAAAATAATACAAAAGTATCATAAAAAAAAGCCCCTAAGGGCTTTTTCTTTTTTTCTAGCTATCAAATTCCAAAACTCTCTTCGCCCCGTAATAGGGATAGTGATCAAAATACCAATCCAGATCACTGACTTCAACCTGCTTCGTGGCGGAATGGACCATTTTGTTGTTTCCTATGTATATACCAACGTGGGAAATATCCCCTTTGCCAAGTGAATCAAAGAACACGAGGTCCCCCGGCTGAAGATCTCCTTTAGAGACCTTCGTCCCAACAGCAAACTGCTCTGAAGAACTTCTGGGTAGTTTCACCCCTAGCTCGTCCATCACATAGGCAGTCAAGCCACTGCAATCAAACCCTCTCTTTGTCGTTCCACCGTAACGATAAGGGATCCCTATCAGATCACTTGTAATGCTTCTCAAGCGTTCAGAAAAAAGATCAGATGAGCGAGATGCCTTTTCCCGATTAAAATTCAAATACTCTGTTGCAACAAAGCCTACTTCTTCCCCTGCCCTTACCTTTGACCATTCCTCGCCCTTGTCCAATACTTCAACACTTGTCCCTCTGTGAAGCATGGCAATGACCTTGGCATTCAGGCTGCTAGATTCCCTCAAATTTAGATTCCCTGCCTGAACCACAGCGAGTTTTTTCGCATTGTTATTCTTACCATTGCCAGGAATAACAAGTTTCTGTCCAATACTTAAGGATTCCGAGGTTAATTGATTGGCCTCTTTAATTTCCGAAACAGATGCACTGAATCTTTCGGAAATTTTCCATAATGAATCGCCTGCTTGTACAGTATAGTCCTCTTGAGCAAAAGCTGGAGAAGAAAATATAATTGATGCAAATAAAAAGCCAGCTATTTTTCTCTTCATTCATTCACCACCGTTACTCTCGAATCTATTACTTTTTTCGCTAGAATACGATATTAGTATACATCAAATATTACCATTCGAGTAGGTGTTTTTACATAAAAACACTAGATTTGCCACTTTATTGTGAACATTGTCAGAACATCTAGGTACACAAAAGAAAAATGATCCTCTCTGATGTCCAAAACAAAGAGGCGACCTCTCGGTCGCCTATGAATTAAGGGGGTTTATCATCATGCTTTTAGTATAGTAGAGAAATATTACAAGTATGTTACAAATAGTTTTCATTTAAATAAAAAGATTGCTGCTTGGCTCCATTATAATTCCTTCAATCCCTTTCTTGCCTAACCTTTCGGAGAAGGCCACAGGATCCTGCTGAATGAGCGGGAAGGTATTATAATGAATCGGGACTACTTTCTTTGCCTTTACCCATTCCGCTGCGATGGCTGCGTCCTCCGGTCCCATTGTATAGTTATCACCAATAGGCAAGAAGGCAAGATCCACTGGGCTTAACTCACCAATAATCTTCATATCGCCGAATAGGGCCGTATCCCCTGAATGATAGATGGTTTTATCTCCGATCGTCAAGATAAGTCCACAAGGCATGCCTAAATAGGTAATTTTTTGCTCGTTGTCGAACGTCATCCCTGAGCTATGGAAGGCCTGGGTGAACTTGACCCGACCAAAATCGAATGGATGCGAGCCCCCTGTATTCATAGCATGGACTTTTGCTCCTTGCCAAGCAAAGTAGGTAGCCAGCTCAAATGTAGCAATAATCGTCGCATCATTTTGTTTGGCAATTTCCAGAGCATCACCAATATGATCGCTGTGCCCATGGGTTAACAGGATGTATTGAACTTTAACATCTTCTACCTTGGTTTTTGCTATGGGATTATGTGTGAGAAATGGATCTATGATGAGTGAAGTCCCTTCATGTGTGATTTGTACGGTTGAATGACCATGATAAATAATTTCCATCAACTATTCCTCCATAACCATGATTTGAGGTAATCACTATTCCATTTTTACCCATTTTTATCATACCAAATTGTTCCTGAACAAGCTACATTACTTTGCAAAGAGGACTATCACCGCTTGCACTGCCCCGATCATTCCTCCTAACAGTGCTCCTAAAACGGTAATCATCTTTAATTCCTTTCCCGTAATGCTTACAATCATGTCTTCCAATCTTTGTACGGGGAAAGCCTCAACCTGAGAGGAGGCAATTTGTGTTAAGTTCAACTTTTGCAAGCCTTCCTCTAGATTTGCTTCTCCCCAGGCCATTAATCCCACAACAAACTGTGGAATAGCCTTCCTGATTGAAGGAAGGAGAGGGGCTAATACCGTCTGCAATTTCTGCTTTCCTATCGTATCAAAATCAATCATTTTATCCACAATCATATCGATTAGCTGTTCAATATTCTTTTCACCGATCCAGTGTATCACTTCGTCTACCTGTTTTTCACCTAATTGCTCCAGCTCTTTAATCAGAATGGCGGTAAGCTTTTCTTTTAATTCGTCGTTTTTTAGACTTGATTCTAGCGACGTACTCACTTTATGTACAATCTTCTCATCGGCTAGAAGAACACTGGCTAACCCGCCAAACATCCCAAGCCCACCGGCCAAGTTTGAAAGCATTTGTTTAATCATTCGGTTGCCTTCGTCTGAAGCCAGATATTGAGAAATCCGTTCTAGTAAAAAGGGAGCGAGAATCGGCACCTTATCCAGGATCATCTGTCTTGAACGCTCAGGCACAACTTCGTTTAATTTTAAATGGGCGGTTTGCCCCACCTTCTGTTGTATGTATAATTTGACTGAACCCTTTACAACCTGCTGCCCTTCCCTGGATGGATATAAGCCTAACCTTGAACCAAGGGAAAAGACAGTTTCATCTGATCTCGCAAGTTCCTCCAATTTGCGATTAATCCAAGCTTCTACCTCTTGCTCTACCCTTCCTTTTTTCAACATCTTTCGGATCCCCTCGGGCGTGATTAGAAAGTTTTCAACCAACTTTCCCATCTGCCGAGCCAGTTCCTCATGCCGTTTGGGAATGAGCCCTGGAGTGAAGGGAAGCCTCCATTTTCCAAGATAAATAGCTTTATAGGGTCGAAACAACATCCGAATAGCCAATTCATTTGTCATTCCTCCGATAAAAGCTCCAATAACCACTTGCATTACAAACAATAACCACCAATTCACGTTCGTTCGTCCTCTCTAATACTAGTGTCAAAAGCCCACTTATTTCACCACTCCACCATAGCCCTCATACTATACATTATTCGAAAGCCTAATGGGAAGGGGAATACGCATGTCAAATGTTTGTGCCGGAATTCAACTAGATGAAAAATCGGACTTCCCGTCTGGAATTCACCTGCTTGTCAGTCAGAAATTACAGCAAGCCATGCAGCTTCCAAACCATTCCCGTGTTTCCCTGCAGCTGGGACAGAAATCCATTCCCTGTAGAATACAAACATTTGCCAGCACTTCTTCCATTCTAAGATTTCGCAAGGATGTAGGTGAACTGCTTTCTCTTCCAGATGGAATCCAATTAAGTGCACGATATGAACCACATGGAAGAAAATTCATCCTTGGCCCAGTATTCGGTGTCTTGATCACGAAACTGCTTCGGACACCAGAAGGGATTTTCGGACCCGCCTCTTCTTTTTGCCAAGAAGTTGTGCAAGGTGCCAGAGAAAAAGGTGTGCTAGCTTATATCTTTACATTAAACGATATAGATCATCAAAATCAAACAGTAAACGGTTGGGTATGGAAAGATGGAAACTGGAGTCAACAGGTTATGCCAATGCCTGACGCCGTCTACAATCGGTTAGCCTCCAGAAAGCATGAAAATTCTTCTGACATACAGGATTTATTCAGGCAATGGAAAGCGAAAGGAATTTCTATTTTTAATGAGCACTTTTTGAACAAATGGCAAGTCCATCAAGCCTTATCGAATTTAGCAGAAGCCAAACCTTACCTTCCAACGACCTACTTATATAGAGGCTTCGCAACGATTAAAGAAGTAGCAAGCAGATACCCCCAAGTCTATCTAAAACCCGCGAATGGCAGCTTAGGAATAGGCATTTACCGTATCACCCGCAACGGCAAAAAATTTACCTGTCATCATTCAACGGTGAACGGAAGCATCGAAAAGCATTACAATCGACTGGTTGATTTGTATCAATCTGTCGGACCACGCATTTCAAAGGCGCCCTATCTAGTCCAACAGGGTCTGCGTTTGGTAAAGATCAATGGAAATCCACTAGATTTCAGATCCCTTGTGCAGAAGGACATAACTGGAAAATGGGCAGTCACCTCGATCGTCGGGAGGAGCGGCCAGGATCAAAGCATCGTTTCCAACCTTGCGCGCGGCGGAACTATCATGCAAGCCACGAAGGCATTGCAATCGGCATCCCCATGGACCAGCGGAATCCGTCCTTCTACCGATCATCTGAAAAAGGTATCTATCTCTTTGGCCCAGTCGCTAGAATCTTCAATTGAAGGACATTTCGCCGAATTGGGAATTGATCTTGCCGTCGATACCTCTGGTAAGGTATGGCTTTTGGAAATTAATGCAAAACCTTCAAAAAACGATGATCAAGTTCTTTCCGAAAACAAAACGCGGCCTTCTGTTCGAAGATTGCTTGACTATGCGCTTTTCTTGAAAGGAATGAATAGAACTAAACCGCTCTTAAGTAAACAACTTCCGTTCAAGAAAAAGAATTTAAAACGAAAGAAAAGGTGATATGGGTTGAAAACAAAACCCATGCTCGGCATTATGACGATTCATGCGCCAGGTACACCCCCTTTTCCGGAGAAAAGCTTTTACAAGCAAATTGTTCAAACAGGTCAAAGTGAAGGAATTCCAGTCATTATTTTTCACCCTAATGCCATTGATGAGCAAACCCAGACTGTCAAAGGCTATACGTTAAACCAAGCAGGAAGCTGGATTTCCGTTACCACTTCGCTCCCTACTTTCATTTATGACCGCTGCTTTTACATCGGAAAAGGCCTTAACAAGCGTTACAGACCCTATGTTTTAAAGTTAAAGGAAAATAAAAATATTCAATTCTTAGGATTGGGACTAAAAGGGAAATGGCAGCTATACCAAATGGTTTTAGCGCATCCTGTACTTTCCCAGTTTTTACCACATACAGATATTTTAAGCCGCAACAAGCAAATAAACGATTGGTTGAACCGATACAAATCCATTATCTTAAAGCCTATTAATGGTTCTTTAGGAATGGGGATTATCAAAATTACTGAAAAAAGCGGCCGCGCTTATGACATCGAGGGAAGAGATCTGCTGAACAAATCCTTTCGATCATCAGTCCCCGACTTCTCCTCCCTCAGTCGATTCATTCATCCATTTATTCGGAAATGGAAATATCTGATTCAACCCTACCTAACTCTGATCTCCAAACAGGGAGTTCCTTTCGATTTGCGGATCTTCATGCAAAAGGATGGAACTGGACAGTGGATCTCCATCGGCAAAGCGGTTCGAATAGGACAAAAAAACAGCATTACTTCTAATCTTCATGGGGGAGGTAAGGCCTGCTGCTTTAAGGAGTTTTTAGATCGCAATTACAGTCGAGAACAAATAGAAGCCATCCTCTCCCGAATCAAGGTCCTAGAGGAGATACTGCCCCCGTATATTGAAGGCCAGCACGGTCAGTTAGTGGAATTGGGGATTGATGCCGGAATCGATCAAGATGGCAGGGTTTGGCTTCTAGAGGTAAATTCTAAACCGGGAAGACAGATTTTTGAACAGATCAATGATCAGGAAGCTCTAAAGAAATCCCAAGTCAATCCTGTCTACTATGCACTTCACCTTATGCAAACCCGCTCAAGGAGGATATAAAAAGATGGAGTCCAAGCGAGTACAGATTAAGTTCTTGCCATCGAATAAATATAATGGCATTATCATTCCCCATGCCTTATGCAGGGAATTAGGTCTAGATGATAAAAGGCAAATTGTTGTTCAATTAGGTCAAAAAAAATTAATGACAAGAATTTTAAAAGTTCAACGGGCAGACCGCGTAATTTGGATCCCACCAGCCATTCGTTTGAATCTAGCCATCCCCTTCGATGGGGATTTACACGTAAAGGTGACTGGCGACACCCTTCGCCTTGGTCCTGTTGTCGGAATCTTAACGGTCGGGATTTCCATGACGGATAACCAATTGGTTAGCGCGAGGTCCTCCTTTTTTAAACATTTGCTTTCCGCTCAACGCGGGGAGAGTATCTTTTATTTTCTGTTTACCCCATCTGATGTGGATTGGAACACGAAGACAGTAAGGGGAATGTTCTTGCGTGGGGAAGCAAACGGTTTAACCTGGAGAAGATTTACTGTTCCACTTCCGGACGTTGTTTATAATCGAATCCCTGACAGGCAATCTGAAAAGTTATTAAGTGTTACCAATTTCATAAAGATGTTGGAGGAAAACACAGATGCCAAAATGTTTAATCCAACCTTTTTTAATAAATGGTCCATTCATCAACGGTTAGTAGACCATCCGTTGGCTAATCGGCATATCCCTGAAACACATGTCTCCCCTACGGTTCAGAAGGTTGACCATATGCTTAGAAAGTATGGTATGGTCTATCTCAAACCGGTGACAGGAAGCTTGGGGTTAGGGATTCTGAAATTAACCTATAGACCTGGTATAGGATATTTTTGTCGGTACCATAGCCACTCACAAAACGTTGTAAGACGGTATCGATCTTTAGCTACCTTACTACAAAATCATTTGCCCAAATCACGTTTCTCCAATTATCTCGTGCAACAGGGAATTAATTTGATTAGATTCAAAGATCGACCGCTAGATTTTCGCGTTCACGCCCATAAAAATCGTGAGAATCAATGGGTTGTAGCGGCGATTGCAGCCAAAATTGCCGGGCTTGGCAGTGTTACGACACACGTCCGCACTGGTGGGACCGTAATTTTAGGGCAAGAATTGCTAAAGCAAGTATTTCCACAAAACAGCACATATATGGAACAACAGATCAAAGAAACAGCCATCCTGTTAGCCAAGGCTATCGAATCAAGACTAAATCAGAACATTGGCGAACTGGGCTTTGATATCGGGATCGATCAGAAAGGTCACATCTGGATGTTTGAAGCCAACTCTCGTCCGGGCAGATCGATCTTCAAAGCAAACAGTCTGAAGGATGCAGATAACCAATCCATTCGCCTGATTGTAGATTATAGTAAATTTTTAGCCAACTTTAATTAAGAGGAGCGTGATCCTAATGTCTAT
>Ga0180216_1000828_pt1 | contig 29785 bp, 25 predicted proteins | sample eDN3rd37CBELigMG_FD_128879 | JGI IMG/M metagenome (GOLD analysis project Ga0180216, IMG submission 128879) | Enriched Miracle-Growth compost microbial communities from Emeryville, California, USA - eDNA 3rd pass 37_C BE-Lig MG (version 2)... ... | reverse complement strand
TCATGAGTCTTGCAATTAGCTCAGGCACAGAAATTACAATTAGTGCTGATGGTTCTGACGCAGAGCAAGCGGTTAATGCACTGATTGCACTTGTAAGCAAGGAAGAGCTCGAAAACCAATAATACATGTAATAAAGGCTGCCAATTGTCCTCATGTTAGGATCATTGGCAGCCTCTTTAATTAATCGGACTTATTCGGATTTAATCATCAAGCTCAATGCTTTTAATGAGCTCCTTCAGCTTATTCGCAGACTTTTCGAATAAAGCCTGCTCCTCACTCGTAAGCGTAAGCTCCAGCGCTTTACGAACACCGCTTCGGTCGACGATGCACGGTACGCCAAGATAAACATCAGAAACTCCGCAATAATTATCTAGCAGCGTAGATACATTGAGGACAGCGCCCTCATCATCTAGTATTGCTGTAACAATTCGGTCAAGGGCAAGCGCAATCGCATAATAGGTAGCGCCTTTTGCTTCAATAATTTCATAGGCGGCATCACGTGTTTGTAGGAAGAGGTTTTCCTTCGTCTCTTCATCAAGCTCGATGTCGACACCAGCAACGTTAGCAAGGCTCCATACTGGAAGCTCAGAATCGCCATGCTCTCCAATAATATGAGCATGCACGCTGCGCGGATCGATCTTTAGCTCCTTACCGATTAGATAGCGGAAGCGTCCGCTGTCCAGCAATGTACCAGAGCCGATAACACGGTTAACAGGCCAGCCAGATTTCTTAAGTGTAACGTATGCCATAATATCAACTGGATTTGTTGCAATTAACAGAATGGCTTCCTTGTTGTAAGGTAGGATTTGTTTAATGATGCTATCGAAAATATCTGCATTACGCTTTAACAAATCAGTACGCGTCTCGCCAGGACGTTGTGCTGCACCTGCTGTAATAATGATGATCTCAGCTCCTGCACAGTCCTCGTAGCTTCCTGCCCATAGCTTTGCCCCTCCGATATAAGGCATACCATGGTTAATATCCAGTGCATCTCCCGCAGCTTTCTTATGATTGACATCGATTAATACTAGCTCATTGACACGATTACGTAACATTAGTGTATAGGCGGTTGTAGAACCAACAAAACCTGCACCAATAACTACAACTTTTCTCGTTTTCATACGTCATCCCCACTTTCATTAAAATAAGGTTTGTTAATATAGTAGTAAAACATAGCCATAAATACACTGCCGCCTATAATATTGCCTAATGTAGCGGGAATTAAATTGTGTAAAATCTGTTCGATCGTCAAAGCTCCCCAGCCTTGTGCTGCAATAGAAATGGCAAATACAGACATATTCGCTATGCTATGTTCAAAACCTGCAATGAAGAAACTGAACACTAATAAAATCATAACTAGCATTTTTGCTCCATCGGCTTTCATCATGAAGGGAACGAAGAACGCTAGGCAGACAAGCCAATTACATAATATGCCTCGAAAAAAAATCTCCATAAGCGATGCATCGACTTTATTGTGTGCCACCTTCAACAAAAATCCATGAATTTGCTCACTATCAAATAATCCCGTAGCCCATGTGAACACTGCAAAGAAGATAGCTCCGATGATATTGCCGACATAGCTCAACAACAACAATCGTAGAACCTTATTCCAGCTTAACTTTTTGCGAAGTGCGCCAAAGCTAAGGTAGAACGTATTTCCTGTGAATAAATCACCGCCACCGTAAGAAATTAATATGATGGCTATACAAAATGTCAAAGCAGCTGCTGGATACGTAAAAGGAGAATGGACCTCGTAAAAGAAGCTTGCTGTCTTAAAGGCAACGATAACGCCGAAGCCGATAAACATACTCGCAACCATTGAACGCAATAGATAGCGCAGAATACTTTGATCGTAAATTTTTAGTTTTTTTAATGCCAGCTTTTCAACTTGATATAATGCTTCTGTCTCCATATTGACTCCTCCAACAATGCAAGTCGTACTGTGATCTATTACAATTTCATCATATATGACAGTCAGAAATAGATATGTGATTTTTATCACAATTCGCAGTGGATTATTAAATGTGACAAATGATATGGGCTTTATTGACTTAAGTTAATGTTGTTTGTTTATGTAGAAAGTGATGGATTGGGATTTATGATGCTGATGCTATATAGCCATGGTGAACTATACCGTTGTTGGCTGGATATGTGCGGTTACACGCTACATAAGAAAGGTGAAATAAAAAGGACTGCAGCTGCATCTGAACAACCGATGAACTGCAGTCCTGCAAGATCTGTACAAGCAGAGACAAATCAACCTGAATGGTTAATTAGTTAACTCTTTCAATTACTTTATCAATCAAGCCGTATTCGACAGCTTCTTGTGCGCTCATAAAGTAATCGCGATCTGTATCTTGATTAATTCGCTCAATAGGCTGACCAGAGCGATCAGCTAAAATTTGATTTAGCTTTTCACGCATATTGATGATACGTTTTGCGCGAATCGCGATGTCGCTCGCTTGACCTTCAGCACCACCTAGCGGCTGATGAATCATAACTTCGCTATTTGGCAATGCAAAGCGCTTGCCTTTCGCTCCAGCTGCTAGTAGAAAAGCACCCATTGAAGCAGCCATACCTACGCAGATCGTAGATACATCGGGCTTAATATATTGCATCGTATCGTAAATGGCCATACCAGCAGTAATGGAACCGCCAGGAGAGTTGATATATAGATGAATATCCTTCTCTGGATCTTCAGCAGCCAAGAAAAGCAACTGCGCAATAATAGAATTGGCCACAACGTCGTTAACACCAGAGCCAAGCATAATAATACGGTCTTTTAACAAACGAGAATAAATGTCATAAGAGCGTTCTCCACGATTACTTTGTTCGATAACCATAGGCACAAAGTTCATATTAACCAATCCTCCTATTTAGTAGTATGTAATTTATAATAATAGAAATTTTGTTAAAAGTCAAAGATGGTCAAACTCACTTCTACGTTACATAGTATGACCTGATTTGCTAGTAGCTAAACACTCCGAATGTACATGACCTTCATTGCTATGAATAAAAAAAACAGGATAGAAAAATGAGATATAGTCATTTTCCATCCTGTTTTATTCTGGGGAGATGATTGCACTGCCCTTTATTCTATGAACATTAATGATGTTATACGTATGTAAGTGGCGCGCCCGCTAGGAATCGAACCTAGATCTCAGGCTCCGGAGGCCTACGTCATATCCATTGGACCACGGGCGCAACTACTATATTGTATTGGATTTTATTCAATGAATCAAGTGTTTATCCGATCAAAACCTATTCATGCCTTTTTGCATAAGCGATATTCGAAAGTATAACTAGGATTCTCAATGGTAAAACTCAAACTGTATCAAATATCTTTATACATAAATTAAATAAGTAATCGTTTACATCGTAAAAGCGCACTTGCGATGCTGTTAAAGATTAGGTACAATATATGTGGGACTTAAATAATACCACAGGGACAATTTTCGTCCACGTCGGGTGTTTCCAATATAGTTCACGCGGAGTGATGGTATAATGCGACAGCTTATTGAACTGCAGCGGCAGCTAGTACCTGAGCTTTTAGATGTGATGAGCAAACGCTACAAGATTTTACAGCAAGTAATGCTAGCAGGAACAATCGGGCGTCGAGCACTCGCTAATGTGATGGCGATGACAGAACGTGTACTGCGAGCGGAAACGGAGCTGTTAAAGGAACAAGGGCTTTTATTAATCTCACCTTCAGGCATGTCGCTAAGCGAAGATGGTAAGAAGGTGCTAGAGCAATTAGAACAGCTTGATCCACATGTTTTTGTTAGCTCAGATCTAGAAAAAAAGCTTCAGACATTGTATGGCTTGCAGCACGTCATTGTAGTTCCAGGTAATTCAGAGCAGTCTGAGGCGTCGAAGCGTGAGCTTGGAAGAGCTGCCGGTTTACTTCTGAAGCGAGTTATTAGATCAGGAGATGTAATCGCGGTCTCAGGTGGCACTACGACAGCTCAGGTTGCAAATTATTTAAGCTTACCAAGCACAATAAAGGATGTTGTATTCGTACCAGCACGTGGTGGTTTAGGTGAAAGCCTGGATTATCAGGCGAATACAATTGCATCTACGATGGCTAAGCGTACAGGCGGCCATTATCGATTGCTTCACGTTCCTGACCATATCAGTGAGGAAGCGTATGAATCCATGATGCAAGAGCCTACCATTAAAGAAATTGTCGAAGTCATCCGGAATGCAAGAATTTTTATTCACGGTATTGGTGACGCTACTGTAATGGCAAGGCGAAGAAAAACTGATCCTGAAGAAGTACGCAAGATGGTTGCAGAAGGAGCGCTTGCTGAGTCATTCGGCTTCTACTTTAATAAGCATGGCGAGCCAGTCCATAAGATGAAAACTGTGGGCATGCGATTAGAAGATATCGCCCAGATCGAATGTATTATTGCGGTAGCTGGTGGAGCGAGTAAAGCTGCTGCTATGGATGCGATTATGCGATCTGGTCATAATCACGCACTCGTCACGGATGAAAGTGCAGCGCTTGAGCTTATTCGGATTAATGAAAGTAATGGGCATTATGACGAAATGTAATTCAATTACACTCGTCTTGCAATAAATTAAATTTGCCAAATGACTAGGAGGAAATAACAATGGTTAAAATTGGTATCAATGGTTTCGGCCGTATCGGTCGTAACGTATTTCGTGCTTCATTCAGCAATCCTAACGTTGAGGTAGTAGCAGTAAACGATCTTACAGACGTTAACACTTTGGCTCACTTGCTAAAATATGATACGACTCACGGTAAATTCGACGGTACTGTAGAAGCTAAAGAAGGCGCTCTTATCGTTAACGGTAAAGAAATCAAAGTATTCGCTGAGCGCAACCCTGCTGATCTTCCTTGGGGTTCTGTAGGTGCGGAAATCGTAGTTGAATCTACAGGTATCTTCACAGCTAAAGAAAAAGCTGAAGCTCACCTTCAAGGCGGCGCTAAAAAAGTTATCATCTCTGCTCCAGCTACTAACGAAGATATTACAATCGTTATGGGTGTTAACGAAGATAAATACGATGCTGCTAGCCATACAGTTATTTCTAACGCTTCTTGTACTACAAACTGCTTGGCGCCTTTCGCTAAAGTATTGAATGATAAATTCGGAATCGTTAAAGGTATGATGACAACAATTCACTCTTACACTAACGACCAATCTGTACTAGACGTACCACATAAAGACCTTCGTCGTGCTCGTGCAGCTGCTGAGAACATTATCCCATCTTCTACTGGTGCGGCTAAAGCAGTTTCTCTAGTATTGCCTGAGCTTAAAGGTAAATTGAACGGTATGGCTATGCGTGTACCTACACCTAACGTTTCTGTAACTGACCTAGTTGCAGAGCTTAAAGTTGACGTAACTGTTGAAGAAGTTAACGCTGCTCTTAAAGAAGCTGCTAACGGCGCCCTTAAAGGCATCCTTAACTACAGCGATGAGCCACTTGTATCTTCTGACTACAATGGTGACCCTGCTTCTTCTACAATCGATGCTCTTTCTACAATGGTTGTTGAAGGTAACATGGTTAAAGTTGTTTCTTGGTACGACAACGAGTGGGGTTATTCTAACCGCGTAGTTGACCTAGCTGCTTACATCGCTGCAAAAGGTCTATAAGGAAAGAAAGCCGACGGGCATGACTCTTCATGAAGATGTCGGTCCTTAGCCTTACTGAACGCATGAGCGTAAGAGAGGCTAGTTATAAGCAGGCGTTTCTTCCCTAGGAAGGACGCCTGCTTTTATATTGCATAATCAAATCATTGGGAGGCTAATCCATGAATAAAAAAAGTATTCGCGACGTGGCTGATTTAGCTGGTAAAAAAGTATTCGTGCGTGTCGATTTTAACGTGCCACTAGAAAACGGTGCTATTACTGACGACAAGCGTATTCGTGAAACGTTGCCAACGATCAACTACCTCATTGAAAAAGGTGCTAAAGTCATTCTTGCGAGCCACTTGGGCCGTCCAAATGGCGAAGTTGTAGAAGAGCTACGTCACACTGCTAGTGCGGCACGTCTTTCCGAACTTCTTGGCAAACCAGTTGTTAAAGCTAATGAAGCTGTAGGCGATGCTGTTAAAGCTCAAATCGCTGACATGCAAAACGGAGATGTTCTACTTCTTGAAAACGTGCGTTTCTACCCTGGCGAAGAGAAAAATGACGCAGAACTTGCGAAGCAATTCGCTGAGCTTGCTGATCTTTTCGTTAACGATGCATTTGGTGCTGCTCACCGTGCGCATGCTTCTACAGAAGGTATTGCACATCATCTACCAGCAGTATCTGGCTTGCTTATGGAGAAAGAGCTTGATGTACTAGGTAAAGCTCTTAACAACCCTGAGCGTCCATTTACAGCGATTGTTGGTGGTTCTAAAGTTAAGGATAAAATTGCTGTAATCGAAAAAATGATTGAAATCGCAGATAACATCATTATCGGTGGCGGTCTATCCTACACATTCTTCAAGGCACAAGGCTATGAAATCGGTCAATCTTTGCTTGATAGCAGTAAGCTAGATCTAACGCTTGAATTTATTGAAAAAGCGAAAAAAGCAGGCAAAAACTTGTATTTGCCAGTGGACATCGTTGTTACAGATGAATTCAGTGCAAATGCGAATACTAAAATTGTTCCTGTAGATAGCATTCCTGCAGACATGGAAGGTATCGATATCGGTCCAAAAACTCGTGAAATCTACGCTGACGTTATTAAAAACTCTAAGCTAGTAGTATGGAACGGTCCGATGGGCGTATTCGAAATCGAGCCATTCTCTCATGGTACACGTGCAGTAGCTCAAGCTACAGCTGAAACTGAAGGCTACACAGTTATCGGTGGCGGTGATTCTGCAGCAGCTGCTGAGAAATTCGGCCTAGCTGATCGCATGAACTTCATCTCTACTGGTGGCGGTGCTTCCCTTGAGTTCATGGAAGGTAAAGCTCTTCCAGGCGTTGTAGCTCTTAACGATAAATAAGATTAGCCCGATTAAGGATGTGTGATCCAGCGATGGATTGTACATCCTTGAGGACTGTTAATGACCAGCATGCATCCAAGGTAACTTTTTCTCACGAAGAGGTTCTTAGGAATGTATCAAAAAAGTGGTAATGCTTCCGAAGTAACTTTTTTCGCATAGAAGTTCTTAGGAATGCATCAAAAAGTTTTAGTTAATGCTTCCGAAGTAACTTTTTCTCACGAAGAGGTTCTTACGAATGCATCAAAAAGTTTTGAGGAGGACAAAAAATGAGCAGAACACCTATTATTGCAGGTAACTGGAAAATGTTTAAGACTGTTTCTGAGTCTGTAGCTTTCTTTGAAGCTGTGAAGGGCAAAGCTGAGGTTGCAGGTGTAGAAAGTGTTATCTGTGCACCATTTACTAACCTACCAGCGCTTGTAGAAGCAGCGAAAGGTACATCGATCGCAATCGGTGCTCAAAATCTTCACTTTGAAGATAACGGTGCATTCACTGGTGAGATCAGCGGCGTTATGCTGAAGGATCTAGGTGTAAAATATGTATTGATCGGTCACTCTGAGCGTCGTCAATACTTCGCTGAGACAGATGAAACAGTAAACAAGAAGGTTCATGCTGCATTCAAACATAGCCTAGTACCGATCATTTGTATCGGTGAAAATCTTGAAGAGCGTGAAGCAGGTACGACAAAAGATGTTTGCCGTACTCAAACGGTAGCTGCATACGAAGGCATCTCTGCTGAGCAGGCAGCACAATCTGTTATCGCATACGAGCCAGTATGGGCTATCGGTACAGGTAAATCCTCTACTAGCGCAGATGCACAGGATGTTATTGGTTATGTGCGTAGCGTAGTAGCTGAGCTTTATGATCAAGCGACTGCAGACGCAGTACGTATTCAATATGGCGGTAGTGTAAAGCCAAACAACGTTGCTGAATATCTTGGTCAACAGGATATTGATGGCGCGCTAGTTGGCGGTGCAAGCCTTGAGCCAGACTCCTATGTAGCACTTGTTGAGGGGGCCAAGTAAGATGGCTAATCGTAAACCAGTAGCTTTAATTATTATGGACGGCTTTGGTCTTCGTAATGATGTAGTGGGTAACGCTGTTGCTCAAGCTAAAAAGCCGAACTATGATCGTTATCTTCAGCAATATCCAAACACAACTTTGGTTGCTTGCGGTGAAGCAGTAGGTCTACCAGAGGGACAAATGGGTAACTCTGAGGTAGGTCACTTAAACATCGGTGCTGGTCGTATTGTTTACCAGGATCTAACTCGCATTACAAAATCAATTCGCGATGGTGAATTTTTCGAAAATGAAACCTTCATTAAAGCAATTAGCAATGCGAAAGAGAACGGTAAAAAGCTTCATATCTACGGCCTGCTATCCAATGGCGGCGTGCATAGCCACATCGATCATATTGTTGCATTGCTGGAAACTTCAAAACGTCAAGGCTTTAGTGATGTTTATATACATGGCTTCCTTGATGGTCGTGATGTATCTCCAAGCAGCGGTGAAGGGTTCGTAGAGCACCTGCAACAAAAGATTGCTGAGCTAGGCGTAGGTAAAATTGCAACGCTTTCTGGACGCTACTATGCGATGGATCGTGATAAGCGCTGGGAGCGCGTAGAAAAAACCTACCGCGCCCTCGTATATGGAGAAGGAGAAAAAGCGACTAATCCATTACAAGCGGTTAAAGATTCCTATGCGAAGGAAGTCTATGACGAGTTCTTCTTGCCAACAGTTATCGTAGATGATCAAGGGGCACCTGTTGCGACAGTTGAAGATCAAGACTCTGTTATCTTCTGTAACTTCCGTCCTGACCGTGCGATTCAATTGTCACAGGTATTCACGAACGAGGATTTCCGTGGATTCGATCGCGGCGACAAGCAGCCAAAAGACTTATTCTATGTATGCTTAACGCTATTTAGTGAAACGGTTGGAGGGTTAGTTGCATACTCACCTAAAAACCTTGATAATACGCTTGGTGAAGTGCTTGCGCAGAACAATTTGACGCAGCTTCGTACAGCGGAAACAGAAAAATATCCTCACGTTACGTTCTTCTTCAGTGGTGGTCGTGATAAAGAACTGCCTGGTGAAACGCGCGTGTTGATCAATTCACCAAAGGTTGCAACCTATGATCTGCAGCCTGAGATGAGCGCTTATGAGCTTGCAGAATCTACTGTTCGTGAGATCGAAGCGGATAAGCATGATGTTATTATTATTAACTTTGCTAACCCTGATATGGTTGGTCACTCAGGTATGCTTGAGCCAACAATTAAAGCGGTAGAAGCAACAGATGAATGTGTAGGTAAAGTGGTAGAGGCTGTTCATGCAGCAGGTGGTGTGTGTATTATTACCGCTGACCATGGTAACGCTGATATGGTGTTTGATGAGAATGGCAACCCGCATACTGCACATACAACAAACCCTGTTCCATTTATCGTAACAAAGCAAGATATCGAGCTTCGCAATGACGGTATTCTAGCGGATATCGCTCCGACGATGCTTTCACTGCTTAATCTTGAGAAACCAGAAGAAATGACAGGTTCTACATTGATTAAGTAAGGTCATTACATGTACAATAATAATATAAAAACAAAAGGAGTGTTACACTAAATGTCTATCATCGTTGACGTATACGCACGTGAAGTTCTTGACTCGCGTGGTAATCCAACTGTAGAAGTTGAAGTTTCTCTTGAATCTGGCGGCAAAGGCCGTGCAATCGTTCCATCTGGTGCATCTACTGGTGCTTACGAGGCTGTTGAGCTTCGCGATGGCGATAAATCTCGCTACCTTGGTAAAGGTGTACTTACAGCGGTTGAAAACGTAAATACGATCATCGCTCCAGAAATCATCGGTCTTGACGCTCTTGATCAAGTAGCAATCGACCGTAAAATGATTCAATTAGACGGTACTCACAACAAAGGCAAGCTAGGTGCGAACGCAATTCTTGCTGTTTCTATGGCTGTTGCTCGTGCTGCTGCTGATGCTCTAGATGTACCTCTTTACACATATCTTGGCGGATTCAACGCAAAAGTTCTTCCAGTTCCAATGATGAACATCATCAATGGTGGTGAGCATGCGGACAACAACATCGACGTTCAAGAGTTTATGGTTCTTCCAGTTGGTGCAGAAAACTTCAAAGAAGCGCTACGCATCGGTGCGGAAATCTTCCACAACCTTAAAGCAGTTCTTCATGACAAAGGTCTTAACACTGCTGTAGGTGACGAAGGTGGTTTTGCTCCTAACCTTGGATCTAACGAAGAAGCAATCACAACAATTATCTCTGCAATTGAGCGCGCGGGCTACAAGCCAGGTGAAGATGTATTCCTAGGTATGGACGTTGCTTCTACTGAGTTCTTCAAAGACGGTAAATACGTTCTTGCTGGCGAAGGCAAATCCTTCACTTCTGCTGAGTTCGTTGACCTTCTTGAATCTTGGGTTGATAAATATCCAATCATCACAATTGAAGATGGTTGTTCAGAGGATGACTGGGAAGGTTGGAAGCTTCTTACTGACCGCCTAGGCAAAAAAGTTCAGTTGGTTGGTGACGATCTATTCGTAACAAACACTGAGCGTCTATCTGACGGTATCGACAAAGGCGTAGGTAACTCTATCCTAGTTAAAGTTAACCAAATCGGTACATTGACTGAAACATTCGATGCTATCGAAATGGCTAAACGTGCTGGTTATACAGCAGTAATTTCTCACCGTTCTGGTGAATCAGAAGACAGCACAATTGCTGATATCGCTGTTGCGACTAACGCTGGTCAGATCAAAACGGGTGCTCCTTCTCGTACAGACCGCGTTGCGAAATACAACCAATTGCTTCGTATCGAAGATCAACTTGGTTCAACTGCACAATATGCAGGTAAATCAGCGTTCTACAACCTTAAAAAATTCAAATAAGCAATATACAAAAAGCACTATGCCGTTCATTGCGGCATAGTGCTTTTTTATTTGTGCTCGCCATATTCGCACACATTGACGTGATCGCATGAATTTTTTGTAGTAGGTCATAATGTAGGCATACGATTATGACATAAAGAGGTGTTCTGTTATGGAATATCAGCTTGGATTGCAAATGTATTCGGTGAAACATGTTGCAGAGGATGATTTGGTTCATACGCTCAAAAAAATTAGAGAAATCGGTTATCAATCCATTGAGCTCATTGGATATTATACGTATAAGCCCTCCATGCTGCGAAGGATGTTAAAAAGGTTGGATCTAAAGGTGCCTTCCGTTCATGTTCCTCTGCGTATCTATGATGAGAAAATGATCGAAAAGGATTTTGGACGATCGGCTAAGTTTGTTTCCGAGACTGGAGCAAGCTATATCGTGGTTCCATGGCTGCCTATTCGTGAAGATATCAAGGAACATGAGGTCATCTTCTTTCAGCAGCTTCTTGAACGCCTTGTGAAAATTGCGGAGGAACAAAAGCTTCAGCTCGTGCTTCACAATTTCACCCGCGAGTTTGTAGAAATAAGCAAGGAGCAATATATAATGGATCAGCTGATTGAGAAATTAAGTGAAGATCAGCTGTTGCTTGAGTTGGACTTTAGTAAGATCTTTCTAAGTGGCTTAGATCCTAAGGAGATCTACCATCGTTATGAGTCAAGAACTCCCTTTCTGCATATCCGTACGATGACAGAAGGGAGAAAAGATTGCTTACTTGAGGATGGTGTGATTGACTTCAAGAAATTGTTGCCTAGCTTAAAAAACTTAGATTCGAAGGTGATGTATATCGAGCAGCAGTTTCATAAGAACAAAGCACTAGAAGATGCAGAAAAAAACTTTCAATATCTCTCGCAGCTGTTGGAAACCTCTAAGCAACAATCATCTATGCAGCCGTCCATGCAACAATCAAGTGGCCTATATACTCAGTCATTTCATACAAACACGCAAAGCAACAGGTGATATACGTACATGGACAGAGCACAGCACACAGTGCTCAATATTGGTAAGCGACTATCCAATCTGTACTATTGTGTCGTTTAGCCTAGTATGCTACAATAAAATTATCTGTTTTTGTATGGATTGCTATGCTGGAGGTGGAAGAAATGGCAGTTGCTTTTAAAATTTTGCTTATCGTCTTCGCGCTTGGCTTAATTGGAGCTGTATTGCTTCAAAAAGGTAAAAGTGCTGGACTATCTGGTGCGATCTCAGGTGGTGCGGAGCATCTATTCGGTAAACAAAAAGCACGCGGATTAGATTTGTTTCTAGAGCGTTTAACAGTAGGTTTAGCAGCAGGTTTCTTTATTTTGGCGTTAGTTGTTTCGTATTTTCTAAATCAATAAACGTACATTAAAAAGCGAGGATTTCCTCGCTTTTTTTGTTTTCTCAATAAAAAGGGATGCAATGCGGATGATTCGTGTATACTTAAATTAAACGGTCGAATATGCTGAAAATTAAGTTATAAAGGAGACCAAAGAATGGTAAACGAGAGCCAACTGCTCGAATTTATGAAGGAAATTGCTTATAAGCCAATGACCTATTCTGAGCTTGAGCAGCATTTTAACATTACCGATGCAGCTGAGTTTAAGAGCTTTTTGAAAATGCTTGTCGCTCTAGAAGAGCAAGGGAAGATCATTCGTACACGTAATGAACGATTTGGTGTTCCAGAACGTATGAATTTACTTAGAGGAACAGTACAGGCACATGCAAAGGGCTTTGCTTTCCTAATTCCAGACGACAGTGAGCACCCTGACGTTTATTTACATGCGAATGATTTGAAAAGTGCGATGAATGGAGACGTCGTATTAGTTCGCATTACGAGTAAAAGTGAAGCTGGCGGACGGATGGAAGGAGAGGTTGTACGTGTCGTACAGCGAGCGATTACTCAAGTCGTAGGTGTACTTGAGGATCACGAGTCGTTCGCATTTGTCATGCCCGATGACCAGCGAATTAATCGAGATATTTTTATACCTAAAGCAAAAACGATGGGTGCAGTTACTGGACAGAAGGTCGTTGTAGAAATAGTGATCTACCCAGAGGGTCGCTCAGCGGCTGAAGGGGAAGTTATTGAAATTTTAGGGCATAAAAATGATCCTGGTGTTGATATTTTATCTATTATTCGCAAGCATCAGCTGCCAGAGCAATTCCCTGAAGAAGTCATGGCAGAGGCGATTGCTGCCCCTGAGCACATTACGGAAGAAGAGATTGTTAGCCAAGGCCGACGTGATTTGCGTCATGAGGTTATTGTGACGATAGACGGTGCCGATGCGAAGGATCTGGATGATGCCGTTCATATAAAAAGACTAGACAATGGGAATTACCTGCTTGGCGTGCATATTGCGGATGTAGGCTATTATGTAAAAGAACGCTCCGCACTTGATCAGGAAGCGCTGCGCAGAGGTACAAGCGTCTACTTAGTAGACCGTGTCATACCCATGCTGCCACATCGCTTATCTAACGGAATTTGCTCGTTGAACCCTAAGGTAGATCGCTTAACGTTAAGCTGTGAGATGGAGTTTGAGCCAGGCACACTTAAACAGGTGCGCCATGACATATTTACGAGTGTTATTCGGACTACGGAACGGATGACGTATGCCGATGTTAGACGTATCTTGAAGGCTGATGAGGAAAATCCGGAAACGGAGCTTAAGGAACGCTATGCAGATTTGCTTGATATGTTTAAGCTTATGGAGGAGCTTGCCTTAGGCTTGCGTAGAAAGCGTATGAAGCGCGGTGCGATCGATTTCGATTTCCAGGAATCTAAGATCATTGTCGATGAGCAAGGCAAGCCGGTCGATATTGTGAAGCGAGAGCGTACCATCGCTGAGCAAATTATTGAAGAATTTATGCTTGCAGCCAATGAGACAGTTGCTGAGCATTTCTTCTGGCTAAAGGTGCCGTTTATTTATCGTATCCATGAAGATCCCGATCAAGAAAAGCTGCAAACGTTTATGACCTTTGCTGCTAATTTTGGACATATCGTTAAAGGGAAAGGCAACTCGGTTCATCCTAGGTCTTTGCAAACGCTGCTTGATAAAATCCAAGGCACAAAGGAAGCGACCGTTATCTCGACGATGATGCTTCGCTCGATGAAGCAAGCGAAGTATGACTCGCAAAGCCTAGGACATTTTGGACTAGCCGCAGAGTTTTATACGCATTTCACATCGCCTATCCGGCGTTACCCAGACTTAATGATTCACCGAGTGATTCGGGAGGTCATCGAGAATGGAGGTACACTGTCACCACAGCGTCAGGATGCGTTAAACGCTAAGATGCAGGATATCGCTCAGCATGCCTCGCAGCGTGAACGTGTAGCGGTTGAAGCGGAGAGAGATACTGATCGCTTGAAGAAGTGTGAGTATATGCTCGATAAAGTTGGAGAAACGTTTAGCGGCATTATTAGCAGTGTGACGAGCTTTGGATTGTTCGTTGAGCTGGAAAATACGGTAGAAGGCTTAATTCGCCTAGGCGATATGCACGATGATTACTACCATTTCCACCCTGATCATATGATCTTAGTTGGCGAGCGTACATCAAGAATTTACCGTATCGGTGATGAGGTAGAGATCATTGTAAGCCGTGTAAATATGAACGATCATACCATCGATTTCGAATTTACGAAGCAAAGCGGCGGTGGAGGCAACTACTCTGCAGCTCGTCGTAAGCGTAAAGAGGATGACCGACCAGAGGGTCCTTATTCGAAAAACCGTGGCGGCAAAGGTGGACGCCAAGGTGGTGGGGATCAACGGACGGGTCGAAGAAAAAATAATGACTTTAAACGTGGTCCGCGGACGAGTGCGAACACTTCTAAAGAAAGCAGTCCGTGGAGTGAAAATGAACCATTAGTGTTAGATTTCGATGCTTATGATCAAGAGGCAGGTCATAGTGGAGAGTTTATTCGCAGTGCGGAGAACGACTCTTACTATTCCAACCCATTCGATGCTGGGGTTAAGCAGAAGAAAGGTAGCCGAGCTTCGACAGATCGTAGTGGCAGAGGTGTTGCGTTAGGCAATAAACGCAAAAAGAAAACGTCAGAAAGCGGTGTGTTTAATGGAGGGGCTACAGGCTCTTCTGGCAATTCAGCATCTGCAAACAAAGCAAAGAAGAAGAAAGTAAAAGCGAAAAAGTCCATGTCAGCTTTTGTTCGAAAGAAATAACGGCTGATAGAGGGGATCAATCGATTGTAATTTTTTTGAATCAGGAGGAGGCAAATAGTCTTGCTTTTTCCTGATTCCTATTATAAACTAAAGCTATCTGATTTGAACTACCTGAATTCACATATTGAAAAGGGTATCATCAGCAACAAATGAACCTTTTTCAATGTGTGAATTTTTTGTTTTACAACGAAATAGGCGCATATTATTTAATTTTTTTCTCTTAAGGAGGCTATTTCACATGCAACAAGGTACAGTTAAATGGTTTAACGCAGAAAAAGGCTACGGCTTTATCGAAGTAGAAGGCGGTAACGATGTATTCGTACACTTCTCCGCGATCACTGGCGAAGGCTTCAAAACTCTTGAAGAAGGCCAACAAGTTGAGTTCAACGTAGTTGAAGGCAACCGCGGACCACAAGCAGAAAACGTAGTTAAGCTTTAATAGCTAACCTGCGCATAATGCGTGTGAAAGACCGTCCTTTACCGTCTCGGTGGGGCGGTCTTTCTTGTTCAGACCAGCACGATTGTTGATTTTAAAGGTGCAAATTGCTACAATATAATTCCATGAGAATGATGTAGAGAGGTGACGGGCATGGGAAAACAAAAGAATAATGATAAGCCGCTTGCTCAAAACAAAAAGGCTTCCCATGACTATTTCATCGAAGAGACCTTTGAAGCGGGCATGGTGCTAACAGGAACGGAAATTAAATCGATCCGCAACGGCCGTGCAAATATTAATGATGCGTTCGCGACCATTCGTAATGGAGAGATCTTCATTCACAATATGCATGTCAGCCCATTTGAACAAGGTAATATTCATAACCCATCTGATCCGACCCGAGCGAGAAAGCTGCTGATGCATAAGGCACAAATTTCGAAGCTGTATGGTCAAGCGAAGCAGGAAGGCTATTCCATCGTTCCGCTTAAGATTTACATTCGCAACGGCTATGCCAAGCTGCTAATCGGTCTAGGTAAAGGTAAAAAGCAATATGATAAGCGTGAGTCTGCAGCGAAGCGTGATTCACAGCGTGATATTCAACGTATATTGCGTGAAAAGCAGAAGGTTATTCGTTAGGACGTTATCTGCTCCCTTCGAAGTTTGTATACACGCCTTAGCAAAGTTTTCGCCTACTTCCAGTGATTACAACGTGTAATGTACTAACATTCATGTTATACTATGTTCATAGCTGATCGAGATGATCAGTGAGGAGGCAAAACGAGATAGTCGGTGGCTAGATCGTGATGCTGATGCAACAAATTTAATCCGTGCTTACTTCGCGAAGAAGCAAGCGCCCTTATCTGCTCATTAGCATAACAGCTAATTTAGAGCCATTTAGGGGGCGTTTATGGATTCGACGGGGATTGAACGAGCATGGGTTGCGGGTAGTGGGGAGTCGTCCACTTAAAAACGCTAAAGCCTATTAAATGGCAAACAACAAACAAACTACGCTTTAGCAGCTTAATAACCTGTTAGCGTGCTTCTACCTCGCATCGCCCATGTGCTAGGATAGGGGCTCAACTTTAGTGGGATACGCCGCTCGGTCTCCGCCTGGGGTCGACGGAAGAAGATAATCAGGCTGGGCCTAGCGAAAGCCGGTTACGGGGCGTTTGCTTTGCCGACATTAAAACTGTGACTACACCCGTAGAGGCCTATGTGGCGTAGTCTTCGGACAGGGGTTCAAATCCCCTCGCCTCCACCATCATGAACACCATGTATATACTTGGCGGATTTGTAATAACTATTTGGAATGTCTAATGAATAAAAGATGGCTAAGACGTAAAGTCCTAGCTGTTTTTTTATTTTCAGATGAGCCCTATATTTTTTATTAGATTTTGATCCACTTAAATTAATTTTGATTTATTCCTGCATAGTACCACGCCACACAATAAAGCATTATGAAATAGAACGTTATTAGTCATACAATTTGACTAATATAACCAGTATAGTATACTATTACAATGTAAAATTGTAGTAGAATATTAAAAATTATGATGAGGTGTAGTCGTGAAATTATTAAAGTCATTTAGTATTATGGTGGTAGTATTTGTTATGTTTGTCGTATCTTCTGTGCCAGCTTTCGCTGCTAGTGAGAAAAAAATTAATTTTAATGGTAGCAACTACATAACTATCTCGAATTTTGAGGAAGAAATTATGTATCTGAGAGATGGCTGGGACGAAAATCCAATTTTTACTTCTCAGACTGATGTAACAATCACTTTCAACGGAGACGATGTGGAAGTGGATGTATCCCCTTATTCGTATGATACAAAGGAATTTACTCTTGACTCTAACAAGGGTTTTACCTATTTGCCTGTAAGTGGTGAGGCTGAAAATTTGTCTTTTGGTGAAAATAGCTGGGTTGTTGATGCTGATTCTGGAGATCAGCTCTCATTTTCAAAAGAAGGTTTTTATATGCTTAGTTTTAATCAAAGTGGAGAAGATTACAAAGGAATTTTTATACACATCAAGAAATCTGATGTAACTAAGGATGCAAATAATAAGAAGATTAGTGCTACACCAACAGCATCGAATGTGATTGTTGATGGTAAGACCGTTTCACTAGATGTGTACAACATTGGTGGCTATAACTACTTCAAGTTGCGTGATTTAGCCACAGTTGTCAATGGTTCGGACAAGCAATTTAGTGTAGGTTGGGACGGTGAGAAGAACGCAATCAAACTCGGTTCAGGTGAAGCCTACACACCAGTAGGCGGTGAACTTGCAGTTATAGCGAATCCAATGAAAAAAGACGCTATCCCAACAAATTCAAAAATCTATTTGGATGGAAATGAGATTCAACTTACTGCATACAACATTGGTAACAACAATTACTTCAAGCTTCGTGATATCGCGGAACTCTTCAACATCGGTGTCACTTGGAACAGTAAGACGAACGCAGTAGGTATCGATACGAAAATTGATTATGCTGATTAATATAACAACACACTTTATGGATTACGTTGCCCTATAAACAAGCAGTCAGTTAAGAAATCACTTAGCTGGCTGCTTATTTATTTTAAAGCATTGAATACATACAACATATAAGGTAATATTTACTAATAGCTAGGACTAGCAACATATCTTTATAACTAGAAAAACATCAGTTGGTATTGGTCATTAGTCCTATGATGCTATGTATAGCTATCATGCAATAGTGTAATGTTTTAATACAATAGCTTTTATCGGAAGTACAGGGGTCAGTTTATTGATTGATCTGTTCTTCTGTTTTTTTAGCACTATTTTTATGAATGATAGTTTTATAGATACATATAAAACACGAGAGGGAAGTGAAGGATTTGAAGAGGAATCTGTTTAAGGGGTTAATATCGCTCTTGGTGGCGATGGTATTGGTTTCAGGGATTGGGTTGCCAACGCAAGGGGTAAGTGCCGCAAAGGTTATTGATGGGTACACGTACACGGACGATCAGGTAAAGGTACTGAACGACATCAACGCGACTCGCAAGGCGATGGGTTTACCGCAAGTCAAAATGGACATCGACCTAACGAACGCAGCAGTGGGTCACTCGATGTATCTATACGCCAACGATGAAATCGATCATACACAAACAAAGGCTTTGTTTGCAACACAAAAAACGGTAAGAGAACGTATTGAGGCGCAAGCAGGAACGGATTTCTTCACTCGCAAAAACTGGAGTAGTTTCGGGGAGGTAATATCTTACCAATCACCTAAGTATTCAGTGCGTGGGTTGCTTGATGTGCCTTATCATAGAGATTCATTAATAAAACCTAATCTTGTCGCTATTGGTGCAGGAACACATGGTTATCACAATACAGTCATTAACGTAGCTTCAAGAGGGGTTGGAGAGGATATTACCGAAACTCCTGTCTTATATCCGTACAACGGACAAAAGGACGTAGCCTTATACATGAAGTTTTCTGAAAGTCCTGACCCATTCCAAGGAACAGGGTTAAATCAGTATAAAGATACGGGGTATGTTCTTTCTGCGTCTTTTAATCATGATACAACAATGCAGGAATTAACTGCTTCTCTAACAGATGCAGACGGGAAAAACGTTGATCTTCATATCAAGGGAAGAACAAACGATAAGTCTGAAGAGACAACTTTTTGGATCTTCATCCCTAAGGAGCAACTCAAGCCATCGACAAAATACACATTCAAGGTAAACAATTCAACAAGTACATTCACAACAATGACAGCGACACAAATGGACAACTTACGTGTTGGTCGTGAGGATGAGTACAAGAAATACGTATACGAAGCACCTAAGGATGATCTAGCTAACAAAATACCGAAAAAGTTTCCGAACAAAGGATTTACAGTGGACAATGTGGGAATCAACTTAAACGGTGAGTACCTAACTTTATCTGCACCTGCGAAGGTAATTAAAGGAATGACGTTTGTTCCGCTTCGTGGGGTACTCGAGAAGCTCGGAGCAAAAGTATCATGGAATCAGAAAACACAAGATATCACCATAACTAAAGATAATATAGAGATAATAACGACAATAGGTGATGATCGTGTTCTTTTCTATAAAGGGAGAGATAGAAACCTAGTTACACTATCAAAAGCTCCATTCGTGGAAAAAGGGGTAACATACGTTCCGCTTCGTTTCTTATCTGAGACGCTTGGAGCAGTTGTAAAATGGGATGCAACAACATACACAGTTGGCATCGGATACTAAACGGAAGCCGATCACAATATCAGAATCAGTACCACAGAGCCTACAACGCCAATGTTGTAGGCTTTTCTTTACAAATCGAGTAACTTTTTTGGAATTGGTTTTCTTTTTTCGTGGGATTCAGTAGCTTCAGTAGAGTCTTAGAGTTTTGTCATGTAAAGTCTTATGAGAGAAAGAATTTTGCAACGAGATTTTATGTGAATATGTAGGACGAGTAACGTATACGCTTAGGTTTGACATGGAGCCTCTATGGGCATGATTCATTGTTTCAGGGCGAAGCCACAAGCTTCACAATGGCATGTAAGCCTATCATGCCCACCTCTCCATGTAAAACCAGTATGCAGTGGCGAATATTCCACCATAGCAAAATTCGGAGCAACTGTTTAATGTGTCTAGTTACCTTGTAAAGAGCGACTTGAAAATTAAAAAAGACTAGAAAAGTTGCTCTAGTCTTTTGTGATGCTAATGAGCTAATGAGATTACTATCCATTAATAAATTGAATATCGTGGATTCTTCTTCTTAATGCAGCCCATGTATAAGGGCTTTTCATTCTAGTTTCGGGGTATAACTTTTCAAACGGTTCGTTGGATATGATATAAACCTTGGTGTAACAGGCTTGTTTGTTGGCGTAGCGGCAGGGAAGTTCTAGTGGATAACCGTCTAAGTAATTGAGCATGTCACTAATTTTTAGTTGCCCTCTGAACTCCTCAAAGATAATAACATCTTGACCCGTATAGCCATCGAAAGGGTGGCTATAATTCGTTACGCGATACACATTAGAGTACCCATGCCTTTCCATAACTGATCTTGTTTTTCCTGTTTGAGTCGGTCCAAACATATATATTGTCGAAATTTGTCGGAATGTATCTTTGAATTCTTCCGCTTTAATAATTTGGCGCGCTCTTTCGATTCGATCAATGTGCATTAGATACTCAGGTGACTCTTCAATTATTTGGAAATTACTAGCACCTGACTTTATGAGATCGTATAAATCAGCTAGATCATTTCTTGCTCCTGGACGTTCAATTGGTAGTTCCCCGTATTCTTCAAAGGTTCCGGGAATACTAGTTTCTCCCTTACTTGAATACTTACCGGTCTTTGTTATATAATCACGGTTTTGTTCTGACGAACCTTTCGCAATCTCCAAATGTGCTTCAGGAAACTTGTTTTTCAAGGTGCTGAAGCGTACAGCGCTTGAAAATACAGCGTAGATATGCGTGTGATGGGTGTTTCCTGCCTCGTCACACATTGCCCAGTAAAGTAATGGCTTAAAACTGCTTAGTATCTCTTTGATTCTATCATGTGAAAAACCTTTATCAATCGGATTATTGATAGTTATCTGCCACTTTCTAGATTGAGAATCTCTAGTCATCTGAATCACCTCTATGGTAGTAAATATATTATTAGCGACATGCGACAGGGGTTGTCTAGGGTAATACTGGTGCCTAGACAACAAGCCTCGCTTTGCGAGGCGAGTTATGAGTGGCTTTCGGCTACGCCACGCCACCCATAACACCTCATAAGCTACTGTGAGACTACCTTGCGAATATAACGCTCTACCTTCATGTGATCGCGCACAGTAGGCACTTTAATTGCTTTCATTTTTGTTCCGCTTGAGAGCATATACCCATACCCCCTACCCAATACAGCAGTCATGTTATTGCGGTCAAAGTTGAACATTAAAGCACTTTCTTTGCTTATATTACCAAGAGCAATCACGATGCTAAAATTATCACGAGACTTAGCAAAATATTCAGCATCGGCACGTTGTTGGCTAATAAGCACGTGAATGTTGAAGCTGCGTCCTAGCATTAACAGTGTAGAGAGCTTATTTCGAGCGGATTCTGCTTCTTTCTTGTCTAGCATAGTAAGGAATGATGCCCATTCATCAAATAGTAGTAGCTTGAAGCTTCTACTCGTATCTTGACCGCTCTGACGTTGTTCAAACTCGTCATAGAAATGTTGTAGTCCATCCGAACATTGCAAAAACTCAAAATAGTTCGGAGCGCCTTTGCAGAATCGAAAATCATCTGCTTTGAAGTCGCACAAAGTTACACTTGCATCAGGTAAATATAAACCGATTCGAGCTAGCAATAACCTGACAAGATAAGTTTTTCCTGACCCTGTACTTCCGAATACTAACATGTGTGGAAGGCTCGTATAGTCCCAACTATGATAATAGGTGATGCCCCCCAGTAAGAGGGGAGCATCTAGTGCAATGTCGATTGGTTTGGCAGTGTTAGAAATCTGTATCATGGTCATTGTGTTGATTTTGCTTTCGTTTGCTTGCTAGATCGTGTTGCTTTTTGGTGTAAATGTAATTCAGCTTTTGCGGTGTATCAACATAGATGACGTCCAATAGTAAGCTATGACCGTTATCATGAATAGCATCAATGAAGATAATTGGCACTTGTCCATCTGGAGAAGCGAATGATACGTGTTCAATTTCTCCTTGTTGAAGTAGATCGTTTACACGTTTCTGTAATTTCAGCTTAACGAGTTGTAACTCGTCTTGGGGGAGAGGACTCATATGATTTTTGGAAATGCTCGCTTGTACCATCTCGACATTGTTCTTTGAGATTATAGATGGATTAACGGCTACATCATAAATGTCCAAAGGCTTTCTAACACCAATTGCTTCAAACGTTTGGTGTTCAAGACGATTGATTGCTTTGTACACGATAACAGCAGTAGGAACAGATGGCAGCATAGGAGCTTTAGACGCTGGCTTAATCTCATCCCAAAATAAGTAGCCAATTAAGGATAATGCTAGAATTGGAATGAAGTAATAAGAGATAAATACAATCAAAGCAACTGCAATAATAGCAATTAGAAACGTAATGAGTAGCGCATTCTTATCGTCTTTTGTCAGTTTTCCAGTTACAACACGATTAACAAAGTCTTTTAGTTTGTTGAGAATGATCATTTTAACCCCTCCATTAGTTTGTTTTTTGTTTCTTGATACCAATTAAATCTCATCAGTGTCTACAAGATGCACAGCTTCCGCCTTGCAACTAAGTTGATATACTCCGTTTCGATCACGATAGAAGCGTCCATTGAACCCATCAAAACTAACGTAGGTGTCCGCAACGATTTTATCGTTTTCAATAATTGGTTGAGAGGACTCAATTTTAACCATGATTCTTTCATACTTTTGTTTTGGACAACAGCACACGTAGGTGTAGCCTTCGACCTTGTCTGTTTTCTGTTGATTCACGTAAGCATAATAAGGTCGAGTTTCAAGTAAAAGTACAACATCATCGTTTGCGATTTGCTCTAAACTAAGATTGACATCTTCAATGCGCATGGAAAAGTTTACCTCCTTTCAAAGTAATGGGTGAGAAGCAAGAAATTATTGCTTCTGCAACTGCTTTTGTTGTTCAAGGAACTTTTTAAATTCCTCTTGGTGGGCTTGGACATATGACGATATATCATTGCGTATGATGGCAGCGATACGATGAGCTTGTTTAGTTGTAATTGTAATATCCGTCATATGTCTCACCCCTTGAGGCAATCATATAGTCAATTAGACATTAAAAGGTCGCTTGGCAGGTTACTTTTATGATCGGAATGCTAGTAACGGGAGATCATTCTCGTAAAGTGCTTCATCTATATTAGTTATTTTGAAATCCCCTTTTTTTATAAAAGAAACAATGATTCTATCTGCTAGATGGTACTCAGATAGATAGTGCCCTGCTTTTGCTAGGAATGTATTCATTTCGTCTACATTAAATTCAAAAGCTAGTCCAAGTGAAATTGCAAACCGACGACTAATTTGATAGCTCTGAGTTTTGTAACCATTAATTATCTTGTATTTATTTTGCTTGGTAATCCCTGCTACCTTGAAAATTCGACCTAATTCAGCCTTCACATCTTTGTTAGCAGCTTCCTTACCTGTAGTTCGTTCAATGTTTTTTTTGCATTCCTCTAGCAACACATTAATAAAGGTTTTCATGTCTATCGCTCCCTTGAATTTTTTGGATTCAAGGAATATAGAGAGTGATGTTGATAAAAGTGTGCTTAGATGATAAAGTGAAGAAAAAAGTTGTGATTTTAATCAATTGTTGGAAGGATGATATAAGTGCTTGAAATTAAGTGCCCCCATAATGGGGAGATTTGTTCTGATTTTTTTAAGCGAGGTGTAACAGAAGCAGGCAGTCAACGTTACACTTGTAGAAAATGTAAATTTACGACCGTAGCCAAAAGAAAAGAGAAGAAGACGAGTTATACGAGTACTAAGCGTGGATGTTGTCGCAACGAAAGGATAGTTGCAAATGGCACGTATAAAGTAGTGTTGCCGGATGGAATGATTGAGGTTCGTCAACGATACATATGTCTGGGTAAGGGTAAGGGTGAGGGTGAGGTGTGTAAGAAGGGGTTTTCAAAGCTATTACATTATAAATGGAGCGATTAATATTAAACTAATGGGAGAAGACAACAATGAATATAGTTATTTATGCAAGATATTCAAGCAATTCACAAAATTATCAGTCGATTGAAGGGCAGTTGAAGGTATGTAGAGATTACGCTGAACAACAGGGAATGACTATCATTGGACTTTATGTGGATGAGGCTACGACAGGAACTAGCGACAAGCGTCCTAATTTTCAAAAAATGATTTCAGATAGTAGTAAAGGACAATTTTCAGCCGTGTTAGTATACCAGTTTGATCGCTTCGCACGCAATAGATACGATTCCGCTAAATACAAGAATAAATTAAAGAAAAATGAAGTGAAAGTAATTTCTGCCAAAGAAAATATTAGCGATAATGCATCAGGAATCTTAGTGGAGGGCTTGCTTGAATCCATGGCAGAATATTATTCGGTAGAACTGTCGGAGAAAATTAAGCGTGGGATGGACACGAATGCAGCCAAAGGGAAGGGGACAGGTGGCAACGTGGCTCTCGGATATAGGCTAGATGAAAACAATAAATTCATTGTTGATGAAGTAGCTGCTCAAATAGTTCGCCTTGTGTTTGAAATGTATGCTAATGGTCATTCTATGGTTGCCATTTGTAAGCACCTTAATGAGAAAGGGTATAAAACATCTAAAGGAGCAGCATTTAATAAAAACTCATTGCGGCTTATGCTACGGAATAAAAGATATATCGGTATCTACACGTATAGAGGCGAGGAAACTGATGCAACTATGCCTAGAATTATTTCAGATGAGCTTTTCGACGAGGTACAGCTTCTTTTAGAAAAGAACAAGAGAGCTCCTGCTCGCGCAAAAGCAAAGGTTGAATATTTATTGACAACAAAATTGTTTTGTGGAAAATGCAAAGCGGCTATGACTGGCGAATCAGGCACGTCTAAAATGAAGACAAAATACTATTATTACAAGTGTACTTATGCACGAAAAAAATTATGTACGAAAAAGACAGTTAAAAAAGACTATATTGAAAATCTTGTAGTCGATCAATGCCGAACGCTACTTACAGAAAGTAATATTGATAAAATTGCAAAGGAAGTTGTTGCAATATGTGAGAGCGAGCAAGGACTAATGGAAATCAAGCGACTAGAAAAATTGCTTAGAGATATAGATCGTAAGAAAAATAATTTAATCGATGCTATTGCAGAATGCGATATGGATAGTATCCGTAAATCTTTATACGAAAAAATACAAACTTTAGACAACGAGAAAGAAAATTTAGAAGTCCAATTAGCAGAGGAACGACTTCAACAAGTGAGTATTTCAGAAGTTGAAGTGAAATTTTTCCTCACACAATTGAAAAAAGGTAGTATCAATGATGAAAAATATCGCTCTACGCTTGTCAATGTATTCGTTAATGCGATCTATTTGTATGATGATAAAATCACGCTTGTTTTCAATTCAACGGGGCAACCTGTTACAGTGAATCGAGAACTAATTGAAAAAATTGAGGATAACAACAAGGAGTTTGAGAGTTCGTATTTAGGTAATGATGCGCCACCATCATGAACACCATCCGCATGAGGATGGTGTTTTTGCTATGCTCTCATATTAAAAAAGCTTGTTAGCAGTTTATCGGTCTATATATCTAAATGGCTAACGATTTTCGTTGGTATTTGCGTGGAATGGTGCACAGGTAGTATAGAATTTCTGTAAGCTATGTTAAAAGTTATACATTACATGGCACGTGCTAACGGCTAATGAAGTCGTTGCTGAGGTAAATAATGCTTAGCTAAGATCATGATTGTTTTAGAATCTAGCAAACAGGGAATGCTATTATAGTATATTGAGAGGAGGAATAAGAAATGGGAACGTTTCATATTTCAATGGTTAGGCATGATACAGTAGTAAAGAATTTTCCGAAGAAAAGAGAAACATTAACTGAACTTGAAGCATTAGAAAATGCTTATCTTGATGGAATGAGAGAAATATTGAGTGAGGTAGCTGCTAGAAGACATCTAGAATTAGGTGGAATGGCTTCTATGAATCCTTGTGTCAGAAATGCGAGCGAAGAAGCAACTCATGCAATTAACCGTCTTTACAGTAGTTTAAATGAGACTCAACGTGAATTATACGGGATCATGGAGGAGGCAACAAGCACTGAGAAAGGTCTTGAAGAGGAGGAACAGTTTGTGTTTGGATTTTTGGAGGGATATCGTTTCTTAAAAGAGCTTCAAAGATCAGGCGGGGGGTTAACTTTAGCTTAGAAAATACGTTGGCTCTTTCGAGGACTCAGATACCAATACCCAGTATCTTGACCGTACTAGGTTTAAATGCTGCAATTTTAGCATTTATGATATAATGACGAATAAGACTTAAAGATATATTGAGTACGTTTGGAGTGAGAATAATGTTTGAACAAATTGATCAGAAGAAAAGCTTGCTCGATCAAAAAAGACCCCTGCCTGTCCATACGCTTAGAAGTATTCGAGAACATTTGATAATCAATTGGACTTATCACTCCAACGCTATTGAGGGAAATACATTAACCCTATCGGAAACTAAGGTAGCTCTCGAAGGTATTACAGTGGGTGGTAAAACGATAAAAGAGCATTTGGAAGCTATTAATCATAAGGATGCAATATTATACGTTGAAGAAATCGTCAAAAATCAAGAGGGTTTTTCGGAATGGCAGATAAAAAACATCCATAGGCTAATATTAAAGGGCATTGAAGATGAGTATGCTGGAGTATATCGTAATGAGAATGTGATCATTAGCGGTGCACGTCATATTCCGCCAGATGCTGTACAGATCCATTCACAGATGGAGCGTTTTATCCGCTGGTATGAGCTAGAGGGGCAAAAGTTGCATCCCATTGAAAGGGCATCAATTATCCACGTTGATTTTGTTGGAATCCATCCTTTCATTGATGGGAATGGAAGAACAGCAAGATTGTTGTTGAACTTTGAACTAATGAAAAGTGGCTATCCTCCTATTGTCATCCCGAAAGAGAAAAGAAGTGAGTATTATACAGCATTGGATCACGCTCACACAAGTGGAGATAAGACGATGTTTATCTCATTAGTTACGGATATTTTGGAAGAAACATTTGATATGTATCTAGGACTAGTATAGATAATATTGTGTGCGGTTACCGCGTTGAAGCCAAATATGTTACGGGGCTTCCTTATAGGTGACATCAAAACTGTGACTACACCCGTAGAGGCCTATGTGGCGTAGTCTTCGGACAGGGGTTCAAATCCCCTCGCCTCCACCATCATGAACACCATCCGCATGAGGATGGTGTTTTTGTTTTGTTTGAAGATTGATTGGATGCCCATATGTCGCCCAAGGTGTTAAAGTGAATGAAAAAGGAACGAAAATGAGAAAACGGGTATCCATGTGTGAACGGTACTGTGTTTATTGTATCTAGAACACAAACTGCTCTTGTCCATAACCTAGCCTTGACCATGAACACAATATGAACACTTCTTAATGATGTTATTAAGGAGTGTTTTTTTTGTTTTAAAAGTTATTCATAAAATACTTAATGCTTTTTTTGTAACGCAAAGGTGGAATACGAAGTGATTACAGCTCTTCTTGTCTAGTTGGGAGGTAAGAGGATAAAAAGAAATATTAAAGGTATTTCACCCACATACGTAAGGTTATGTTACATAAATGTTGTGGAATTTACTTTGTTTCAACTTGATCTGTTCAAATATGTTAGTTTTATGTGTGTTTTATATGATTAACTGCAAAAAAAATAATGATTGACAATAAATATCGTATGGATGTAACATATTCATGTAAGGTAAGTGGACATAACATTAAACTTGAAGGGAATGTTCTTTATGAAAAAAATGAAAGTTATTGGCGCTATTGCTGCTTGTGCAATTTGTGTATCGATGGTGACAACTGCTGCACCTGCAAGTGCTTTTGTTCCAAATGGCATGATAAAATCTTCTGTCACTGCTACAGATGCGTTGAAAAATTTATATAAACTATATCACGAAGCGAAAGCTATAAATCTTGCAGCTTATCCAGCTGAATATGCTAATCAAGTGAAGCATGCGATTAGCATGGTTAACGATATTACGCCGAACAGCACGGTTTATAAGATCAATCAAACACGCCTTCATCTGCAGGTGGCAGTTGACACTTTGAAAATCGATCTCCAAAAGTCCTCCATTGCAGACATTCAAGAAGCGGTTAAAGCTGGAAAAGTTACATATGTAGAGCTAGTGAATATGTATCTAACTCGTATTAATCTATATAGCTCGCATAGCGTACAAATCAATGCGATTGCAACGCTTAATCCTAAGGCTCTTGCGTTAGCGACTCAGGCTGATAAGGCTGTAAAAGCAGATCCATCGAAAGCAACTGGAATGTTTGGTATCCCAGTCTTAATTAAAGACAATATCGGTACAACAAAAGCTGATGAAATGGCTACTACTGCTGGATCTATCGCATTAGCTAATAACTTTGTAGCTGATGATGCATTTATTGTTTCGCAGCTAAAAGAGGACGGAGCTATCATTCTAGGAAAAACGAATCTTTCTGAATTTGCTAACTTTATTACAAGTGGGATGAGAAATGGTTATTCTACGCTAGGCGGCCAGGTTCTTAATCCATATTTGCCAAATGTATTAGATGTTTCAGGTTCTTCATCTGGTTCAGGAGCAGCTGGAGCAGCTGCATTAGCCGCAATTACAATTGGTTCTGAGACCTCAGGATCAATTTTATCCCCTTCCTTCCGTAACTCATTGGTTGGTTTGAAGCCAACATTAGGATTGGTGAGTCGCTCGGGTATTATTCCTCTTGCTCATAGTCAGGACGTTGCTGGTCCAATGGGACGTAATGTGGCCGATGTAGCTATGTTACTAAGCTCTATTCAAGGTTATGATGAAAAGGACCTGTACATTAATATGGGAGTTGACAATGAAATTGTTGTGGATGAGGCGTATCTAGCTGATAAGATGGAAAACTACACGGATTACTTAAAAGAAGATGGATTGAAGGGTAAAACACTTGGTGTTTATCGAATTCCTGACAAGGAAACGCAGCCGGATATTTATGAAGTATTCATGGATTCTATTCGTGTGCTTGAAGTGCAAGGAGCTAAAATTGTATTCGGTAAAGATGGTGATGGCATGATGGGAGAAATTCCTTCTGCACCAGCATCAAAGGTATTATATTATGACTTTAAGCAAGATATCGAATCCTACATTCAATCACAGAAGAATCCTATCATTGCAAGTGACGGGGAAACAGAGATAAAGAGCTTATCGGATGTTATTGCTTACAATAAGAAAAACTTGGCTCTATTGAAATATGGGCAAACGATTCTAGAAGAGTCTAATGGCTATGATATGACACCAGGCTCAGACGATTATAAAAAATACGAGAGCCAACGTGCTGCAGATATTGAGTATTCTCGTAAAAACGGTATTAACTATCTATTAGATAAATATGAGCTTGATGGCTTGATCGGAATGAACGGTGCGACTACAGGTATTGCTGCAAAAGCGGGATATCCGAGTATTACGGTTCCTGCTGGATATCGTACAGCTGAGGGGGGCAATGGTGAACCGATAGGTTTGCAAATTACAGGCGATGCGTTCTCAGAAGAAAAACTAATCGAGATGGGCTATGCCTTTGAGCAAGCAACGAAGGTTCGTGTTGCTCC
>Ga0180216_1000826_pt1 | contig 29844 bp, 29 predicted proteins | sample eDN3rd37CBELigMG_FD_128879 | JGI IMG/M metagenome (GOLD analysis project Ga0180216, IMG submission 128879) | Enriched Miracle-Growth compost microbial communities from Emeryville, California, USA - eDNA 3rd pass 37_C BE-Lig MG (version 2)... ... | reverse complement strand
TCGAGAACTTCGGCCCGCGCAAGGACGGAACTCACAATGATGGGGTCAATCTCGCCGTTCCCCTGGGAGCCGAGGTCCACGCAGCCGAGGATGGCGTCGTTGCCTATGCCGGATCTGAACTGCGCGGCTACGGCAATCTGATCCTGCTGCGCCATGACAACGGTTGGGTCACCGCCTACGCCCACAATGATGAGATTTCGGTGAAGCGCGGCGACAAGGTTACCCGCGGCCAGGTCATCGCGAAGGCCGGCAAGACCGGAGAGGTTGATCAACCGCAGCTGCATTTTGAACTCCGCATGGGATCAAAGCCGGTGGACCCGCTCCCTTACCTCGAAACGCTCTGAGGAAGATGAGCAAAAGTCTCGCTTGATTGAAAGAGGGGCCTGCAGCACGTGCAGGCCTCTCTTTTATTTTTGGGACGGGCTGCTGGCCGGACTAGCTCAGGCTGGGCGGGAACCCACAGGGCCAGCCGCATGGAGATGTCGTCCGGAGACCCGAACTGATGGGCAGGTTTGCCTGGCCTCCCTCCAACTCAAGGGAAAATCCCTCGCATGACCGTATGAGGAAGGGAAAGCGCAGCAAAAAAGCGCCACGTCTCTGAGTTTGACGGGGCGCTTTCGGTTTGTGTCCAACTCAATCTGGAACAGATCAGTCACTGCCAAAGCCATGGGCATAGGGAGTAAGCGACCAGGTATGGGAACCCTTTTTGGGCTGTTGCGCCTTCTTCTTCCGCTTGGGAGCTTCATCATAGTAGGAGGGCTCGGAATCATAGCCCGATGAGAACAGGAAGAAGCCGCCGCCTCCCCAGCTGTTGCCCTTCTTCTTGCTGCTCCCGCTGCCGCTGTATCCGTAATAGTCGCTGAACTCGTAATCTTCACTCGCAGCCATCGCGTAGGATGCGCCGGATTTTGCCAGCCGCTCCATTTCGCGCTTCTGTGCACGGGCGGGATCTGATGCAGCGATAACCGTCAGAGACTCGCCTGCGAGCGCCTTCGCGATGCGCTTGTCGTGACCATAGATGTCGCTCAGCGTGGTGAGCTTGCCGTCGGGCTCTGCAATCACCGTGAAGTACACGTTGTGAACGGGGATAGGTGTCGGCAGATCGACCCTGTGGTTCTCCGGCGCACTGCGCGTAAGCTGCGCTTCGACATCTTCAAGCGTCCAGCCTGCCGTTTCCCTCAGGATCAGCTCGGCAAACCGGATCGGATCACGCACGCGGATGCACCCGTGGCTGTACATCCGGTTGGAGTTGTTGAACAGGTGTTTGTCGGGCGTGTCATGCATGTAGACGGCATGATGGTTCGGGAACATGAACTTCACCCGCCCGAGAGGATTGCTGGGACCTGCGCCCATCACGATCGGAACCGAGCGGATATCGGTTTTCGCCCAGTTGTAGCGCGCCGGGCTGATGGGGCGACCTTCATGCTGGATGCGCATTCCGCGGCGTTCGAGCACGCCAAGATCACCAGCGGCCAGGTTTGGCAGCAGGGTCTTGATCTTGATTGAGCTGGGGACACCCCATTCAGGTTTGAAGATCACGTGGCTCATCTGATCGGAGAAAACGGGCGACTGGGTGTTCGCCTTGCCGATGATGATCCGCTCCGAGAAAAGAACCTCATCGTCCCGTATGAGCTGGGTCGTGTACGATGGCAGGTTGTTCCAGATGTGAAGGTTGCCAAGATCACGGGGCAGCCAGCGCCACTTCTCCATGTTGACGAGGATCTGCTCCAGGGAGACCGGCTTGGGCTTCTTCGAGGCCGTGTCTTTCGGCTCATTGAGAGCCTTGCGAACCTTGTCGTCAAAAACCTCCTTGCGGCGCCAGCCCTGCGTGCGCATGAAACGGTCGACGGCGTTCATCAGCTCACGGTCGTAGAGATCCTCATCCTCAGGATTGGCAGCCGGGACTTCAAGGCGTGCCCGCAGGAGAGGGATCTGCTCGTGGCGCTGGCCCCGCGTGATCCGTGGTCCATCGCTGAACCTGATCGGTTCCGGTTCGGCCTCGGTCGGTGCAGTTTCATTCAGATAGCGCTCAGGGAACTTCTGCCTGAGATAGGCTTCCCGCAGCAGGAGAAACTGCGGATGCGTGGGATGCTGGGCAATCAGAACTTCAGCCGGCGTGTCGGAATCCCGCAACGCACGCAAAAGCTCGGCCGTATTGACCTCTACCTTTGCGCGCTCGAACCACAGGCTGGTTTCAGTGGGATCAAGGCGGCCCCCCCGCGCGTGGCTGGCATAGGTCAGCACCGCCAGCGAGATCTCGACCTCCGCCAGTCCCATTTCTACAGGGGTCTTTGCGATGCTGACAGGAATGCTTGCGGTGAACGCCTTGGGATCAAGGCCCCATTCGTCTGCACGCGACAGTTCCGCGATGACGGCCTTTCCAGCTCCCGTCAGCCCGTCGAAATTCACCCATAACGGTTCATCGAACTCACTCGCGTAGAGCGACCCGAGCTCATCCAGCCACTGCGCCAGAACGCCGTCTGCCGACGATTTCCGATCCGTGATGTGCTGCAGGACCGCGGCTCTCAGAGAATTGTGCTGAATGGTTACAACATCAGCGGCAGCCTCGACCGAGTTGAACTCACGTGCAATGACCGGCTGACCACTCGCGAAAAAGATGCAACTCACTACTGCCAAACTGGCCAGCCGCATTGGCCTTGCCTCCTCATTGATCCCGCTGTTCGTCAGCGGACTGCCATAGCTAAACTCGGTGACAATAGTTGCGGTTTCGTGGCGTTCCGTGCCTTTTCGGGCAAAACACAGAAAACGTCATTATTCGACCCGAATCTTCTTGCCGAGCCGTCCGGCGAGGTCCTGGATGAACTGCCAGGCGACCCTTCCTGACCGGGCTCCTCGCGTTGCGCTCCATTCCAGGGCCTGCCTGCGCAGCGCCGCGTCATCGATCTCAAGTCCGAAATACTCGGCATAACCCCTGACCATCTCCAGGTACTGGTCCTGCGTCCCGTTATGAAAGCCAAGCCAGAGTCCGAATCGGTCCGATAAAGAAACCTTCTCCTCCACGGTTTCGGAAGGGTTAATGGCGGTGGAGCGCTCGTTCTCCATCATGTCACGCGGCATGAGGTGGCGCCGGTTTGAGGTCGCATAGAAGATGACGTTGTCGGGACGGCCCTCGATCCCTCCGTCGAGTACCGCCTTCAGTGATTTGTATGAGGTATCGTCCCGGTCAAAAGAGAGATCGTCGCAGAAGACAATGAAGCGGTGAGGCGCAGCTTTCAGATGCTGCAGGCAGCGTGGCAGGGTGGCGATATCCTCCCGATGGATCTCGACGAGCTTCAGCCCTCCGGAGGCGCCGCCGTCCTTCTGCGCACAGTCCCGCGCGACTTCTGCATGCGCAGCCTTGACCAGCGACGACTTGCCCATGCCCCGCGCACCCCACAGGAGCGCATTGTTGGCGGGCAGCCCACGCGCAAACCGCTCGGTATTGGAGAGCAGTTCGTCAGCAGTCCGGTCGAGGCCCTTTAGGAGCGACAGCGGCACCCGGTTGACGCGGGGAACAGGCTGAAACCTTTCCGGCTCGGAGTGCCAGACAAAGGCATCGGCAACCGTGAAGTCGGGGGCCGGGGGCGGTGGCGGGCTCAAGCGTTCCAGAGCCGCTGCGATGCGCTCAAGCACAGCGAGGTCATCGATGGGGTTGGTCATTGGGGTAGTCCTTGCGGGAGAGTGCCGCGCGCAGCGGCAGTGCGTGCCGGTTTTCGCGCTTTATGCTGACATGCTCCAGGCATCTGGCCCCCGTCAAGGCCGAAGCCCGCCAGTCCGGCAGCATCGATTTTCTGCTGAGGTTAAGGGCCAGTTGCAAACGAGGCGCGCACCTATATATTCGCGCATCAACGTCGACCGGACATCGTGCTTGACCCATCTGCGGGCTTGCAGGAAGCCTGCCGTCGGCTCGCCCTCTTCAAGCCTTTGTTTTGTTGGGCTACGTCGCCCCCAGAAACGCGAGATTATACATGTTCATCACTCCCGCTCTTGCTCAGGGCGCCGGCACCGGCGATCCATTTGGCGGCCTTGGTATCCTGTTCCCAATGCTGCTGATGATTGTTATTTTCTATTTTCTGCTGATCCGGCCTCAGCAACAGCGCGCAAAACAGCATCAGGCAATGGTCGCAAAGGTGCGTCGCGGTGATACGGTCGTGACCTCTACCGGTTTCATCGGGCGCGTCACCAAGGCTTCCGAGAACGTCGACGAAATCGAAGTCGAGCTGAATGATTCCATGCGTGTTCGCGTTCTCAAGTCTTCGTTGCTGGATGTTCGCAGCAAGGGCGAGCCGGTCAAGGAAAAAGAAGCAAGCTGACCGGGGGAGGCATTGCCCGCGCCTTGGCGTGGTGCAAAGGCCAGACATTCGTCTTTACCGCCCATTGCTCGGATGGGCAGCCCGCCGGTCGTTGTCGGCGTGTCAGCGGCCCGGCAAGGGCCGTTGAACACGGCAAGAAGAAAGCCAGAGCTCCATGCACTTTTCCCGCTTGAAGATCTTTTTCATCTCGCTTGTTTGCCTGATGGGGTTCCTCACTGCCTTGCCCAACTTCCTGAGCAAGGAAACGCTTGCCTGGTGGCCGGACTTCCTGCCCAAGAAGCAGCTGAACCTTGGCCTCGATTTGCGCGGTGGCGCCTATCTGCTTCTGCAGATGGACGCGAAGGAGCTGCGCAAGGACTGGCTCGACAGTTTGCGCGGCGATGTCCGCAAGCAGCTGCGTGATGCGAAGATCAGATACACCGCGCTCGGCCAGACAGCGGATTCCGTACGCGTGAAGCTCGTTGATCCCGAGCAGACGAGCGTCGCTCTGACACAGCTTCGTAAGCTTGCCCAGCCGATTGGTGGCGGCATGGTGAGCGGAGCAGGCAATGACATTGAGGTCGACACGACCAGCGACGGATTTGTGCGCGTAACTCCGACAGAAGCTGGTATCCACCAGCGTTCCACGAATGCCGCTGCTGCCGCCATTGAAGTTGTCCGCCGCCGTATCGACGCCGTCGGCACCATTGAACCCGACATTGTGCGCCAGGGTGCGGATCGCATTCTTGTCCAGGTGCCAGGCTTTGACGACACCGGGCGATTAAAAGAACTGATCGGCCAGACGGCACGCTTGAGCTTCCATGAAGTTCATCCGCAGATGTCTGCCGAGGAAGCTCGGCAGACGCGCATCCCGGCCGGTTTTGTGATTTATCCCGATCAGGATGATCCGACACACGAATATCTTCTGCAGGAGAGCCCGGTTGTCTACGGCGAGGATCTGACGGATGCCCAGCCGAGTTTTGACAGCAACACCAACGAGCCCGTCATCACCTTCCGCTTCAATCAGAAAGCCGCGAGGATCTTTGGCGAATACAGCTCCCGTAACGTTGGCCGTCCGTTTGCCATTGTCCTCGACAATGGCGTGATCGATGGCAAGCGCGACGTCAAGGTTCTCTCGGCTCCAGTCATTCGCGAGCCGATCTTGGGCGGAACCGGCCAGATTTCCGGAAGCTTTACGGTCGAAGAAGCCAACAACCTGGCCATTCAGCTTCGCTCTGGCGCGCTGCCGACAACGTTGACCGTCATTGAAGAGCGTACCGTCGGCCCGTCGCTTGGCGCCGACTCGATCCAGGCCGGTATCCTCTCGGGGGTCGTTGGCAGCGTGGCCGTCGCCGTGTTCATCATCTTTGCTTACGGGCTGTTCGGCATCTTTGCCATTGTCGCCGTTGCCGTGAACCTGTGTCTGATCATTGGCGCAATGTCGATGATCGGATCCACCCTGACGCTGCCCGGCATTGCCGGTCTGGTCCTGACCGTCGGCATGGCGGTCGACTCCAACGTTCTCATCTATGAGCGGATCCGCGAGGAGATGCGCAACGGCAAACAGCCGATTTCCGCGATAGACAGCGGGTTTGATCGCGCCCTGGCAACCATCGTGGACAGTAATCTGACGACGATGATCGCGGGGCTTGTCATGTTCTGGCTGGGATCAGGGCCGGTGCGCGGCTTTGCGGTCACTTTGTGCTTCGGGATCATCGCCACGATGTTCACCGCCTTCACCGTCACGCGCCTCATGGTATCGCTGTGGATTGCGAGCCAGAAGACACGCAAGATTCCCGCACCGCTCTAATTCGGAGGCTGACGCGCATCATGTCATTAGGCGTATTCAGAGGCGTCGATTTCTGGCCTCACAACAAGACATTCGAACTTCTAAGCTTCCGCAGACCGTTCGTGATCTTCACGTCCACGCTACTGCTGATCGCACTCACCTCCCTGTTTACGAAGGGCCTCAATTTCGGCATTGACTTCAAGGGCGGTTCGCTTCTGGAGATCCAGTCGAAATCGGGACCGGTGGATATCGGCGATCTGCGCAGCAAGCTCTCAGGGTTGGATCTGGGCGACGTCCAGATCCAGGGCCTTGACCGGCCGGAAGAAGCGTTGATCCGGATCGAGGAGCAGCCCGCCGCCGAGGGTGCCAGCGCCGACGAGGTTCAACAGGCGGCAGCTGAAAAGGTCAAGAGCACACTTGGCGAGTCCATCGAGATCCGGCGCGTCGAAGTCGTGGGCCCTGGCGTTTCAAATGAATTGAAGCAGGCGGGTATCGTTGCGGTCTGCTTCGCCTTCCTCGGTATCCTGCTCTATGTCTGGTTCCGCTTCGAGTGGCAGTTCGGCGTCGCCGCCATTGTTGCCCTCGTGCACGATATCGCCCTCACGCTCGGTGCATTCAGTCTCCTGCAGCTGGATTTCGGATTGAATGAGGTCGCCGCGTTGCTGACGCTGGCCGGCTACTCGATCAACGATACCGTCGTCATCTTTGACCGGGTTCGCGAGAACCTGCGGCGTTACAAGAAGATGCCGCTGAAGAAGCTGGTGGACATTTCGGTCAGTGAAACCCTGTCGCGCACGGTGATAACGTCAGGTTCCACGCTCTTTGTGGTTCTGGCCATCTACCTGTTGGGCAGTGATGTGATCCATGGCTTCGCGTTTGCATTGCTGATCGGCATTGTGGCGGGCACCTGGTCGACGGTGTTCATCGCGGCGCCAATGCTGGTCTGGATCGGCGTCAAGCGCGACTGGTCGGGAACAGGATCTGCCGCTCAGCCAGCGGCAACGGCCAAGGCTTGATCTCCGGCTCGCGGCTTCCAGTGAAGCGCTGCAAACGAAGGGCGGGCATGTCCGGCGATGTCTGACACAAAGGTTGCCAGCTATCCCTATCCCACCCCCATCACCGCCTATGGTGGGGGTGGATTTCGCTTCGCCGAAATGAGCCACAAGGGTTCGCTTCTGTGCCTGCCGAGCGGGCTTTATGCCTGGCCCGTGACGCGAGCGGAAGACGTAAATCTCGAAACTCTGGCACCGGTGCTGGCTGAAGCCGAGGCAATCGAGATCCTTCTTCTGGGGACCGGCGCCGAGCAGGTCTTCGCCACTCCGGAACTGCGCGCCGGTTGCGCCGATTGCGGCATCATGCTGGAGGCAATGTCAACAGGTGCCGCGGCCCGGACATATAATGTGCTGCTGGCTGAAGGCAGGGCCGTAGCTGCGGCCATGATTGTCGTAGCCTGAGAATAGCTACCACCATTCTGCGCGAGGCCCGGCGACGCCATGGATGTCGGCTTGGATAAGGCATCGTTTCAAATAGTTCGTGACGCTGCCCGCGCCCATGCGCCTGACCGCTATCTCGCAGCTCTTCTGGCTCCCCGCGCCTATCGCGAAGAACTGATCATCCTCGCCGCGTTTCTGGGCGAGATCGAGCGCATTCCGCGCATCGTCAAGGAGCCGGCGCTGGGCGAAATACGCCTGCAATGGTGGGTTGACTGGCTGGAAAATACGAAAACGGCGACGGCCACGGGAAATCCGCTGGCCGATGCAATGACCCACGTTATCCGCAAGCGCCAGCTACCGCTGGCGCCGTTGAACGATCTTCTGGAGGCGCGGGTTGACGATTTCTACGCGGATCCGGTGGCAAGCCAGTCTGCTTTCGCAGCCTATCTCGACCGGACGGAAACCGGCCCCTTTCAGCTCGCAGCAATGATCGCCGGAGTGTCCCGGGAGGATGCGCTCCAGAACGTCCTGATCCCGGCGGCGCGGGCGTATGGAGCCACCCGATGCCTCCTGCGCCTTCCCTATGCGATCTCCCGCGGTCGCTGGCCGCTGCCTGTTGATGAACTCGGAGACATCGATGTTGCCGGGCTGTCGGATCCCGGAATCCGGCAGCATGCAGATCAGGCCCGTCGAACCGCTATCGATCAGATCCGAAGCGAACTGGCTCGCGCCGGGAAAAGCCGGCTGCCGCGTGACCTGATGGCTGTTCTTTTGCCCGCCGCCCTCATCGAGCCCTATTTGCACGCTTTGCAGAAGGAGGACGATTGGCTGCACACGCCGGTCGAGATCTCTCCATTGACTCGCGCATGGCGGCTCTGGCGGGCCTGGCGGCTGGCGAAACTCTGACGAACACGTGGCTTCGCCCAGGTCCGCGGATAAGGAGCGCAGTTCCGTCGCCTGGCATCAGAACGCAAATCCGCACAAGGATTAGAGACGAGAGCCATGTTTCTCCATCAATCGTTGCTCTTCTCGGCCGTGCTGGCGATCTGGTCTCTCTTTGCTCCGGCAGCCTCGGCCCAGACATTCGGTACGCCCCCGGCCTATGAGCAGGTGCCGCTGCCCCCGATCGAGCAGCCGCCGCTGGAGGAAGAAGGGCTGGCAACGCTGCCGCACTCTGGTTCGGCCTTGCCGATGGATCCGGCGCCGGCGCTGCCTGCAATCGAGTGGCGGGTAGCCAATCCCTTCCGTTTCTTTGCCAACCCCCGCGATACGGAGGTCCATCGCGCCACGTGGCTGTCCCTGTCTCCAACGGAGAGGCGCACTCCAGTCCTGTCGGCCGAACGCGCCCTGGCCTCCCGGCACGAGGATGGCTGGGCGGCGATGATGATTAACGACGTCTGCTGGGACGCCAGGCGCTACCGTCATCACTGTCCCGGGCAGAAGGAGGCCTATGCCAAACCGACCAGCCACAGGATCTTGGCGTCCGTAACAAACATTCCTGAAGCCGAACTCGTTGATTGCACCTGGCTGACGGCGCCGCTTGGCGGCGACCGGTTGCGCGGCGACGCCGTTACGCAAAGCTGTAATCTTCCCGCGGAGCTGACCATCCCCTATCCCCATGGCGCCACCGTCGAGGTTCAGATCGGCTCCCGGCGTGTCGCAAGCACCGTGGTTCAGGTCACGGATCTGTTTATCGTAGGGATGGGAGACAGCTTCGCATCAGGCGACGGCAACCCCGATGTCCCCGTTGAATTTTCGCGCGAGCGCAGTGCCGATTACAGTAATTCCGGAGACAAGAGCCTGAGCGGCTTCCCGGCGCGGGTCGGCAACTGGAAGACGATTGGAGACAAGACTTTCATCCGCGGAAATGCCCGCTGGCTGGACCAGGCCTGTCATCGCTCGCTGTATTCGCATCAGGCCAGGGCGGCGCTGCAACTGGCCATTGAAGACCCTCACCGCGCAGTGACCTATGTCGGTCTGGCCTGTTCGGGGGCGGAAACGATTGCCGGCCTCTTCCTGCGTTACAAGGGCAATGAGTGGGTCGAAAATCCGCCCGAGCTGTCCCAGATTTCAGCCGCCGCAGAGGCAATGTGCGGCAACCATCGCGCCGAGTCCCACGATCTGCCGGAGGCCTATCATATGCGCGGCCGCCTGCCGGAGCTGCAGGGTGGGCTGGTGCTGCGCAAATGCGATGCCCGGCACGCTCGCAAGATTGATCTTCTGTTTCTGTCCATCGGCGGCAATGACATCGGCTTTTCGCGATTGCTCGCCAACGCGATCCTGGCCAACGAATCCTTGTTGAAGCAGCTGGCTGGCTGGGTCGGCGGCGTCTATGGCACGGCCGAAGCAACCCAGGCTCTCTCCATCCTGGATGACCGCTACAAGGCGCTCAATCGCGCCCTGCACAACATCCTGCACATCCCCTGGGATGAATCCGATCGCGTCATCCTGACAGCCTATCCGGGCCTGGCTCTTCTTGGCGACGGCAGCGCCGTGTGTCCCGATGGCCGGGCAGGGATGGAGATTGTCAGCGATTTCATGCTGAGCAGCGAACGGGCGCGAGAAGGCATCTGGATTGCAGACAAGTTGCACCATGTCATGGAGAGCAGTTCACAGCGGTATGGCTGGTCCTTTGCGCAAAGGCATCGTAAAGACTTTATCGGCCGGGGCATTTGTGCAGGGTTTACGCAGAATGCGTTTTCGATTGCGGACGACCTGCGTCTGCCGCGGAGAATCGGCAATGCCTGGGTACCGTATAATCCCGCCGACTACCGCCCCTACGCCTCTCGCCAGCGCTGGTTCCGGACGCCGAACGATGCGTTCCTGACAGGCAATTTCCACGTCTCTCCCTCGCTGCTACAGAAGGTGCTGAAGCTCGACACCTTGTCTTGGTTCCAGCTTCTGCTCGCCTCGACATATTCGGGTGCCTTCCACCCGACCGCCGAAGGTCAGGCTGCAATGGCAGATTCACTGGTGGAAACCGCGCGTTCCGTTATTGCCCGCTATAACCGCCGGGACCAGCGCGTGGAAATGAGCGAGCCTCGGCATTCGCCGTTGTGACAGGATCAGTTGAACCCGAAACTGGAATTAAAAAAATAGCGGAAGCCTGGGCTTCCGCTATTTTTTCATAATCGTCTAAAAACAGAAATATGAGACATTGCTCGGTATTTATCAGGAGCGTATCAAAATACGCTCCTGAGTTACTTCTTACCAACCGCAGCGACGGTGGCAGAAGCGGCGTGAATGTCCATTCCAGCGGCAATGGCGATAACAAGAATTCGAGTAGGCATAGCCGCCGAAAAATGGTGCTACGTAGATGCCACCACGCCAACGACGGTGATGACGGTGATGATGACGGTGATGACGGTGATGGAACCGGTGACCCCTGAAGCCGCGATGACCTCTGAAGCCATGACCGCGGTGCCGGCGTCCAACCTGGATCACATCGGCATTGCGCGCATCGGCATTAACGGCCGCGGCCACGTTAGCAAGCTGACCAGCAGCTGGAACTGCTGCCGCAGACGCGTTTCCTGCCGTTCCGAACGCACACATCAGGACAACCAGAGGGGCGAGACGCCAACCTTGAGAACGATTCACTGCATTTCTCCTGAGTTGTTACCAAGTACGCTTTCCCGGCGTGTCTTCATTCTACCGAACTCCGCCGCAGAAGCGTATCGGTCAAATCTTCGTGACCATTTCTCTTCCCGAGGCACGCGCCGAATGCGTCACAGGATTTGGTCCGTTGATAGGTGCCCCGAATGATTTATATCAATGCTGCCCTTGAGTATTGGTTCCGCACTGATTTTCGGAGATCCTAACAGCAGCCTTTAAGGGATGCTGATAAGCGTTTGGCAAAGTTGTCCGAAATTGTTGTTGCTGAACCCGCAAATAATTTCAGGCGCGCGATCAGGAGTATTGTCCTCTCAAAAGAGTTCGTCAAAAAAATGGAAACGTCATGGTTTGACTTCCGTGCACGGAAGTCTCAGATCGAACCGCCGCATCGGGAGGCTGATGGACTTGAGGGTCGGGCTACTTGGCGGAGACCGCTCCATCAAGGGCGAGCCAGCCATCAAGGTCGCGCAGGGCTCGCTCTGACACTGCGCGCTTCTTGGCAAAACCCTTTTCCTTACCCTTGAGCCGGCGTCCCTCGGCGTCCGTGGTCTCGAACACATCGGCATCCGGCAACAGGCCGTAGTTGATGTTCATCGGCTGGAACGAACGGCGGCCACCCTCGTCTGCGCTGAGGTGTCCGCCTGCGATGTGCGCGATCAATGCTCCGAGTGCAGTAGTTTCCGGCGGTCGCACCGAAGGAAGGCCCAGCCGCTCCTGAGCAGCGAAGCGTCCGGCCAGAAGCCCGATGGCGGCGCTTTCGACGTAGCCTTCGACCCCGGTAATCTGCCCTGCAAACCGCAATCTTGGATCAGCCTTCAGCCTCAGGGACGCATCGATCAGCCGCGGGGAGTTCAGGAAAGTGTTGCGATGCAGGCCGCCAAGCCGCGCGAACTGTGCGTCCTGAAGCCCCGGTATCATCCGGAATATCTGGCTCTGTTCGCCGTACTTCAGCTTCGTCTGGAAGCCGACCATGTTCCACAGCGAACCCAGAGCGTTGTCCTGGCGCAACTGGACCACGGCATAAGGCCGTTCGCCACCGCGATGAGGGTTGGACAGCCCGACCGGCTTCATCGGACCAAACCGCAGCGTATCACGACCGCGTTCCGCCATCACCTCGATGGGCAGACAGGCGTTGAAGTAGGGAGTGTCGGCTTCCCACTCCTTGAATTCCGATCTTTCTCCGGCGAGCAAAGCGTCAACGAATGCCTCATACTCGGCCTTGGTGAGGGGACAGTTTATGTAGTCCGCACCGCTGCCGCCCGGTCCCGACTTGTCGTAGCGCGACTGGCGCCAGGCGATCGTCATATCGATGCTGTCGAAATGCACGATCGGCGCGATGGCATCGAAGAAGGCAAGCTCATCTTCGCCGGTCAATTCAATGATTGCGGCACTGAGAGCCGGTGACGTGAGCGGACCCGTGGCGATGATGACGCTGTCCCAGTCCGGAGGCGGCAGGGCCGCGACTTCCTCGCGAACAACGGTAATCAGCGGATGGGCTTCCAGGCGGGCTGTGACTTCTGCCGAAAAACCTTCCCGGTCAACGGCCAGCGCTCCACCGGCAGGAAGCTTGTGCCGATCGGCAGCAGCCATGATGAGCGAGCCGGCGCGGCGCATTTCTTCGTGCAGGAGACCGACAGCATTGGTGCGCCACTCGTCCGAACGGAAGGAATTGGAGCAAACGAGCTCTGCCAGGCTGCTCCCCTTGTGAGCCTCCGTACTCCGGACGGGTCGCATTTCATGGAGGATGACAGGCACACCGCGAGAGACCGCCTGCCAGGCTGCCTCCGAGCCAGCAAGCCCGCCGCCTACGATATGGATTGGTTTAATGTCGGTCATGAAAACTGGTTCATTTCTCAGCTGCAGGGCAATTGCGGAGGGCATCCTCCTCCTCGCGTCATCTGCATAAAAAACAAAATTTGAGGACTACACTCATCGGCGGAACTCGGCAGCAAAGTCAATGAACAGCCGTCTTGCGTTTCGTTGCAGATCTTGCTGGACCATTTAGTAAGGCGGACGGTGAAGTCCCAGTGGAGGAGAACATGACAGCAACGCCTGCCCCTGAGCTCTTTCGGGGGTATTCTGTCTGATGTGGCGCCATCGCAACCAGCTTGAGGCTGATGTTCAACGCTGGCGCGAAGCCGGATGGGTCACCCCGGAGGGTGGCGACGCAATACTGGAGGAACTGGGGAGCCGTTCCGCGAACTTCCGGTTGCCGGCCGTTCTGGCAATGCTCGGCGCCGTCCTCCTTGGCTTCGCAGCCATGAGCTTCGTCGCCGCCAATTGGCAGGAGATGTCGAAACTGGCGCGGCTCGGCGTACTTGCAGCCGCGTTATGGGCCGCCTACGGATTTGCTGGCTGGCTTTTCCAGCGCGGGTATGAGGCGTTCGCCCACACCGCAGTGCTGGCTGGTCTCGCAGTTTATGGAGCGGCCATTATGCTGGTCGCGCAGATGTATCACATCGACAAGCATCCGCCGGATGCCGTGCTGATGTGGGGAGCGGGCGCACTCCTGGCGGGCATCTTGCTCAGATCAAACCCGGCCCTCGTCCTGGCGATGCTGCTGACAGCACTCTGGAGCGGCTGGGAAACAGCCATTTCAGGCGACGTACATTGGCCATTCCTCGGCGCCTGGTGTCTCGTCACCCTGGCTTTCATCTGGCACCAATGGCAGCCAGGCCTCCACCTTGCGGCGCTGGTCCTCGCTATCTGGGTGGTGTCTCTGGGTTACCTGTTGAACAAGGGAAATGCCCACGTTCTGGTGTTCATTCTCGGGGCATCGGCCAGTGCGGCAGCGGCAGCCGTTTCAAGCGTCCCTCCACTCCCTGCTCTGGGACAGACCGCGCAGCTGACGGCGCGCCGCAGCATCGGTTACGCCGCCGCCGTGAGCTACGCCGCATTGTTCGCGCTTCAGTTCATCGAACAACCGTCGACAAGCTGGCTCATCGCAATGGCCGCGGGCAGTCTGATCCTGCTGCTGGGCGCGATCATTTTCGCCCTTCGGACTGCAAACCGGGGGCTGTTGTGGTTCGCTTATACTGCGTTCTCCATCGAGGTGATGGCCCTTTATTTCAAGAGTATCGGCACCCTCCTCGGTTCGTCCGTATTCTTCTTCACAGCCGGTCTGGTGGTCATCGCGCTGGCGTATATCGCCTATCGCCTTCACGCCCGCTCTGAAACGCAGCGGAGGGTCTCGTGATGTCGCAACGTCTGCAGCGTTTGACCGCCATTATCATCGCGGCAGGCCTTCAGACCCTGGCGTTGGGCTACATGGTCTGGGAACGGGCCAGCCTGATTGCTGGCGGCAAGGAAGTTACGCTTGAAGTTGCTCCGGTCGATCCTAGAAGCCTCTTCCGCGGAGATTACGTGATCCTGAACTATCGTTCGATCAGCCAGCTCGATGCGACGATACTGACAGGACCTCCGCAGAAGGATCAGCCACTTTACGTGACCTTGCGGCGAACGCCTTCTGGCGCCTGGATGCCGGTTTCGGCAGCCCATGCCAGACCCGACCGTTTCCCTGAAGGAGATGTCGTCATTCAGGGCCGCATCGACGACATCTGGCAGTCAACACTGGGGCAGCCGACGCAGCTTCGCGTGCGTTATGGCATTGAAAGTTATTTCGTTCCCGAGGGCACCGGTCGCGACCTGGAAAACAGGGTCAGAGACGGCAGCATGAAGGTGATCGTAGCCGTTGGAGCTTCGGGCGACAGCGCCATCAAGGGGCTGGAGATTGAAGGAGTGCGGATCTACGACGAGCCGTTGCTTTAGGGAAGCATTCGCAATTCCAATTCTTGACAGGGAAGGGTCGATACAACTGCAGGTGAAGCCCACTGAGCTGTGGAATGCTCAGGAAAATGGCAATGAATCGCTCGCGTGTGTCGCTTTTGCCGCGGGAGAGGGGAAACCATCGCCATGAATTCGACTTCTTGTCGTCTTCGCGAAAGGAATCAGTCAGCTTTCGTCCATTGGTCGCAATAGTGATAGAGGAAAACCTTATAATGTCGCTCAGAGCGTTACTGGCCCTTGGATTGGCCGTATGCGTTGCTGGAGGTTTCTCCGTCGAGGATGCGAAGGCAGACGAAACAGGTTTGGCGAGCATCCACACATGGAGGAAGGTCGGGCGTAAGACGTGTTTCACGGAGCATAGACATTACGGCAGCAGTGCCGGTCACGAGTCAAGGAAGGCTGCTCAGGCCGCGGCAATCGCTGATTGGCAGGGGTTCACGGCCTTCGAGTACGGCCTTAACTGGGCTTACTACAAGAATGCCGCCGAAAAGGTCTCCAACTGCACACAGCAGGGGGGCGGCTGGAAATGCGAGGTTGAAGCCATTCCCTGCAAGGCAGGCTGAGCGTCGGATCAAGCGTCTCGGTTCTACGATCTCTCTCTCTCTCTCTTTCTTTCTCATTTCAAAACTTCGGCCGGAGCGATGCCCACGCTTCCGGCCGTTTTTGATTCTTCCAGGATATCGACGTGTGAACGTCAGGTGCCGGCGGACTGGATTTTGCCGTAGAGCGCATCCTTGCATTCATGATTGCCGATACACGTGCCCGCTGCCTCGCGAGGGGCGGGCGCAGCCAGGCATTAACCGTGAATGAACCGCTCAGAGCCGCTTCGACTTTATGCGGAATACATATGTGTTCGTGTTGCCACTGGCTTATGCTTTTGGCATGGTCTGCGCGCTTAAGTCGCTGCCAAGTGTGATGTTTGATTCGGACGCTTTGCTGAAGTCGCAATAATCCCGCCCGGGAGGGGACTATCAAATGAACGAGTTACTATGGGGGATCATCGCCTGCGGTGCCCTCTCGATCGTTTACGCAATCTTTACGATCCGGTCCGTCATGGCTTCCGATGCCGGCAACGCGCGGATGCAGGAAATCGCCGGTGCCATCAAGGAAGGTGCCCAAGCCTATCTCAATCGCCAGTACAAGACGATTGCCATTGTCGGCATCGTCATCTTCGCCCTTGCATGGCTGCTGCTGGGCCCCCTCGTCGCGGTTGGCTTCCTGATCGGTGCCGTCCTCTCGGCCGCGGCCGGCTTCATTGGCATGCACGTTTCGGTCCGCGCCAACGTCAGGACTGCGCAGGCAGCGTCCCAATCGCTTGCCGCAGGTCTGGATCTCGCCTTCCGGTCCGGCGCCGTCACCGGATTGCTGGTCGCAGGTCTCGCTCTGCTTGGCGTCGCCGGTTACTATTTCTTCCTGATCGGCGCGCTGGATTTTGGCCCCTCTGACCGCACCGTTATCGATGCGCTTGTTGCGCTTGGTTTCGGTGCGTCCCTGATCTCGATCTTCGCCCGTCTGGGAGGCGGCATCTTCACCAAGGGCGCCGACGTGGGCGGCGATCTGGTCGGCAAGGTCGAAGCCGGCATCCCTGAAGACGATCCGCGCAATCCGGCGACCATCGCGGACAACGTTGGCGATAACGTCGGTGACTGCGCCGGCATGGCGGCCGACCTGTTCGAGACCTATGCCGTCACCGTGGTTGCGACCATGGTGCTGGCCGCAATCTTCTTTATCGGGCAGCCTGAGCTCGGCAAGCTCATGGTCTATCCGCTGGCAATCTGCGCCGCCTGCATCGTGACCTCGATCATCGGCAGCTTTTTCGTCAAACTCGGGTCCAACAACTCGATCATGGGGGCGCTGTATCGCGGTTTCATCGTCACCGCCGTGCTATCGGTCGCGGGGCTCGCGGCCGCCAATTATCTCGTATTCGGTGACAGGGATAACGGCCTCGGGCTGATTGCGACAACGTCTTCGGGCGTCGAGGTCACCGGTCTCCATCTGTTCCTGTGCGGTCTGGTCGGCCTCGGTGTCACAGGTCTGATCGTCTGGATTACTGAATACTACACCGGGATTGGCTTCCGTCCGGTGCGCTCGATCTCGCAGGCATCGGTAACGGGGCACGGCACAAACGTCATCCAGGGGCTCGCGGTTTCGCTCGAAGCCACCGCTCTGCCGACGCTTGTCATCGTGGCCGGCATCCTCCTGACCTACAACCTTGCTGGCCTTTTCGGCACCGCCATCGCCACAACGACGATGCTTGGACTGGCTGGAGTAGTGGTTGCGCTCGACGCTTTTGGGCCGGTCACGGATAACGCCGGCGGCATCGCCGAAATGTCGGGGCTGCCGAAGGAAGTTCGCCGGTCCACCGATGCGCTGGACGCAGTCGGCAACACCACCAAGGCAGTCACGAAGGGATACGCGATCGGTTCGGCCGGTCTCGGTGCTCTGGTCCTGTTCGCAGCCTACAGCTACGACCTGCAATATTTCATTGCTGCTGCGAACGCGGAAGGTTCGACCAGCTTCCAGTTCTTCAAGGGCATCACGCCGGACTTTTCGCTGTCCAACCCGTACGTTGTTGCAGGTTTGCTGCTCGGGGGACTCATTCCGTATCTGTTCGGTGGCATGGCCATGACCGCGGTCGGCCGTGCCGGCGGTCAGATCGTTGAAGAGGTCCGCCGTCAGTTCCGCGAGCGTCCGGGCATCATGGCAGGCAAGGAGCGACCCGATTACGCCGCCGCTGTCGATCTGCTGACGCGGGCGGCCATCAAGGAGATGGTCGTTCCCTCGCTGCTGCCTGTCCTCTCGCCGATCGTGTTGTTCTTCGTCATCTATCTGGTTGCGGGCGGTGGCGTCGAGGGCAAGTCGGCAGCTTTCTCTGCCGTGGGTGCCATGCTGCTGGGCGTCATCGTCACCGGCCTGTTCGTGGCCATCTCCATGACCTCGGGCGGCGGTGCCTGGGATAATGCCAAGAAGGCCTTCGAGGACGGGTTCGTGGACAAGAACGGCGTGAAACACGTCAAGGGCGGGGAAGCGCACAAGGCTTCGGTAACGGGCGACACGGTCGGCGATCCATACAAGGACACGGCCGGACCGGCAGTGAACCCTGTGATCAAGATCACCAACATCGTGGCCCTGCTGCTGCTCGCGGTTCTGTCGCACGCCTAGTTCGCGCTGGGACCGGTACGCAAGAACAGGAAAGGCCCCGCTGCTGGCGGGGCCTTTCTTGTTGGTTCCTCAGTATCGGCAGCTGCCAGGATCTCGCGGCTAGTCGCCGAAGACCTGCTTGGTACCCAGGTTTCGGAACAGCTGCTTCAGCAAACCTTCGTCATTGCCGCCAGGCGCTGGTGTCGTGCGCGAGATGAAGTCGAAGACCTTACCATCCTGCAGTCCGTAGTGTGCGACCCGTTCAACGGAGCCCAGCGGATTGAAGTAGACGGCAATCACCTGCCGGTCGACCTCTGTCGGCTTGAAGAAGGCCTTCTGGGTTGCTGTGCTCGAGATGTAATAGTAAGTCTCGCCGCCTGTAGCCGTGGCCGTTGTGGTCGTTGAAGGCGTGCCAAGCGTCAGACGCACTTGATCCTTGCTCATGCCGACCTGGATCTGCTGCAGGTCGTTCTGCGTGAAGTGCTGACCGTGTTTGAGCACCTGCTCACTGCAGCCCGAAGTCAGTGCGGCGGCGCTGCCGATGAGCACTGCTGCCAGTAACTGCGCCCGTGGGCGGCGGCACTGCACCACACCAACTGAGCTCTGGGAGAACTGGCGGACTAGCCCGACGATGCGCATTGTTTGGTATCACCCCTGCCAGTATCACGGCGTCCGGAATCATTGCGTCCAGAATCAAGCCGAAGGATCGTTGGGCCCGCTTAGCCTGCCGTGGAATTGAACGCAATGCTCACACAACCCAATACCACGCCTGTGGCAGCACCCAGCAGGGGAAAGGGCAAATGAGTACATGTTGAACTGGTTAGCAAAACGAGCTGACGTTGCCCGTAAGGCAGATAACCTTTATGGCGCAGTCGTGGCACAGGCGAGGCAGCCCTCATTTTATGCCGACTTTGGCATCCCTGATACACTTGAAGGTCGTTATGAAATGATCGTTCTCCACCTGTTTCTGGTGCTGGAGCGATTGCGTCAGGCGACGCCCGACGACACGAAGCTGTCCCGGGCGCTGATCGAACGGTTCGTGACCGACATGGACGATTGCATGCGTGAAATCGGTGTCGGAGACCTGACGGTTCCCAAAAGGGTCAAGAAGGCGGCGGCTGTTCTCTACAAGCGAGCCGATGCATATCGCGAAGCCCTTGCAGCCGGACCGGACGCCCTGGATGCGACGCTTGGAGAAATGTTCAGCGAACTGCCGGCCGGAAACATTCGCACGCCCGGACTCAGCCGATATGTGGGCGCTGCCATCGAGGCATTGAACGGGCAGGACCTCCAGCAAATTATAAGGGATGCGCCGGCATTTCCCGCGCCCGGAAGGTTTGCGGAAGGAAAGGAATGAACCATGACAGTACTGGCTGATTGGCAGCACCGGCTGAACGAAATCCCTGCCGGCGGCCTGCGTACCACGCGTTCGGCAACGCCAGCCGAGCGCGCTGAGCTGGTCAGACAATTGCCGCTCGTATCCTGCGAGGAACTGACCGTTCACTACACGATCAAGGCGACCGGACGAGACGCTTATGCCCTGACCGGCAACGTCGTAGCCGAGGTGACGCAAAGCTGTATCGTCACCCTGGAGCCTGTGAGTGCCAGGCTTGATGAACCCCTCGATTGCAAGTTCGTGCCTGCAGCGTCCATGCCCACGGAGCAGACGGAAGAAGAGGAGCTGTCGAGCCTTGAGGAACTTGAACCCATAGAAGGTGGTTTGCTGAACGTCGGCCGGGTGGTATTCGAAGTTATCTCTACCGGTCTCGATCCATATCCGAGGCGGCCGGGTGCCGAATGGAAAGGCGATGATGCGGAAGGCGATGACCCCGCTGCATCAGGGCCGTTTTCAGCTCTGGCTGGCCTCAAAAAGAATACCCAGATATAAAGGCCGGCGAGTGAACAAGTGCGTCAGCGAGTTGTTGGTGACGCGCAATGACACACCAGAAACCGGTTGTTTCCAGGCTGCAAAGGCGTATCTTCCGCCGTCTTGGCGCCTGAGCCCGGCGCCATGACATTAACCAGACCTGCCCGCAGCATGGCGGGCTGTTGATTGCGAAACTGAGGCGATGATCTGGCAATGCAAGTGCCACGCACGATAGCGCTCGACGCCATGGGCGGCGATTACGGGCCGTCCGTCGTCGTTCCCGGCGCGGCACTGTCTCTCAATCGCTATCCTGCTCTCGACTTCCTGCTGTTTGGTGATGAAGCGGCCATCAGGAGCGAGCTGGTTAACCATCCGGAACTGGAAGCGCGCTCCCGTATCGTGCACACCGACGGGGTTGTGTCGATGCACGACAAGCCGAGTCAGGCTTTGCGGCGCGGCAAGGGCTCGAGCATGTGGCTCGCCATCGAAGCCGTGAAGAACGGGGAAGCGCACGTTGTCGTCTCTGCAGGAAACACCGGCGCCCTGATGGCAATGTCCAAGCTCATCCTGCGCCCTATGGCGAGAATCGAGCGTCCCGCGATTGCGGCCCTGTGGCCCACCGTCAAATCGGAATGTATCGTGCTCGACGTTGGCGCGAACATCGGTGCGGATGCCCGTCAGCTGGTCGACTATGCCGTCATGGGCGCAGCGATGGCCCGCGCTCTGTTTCAGATCGAGCGTCCGACTGTCGGCCTGCTCAACGTCGGTGTCGAGGACATCAAGGGCGCTGAAGAGGTCAAACAGGCGCACGCGTGGCTGAGAGAAACCGAAAACCTGCCACTGCGCTATCATGGCTTTATCGAAGGCGACCAGATCGGTCAGGGCATCGTCGATATCGTCGTCGTGGAAGGTTTTGCCGGCAACATTGCCCTCAAGACCGCAGAAGGAACCGCGCGCCAGCTCAGCCAGTATGTGCGCGAAGCCATGCGCAGGACTTGGACGTCGCGGCTTGGTGCGTTCCTCGCCAGAAACGGCTTCGAGATCCTGCGCAAGCGCATGGATCCGCGGCGTGTGAACGGTGGTACCTTCCTGGGGCTGAACGGTATTACCATCAAGAGTCACGGTGGAACGGACGCTCTGGGCTTTGCCAGCGCTGTAGATCTTGGATACGAGATGACGGGAAGCGGTCTGATCGAACGATTGGCTGCTGATCTTGAGGCGCTTCATCACCGGATGGGGGAATCCGTTGCCGGCTAAAGGGAAGCAGCAATCACGCACGGCACAGGTCCGTCCCTGTCAATGCCCGCTGGCGCGGCACGTGCGGCAACAATAGCGTAGAGGAATTCTGTGGCAGTCATCCGGTCGATCGTCCGCGGTGTGGGCGCCTATGTTCCCAGCCGTGTTGTGACCAACGCTGAACTCGCTGAACGAATTGACACGTCAGACGAGTGGATAGTAGAGCGGTCTGGCATTCGTCAGCGCCACATCGCGGCAGCCGACGAGACGACGTCCGATCTCGGAGTGGCAGCTGCCCGGCAGGCGCTGGTGCGCTCAGGCGTTGATCCCGTCGACATCGATCTCGTGATCGTGGCCACCGCAACCCCCGATCGCACATTCCCGGCAACAGCGGTACGTATCCAGTCTGCATTGGGTATCACCAAAGGCGCGGCCTTTGACGTCCAGGCGGTATGTTCCGGCTTCGTCTATGCGATGAGTATTGCCGACAACTTCCTGAAGGCAGGGCAGTCGCGTCGCGCCCTGGTTATCGGGGCAGAAACGTTTTCGCGCATCCTCGACTGGGAAGACCGGACCACCTGCGTCCTGTTTGGCGACGGTGCCGGCGCGGTGGTACTGGAAGCCGTTCCCCAGCACGGGGACCGTCACGACCGTGGTATTCTTGCGACCCGCATACGCTCCGACGGCCGGTATGAGGACCTGCTCTACGTTGATGGCGGCGCGGGCTCGACCGGAACCGTCGGCCACTTGCGCATGAATGGCCGTGAAGTTTTTCGTCATGCCATCCAGAAGATTTCAGGCGTGATCGAGGAAACGCTTCTGCAGGCAGGCTACGCGAGCGACGAGATCGACTTGTTCGTTCCACATCAAGCGAATAAGCGGATCCTCGAAGGCATCGCCAAGAAGCTCAATGTCCCTCCCGGACGAATCGTCATGACGCTGGACCGCCATGGCAACACCTCGGCAGCGTCAATTCCTCTCGCACTCAATCATGCCTTCGAGCATCAGATGCTTGGCGAAAACAAGCTGGTACTGATGGAAGCCATGGGCGGTGGTTTCACCTGGGGTGCAGTTCTGGTCCGCTGGTAAACGGGCCAGGATACGGCTTGAACTGTGGCCCAACGGCCACCAAATTGTACCGGAATTTGTAAGAATCGCGAAATCGCCCGCAATTTCAGCGACTTGTTGTAATATCACGTTGACCGGCACATATTACCTCACTAGCATTATTTAGCGTGAATGCAGTGGGGAGGCTTGAGAGTATGGGAGGCAAGACTTTAACCCGCGCCGATTTGGCGGATGCAGTCGTACGGAATGTAGGGCTGCCGCGGAACGAATCGCAGGAACTCGTAGAACTCGTGCTTAGCGAGATTTCCAATTGCTTGGCCGGCGGTGAGCCGGTGAAATTGTCTTCATTTGGTTCTTTTGGGATCCGTCAGAAGGGCGAGCGGGTTGGCCGCAACCCGAAGACCGGCCAGGAGGTGCCGATCACTCCGCGCCGGGTCTTGATCTTCCGACCCAGCAATATCATGAAGGACCGCATCAATGGCGGTCAGCTTGGCCGCCGTCGCGCCGCGGAATAGTGCCTTTTTGCCGACAGGCTTGCCGACCGGGGAGGCATCCCACGGTCGGCTTTGTGCTGTCGAGTTTGTCAAGTATTCCACTAATTACTCGGTAGATAAGCGGTTCAATAAAGACACACGCGCAAGATTTCGCATCATCTGCAAGACGCTTGTCCGTGCAAAACCACAGGAAAGTCACACCGCTCTCATTAAGAATGAACCGGAACTATCCTACAATGGTGGTGGGGCTGATGGTTTGCATCCGGTTCGCGCTTACAAACGCCAATAAACCGGCGAATTTCTAACCCGACATGGTGCCAATGAGCACGGTCATAATTTGGTGCGGGATTCTTGCCGCCAGGGGAAGCGGCACTGCGAATTGGTCGGAAATCACAACTCCATTTGGCTAGGGGCCCCCTATACCCGGGTGGCCCAGCAAGCGGGGTAATTCGATGAACAAGACCGCACAAGCATTTCGCACAATCAGTGAGGTATCTGAAGAGCTTGATATTCCAAAGCATGTCCTGCGCTTCTGGGAGATGAAGTTTCCCCAGATCAAGCCGATGAAGCGCGGAGGGGGGCGGCGTTACTACCGTCCTGAGGATCTTGAGCTTCTGAGCGGCATCAGACATTTGCTTCATGCCGAAGCCTATACGATCAAGGGCGTTCAGAAGATCCTGCGCGAGAAGGGTGTTGACGCGGTCAAATCGGCGCCGCGAGCTGGCAGGCAGGATCTCCCCACAGCGACAGCAGCCGCCCCTCGCTCCAGATCGGCAGCGAAAGGCCGCGCGACGTCCAGGAAAACGGGGGGTGAGGCTGCAGCTTCGGCCAAGAAGGGCGAAGCATTACCCGCTGCGGCCGCCAAGGCCATTGAGCAGGCCATCGCCGAGTTGAAGTCCTGTCAGGCATTATTGCGGCAAGGCGAGGGGCCCGTTTCGAATGCGGGAGCCGTACCCGCCGCCTCGGCACAAACACGCCGTCAGGCTTGAAGTGGCAAGCGGCCCCGGAAAGGTATGGGGCCGTGCGCTTTCAAGATCCTGGTCGTCAGATGGTTCGCGCTTCTATTGCCGTGCGCTCCGAAGCCCCTCGACGGACAGATTTTCGTACGTGAACGCGCTTGTCCGGCGTGCAGGTCATTGACATGACACGCCGGCGCTTGATTAGACTTTTGGACCTGGTGCCGATCCTCGCGCTTGGGTCAAATGAGTAAGAGCCATGGTCAAGCGTCCTGCGGCCCCGAAATCCCTTGCTTTTCAGCTTTTCCGGACGATCACCCTTGCACTGGTCGGGACACTCATCTGCGGCAGTGTCCTGATCTACTGGCACGCGGTCCAGCGGATCCAGACGGAGATGCGGGCAGCCATAGAGGTTGGCAGCCGCATCGCCCACAATGCCCTCGATGACGTCGATGAGATATCGGCGACGCGCCGCCGCCTGGAACTGACCGTTGCCGATTTTGACGGGGATCGTCACTTGCGTGCCTCCCTGATCGATGAAAATGGCATTCCTGTCCTGCACTCGAGGTTGCAGCCGTCCCGAACCAGCGTTCCGCAATGGCTCTACAGGCTTCTGGCGGGAGAGCCGATCGTCGTCCGCCTTGAGTTACCGGAGGCATTCCGCAAGTTCGGCAGCGTTGTTCTGGAAACGAATGCCCGCAACGAGGTCATCGAGGTTTGGAGTGACGCCAAGATCTACGTCCTGCTTCTGGCCGGCTTCTGCGCCACCGTCCTGCTTATAGTGTTCGTCGCGCTGGATCGTGCCTTGCGGCCGCTGAAGGAATTGACCGCAGCCTTCGTGGAGATCGGTGCTGGCCATTATGAGCGCAGGGTGGAAATCGTCGGCCCTAGGGAGTTTGTGCAACTCGGCGAAGGCTTCAATGCCATGGCCGAGCGCCTCGAAGAGATGGAAATTTACAACAGGCGGCTGCACGAACACCTTGAAACGGTTCAGGAAGAAGAGCGGGCGGAGTTGGCCCGTACCCTTCACGATGAAATGAGCCCGTTGCTGTTCTCCGTGGATGTTGACGCCACCACATTGCGGCACCTGCCCGTTGCCGGCAACGACCCTGAAGTGGCCAAACGCGCCACGGCCATCCTCGATGCCGTGATGAAAATGAAACTAAACGTCAAAGGCATTCTCGGGCAACTGCGCCCAACGGGACTGCATGCGCTGGGCCTTGCGAACTTGATCGAAAACCTTGCCGCCTTCTGGGGGGCACGCCACCCGGAAATCCTCATCAACGTCAATGTCCCTCAGCGCAGTTTCGGAGTACGCATGGATGCCGCTATCCATAATATCGTCCGCGAGGCCATCGCGAACGCGATCAGGCACGCCAACCCGCGACGCATCGACGTCAATCTGACAGTCGAACCCGGCAATCTTCTGAGCGTCGAGGTTGTTGACGATGGCGCAGGATTGAAGCCAGCATTGTCGACTGGTTATGGCATCATAGGAATGCAGGAGCGTGCCGCATTGCTTGGCGGTACCTTGGGCGTCATGGACCGCAAGGATGGCCGCGGCGTGCGTGTGAGCGCTCTGCTGCCGCTGGACGGCGTGCGGGAAGAAATTGACACGGAAGCAATGAAGACAGGAACCCTGGCATGAAGGTTCTCATCGTTGATGATCACGCAGTGGTCCGCGACGGCGTTGCCCGTCTGGTCTCCCAGATTCCCGACGCGCAGACCTTTGAAGCCGAGACATCCGCCGCGGCCCTGACATTGCTGCGCAAGGAGGAGCCGGACGTTGTCGTCCTCGACATCAATCTCGGCGGCAGCAGCGGCCTGGAGTTGTTGCAGCGGATCAAGGCCCATGAGCGCCCGGCCGCGGTCATCATGTTCTCCATGTACAGCGACGCGAACTATGCCATGCGCGCCCTGCGAGCGGGCGCATCGGGTTATGTCAGCAAGAGCGCATCCGTCGACGAGCTGGTCACCGCTATCAGGAAGGTTGCGAATGGTGAAAAGTACGTTGAGCAGGAACTCGCCAAGGAGCTGGCGTTCGCAGCGCTCGATCAGAGCGATCCTATGCTGTCGCTGACCAATCGCGAAACGGAGATCCTCCGCTTGCTCGGTGAAGGCAAGAGTCTGTCGCAGATCGCGAGTACGTTTGGAATTGCCTACAAGACTGTGGCGAACTCCTGCAGCCGGTTGAAGGAAAAGCTTGGGCTCGACCGCACGGCCGACCTCATCCGCGTGTCGATCGAGAACCGCTCCCGGCAGCAACAATAGGGGAAACCTGAGTATTTTCCGTAAGATCGTGAAAAAATGCCCAAGTAATCGGGAAAATATCCCATCGATTGCGAACCGTCTGGAGGGCAAAGTTGGCGGGCTTGCAAGAAGCTTGCGCTGAGCTTCGAGGGTTCGCCTCCTTGACCTGATGAAGACGCGTTAGATCTCCCTCGTTGTCGCACACGACGATAGGGTTCGGCCGCCGATGGCTGCGCTCGCCCGGAGCGTCGCAGCGGCGGCCTTTTTTTCGTGCTGTTTCATGCAGGCCCCGGCTCAGGGGCAGGGCAGATGTGGCCGGACCGGAAGGAAACCTCCGGAATTTGCGCGATCGTCGCAAAGATCCCAGCCAAACATGGATGATCGACCTTGAAACCCAAGCCAATTCGCGCTAGCAGTCGCTTCCGCTGATTTTCGGCCGGTCTTCGGTATGAATTGCCGGGAAGGGCACAGGATCCGCTCAGCTGTACCGCGGCACCGTTTTCCCAGACGGATCACAGTCCACGGTTCGTGCGGGCGCATCAGGAAATTGGCGGTGATACCGGTAAGGGTGGCGGTCCATCCAATAGTATCGGCTGAAAAGATCGGAGCGTAGCGCAGCCTGGTTAGCGCACCAGTCTGGGGGACTGGGGGTCGGGAGTTCAAATCTCCCCGCTCCGACCATTTCCATCAGTATCGATACAGCATCTTCATCCATCCGGGTTCCAACGCGACTTGACATCTCGCGTGACACCCGGCGTTCACCCGCTAGAGCCAGGATCTGCCCGAATGCGACCGTTCGTTGGTCACTGGTTGTCCGTTGGTGCTGCAACCGGAGCGACGAGGCCGTGCCGCATGCACAGGTAGACAAGCTCGATGTCGGAGCGGACACCAAGCCGCGATTTGATTTCGTAATGGTAGTTCGCCACGGTCTTCGGGCTGAGATTGAATGCGGCGGCTATTTCTTCCGTCGATTTCGAATCCAGGATCATTCGCAGGATTTCGAACGCCCTGGGCGACAGCTCATCGACAATCGACAACTCATCGCTCAGGCTGCTTGTTGCGATCACCTCGTTGATTTCCGCACACAGGGCGGGGCGCCCCATGTGAATGTTGCGGATCGCGTTGACGAGAACATCTGGCGGGCTGCTTTTCGTGACGTAGCCACGGGCACCGGCGCGAAACGCCTGTTGGGCGTAAATCGCGCTTGCATGCATCGTGAAGATGAGAATGCGAGCATTACTATCCAGCTGGCGGATCTGGCGGACGAGATCGATTCCGCCGCGACCGGGCATTGAAACATCGATGACAGCGACGTCCGGTCTATGTGTCTTGAACGCCTGATAGCCGGAGGGGGCATCTTCCGCCTCAGCGATGACAACGATGCCCTGATGCTTTTCGATCAGCCTGCGGTAGCCTTCGCGGACCACGGCATGATCATCAACCAGCAGCACCCGGATGGTCATGGCTTTCAGGCTCCCTGCTGCATTGTTGGAAATTCCACCTGAAGGCCGAACCCGCCGTCGGACAGCGGACCCGCCACGAACTTTCCACTTAGCGCAAAGACGCGTTCGCGCATGCCGATCAGGCCTGATCCGGAACCCGACGAGGTCTTGTCAGCGCGCGGCGACCCGGTCCCGTCGTCGATAACCGAAAGCCTGATACTTCCGCGGCCCTTCTCGCCGGACTGGCTCAGCAGAACTTTCACTGTGCGTGCGTTCGCGTGCTTGGACGCATTGGTGAGCGCCTCCTGAACGATCCGGTAGACGTGAGCGCTCGTCTCCGCTGTGAGCTGCTCCACATTCCCCTCCACCTCTATGGAGAACTGCGTGCGGCCGCGAGCATTCGCGTTATGCTGTGCAACAAGCACTTTCAGGCTCTGGATCAGTCCCAGATCGTCGATTTCCTGTGGCCGCAGGTAGGTGAGCGTGCGGCGCACGGATTTCATCAACCCGGAGGCCATCTCTTCCAGTCGACGGGCTTCCTCGACAAGCGCGGGGGCGTCACGCTGGGCGCTTGCCCGCATGCAGGCGGCCAGCGCATTGAATGCGGCAAGCTTCTGGGCAATCTCGTCGTGCAGTTCGCGCGCGATGTGACGGCGCTCCTGCTCCTGCGTGTCAACAAGTCGGCGGGCAAGTTCGGCCCGTTCCGAGGTCGCCCTGCTCAGCTCTTCGGAAAGTGTGTTGAAGACCTCGCTGATGCGATCAAGCTCGGCCAGACGGAATGACGGCAGCCGGCAGGTCATGTCTCCCTGCGCAAGACGGTTCAAGCCGGAAAGGATTTCCCTGGCCGGCTGAAGCGCCCGGTCGACGACGAAATAGGTGACGAGGCACAGGACTGCGGTAAGGGCGGCGGAAAGGCTGAGCAGCGGTGCGATGGTTGACCAGGCGTTGGCAGCAGTTGCCGCCGGGTCATGACTGGCGACAATCGTTCCCCGGTACACATCACGGTAAATGATATCTCGGGAAGAGGTCAGGCCGCTGCTTATGAGTGCTTTGTAGGCCTCGTAAAACCAGGATGGTGTCTGGATGGAGGCGGCATCGACACCGGCGCAACTGGAGCGCTGGACCGACGCATCCGCACCTTGAAACGCGATACACTGGCCGGGTCTCAGCGCGTGACTGGTGACGACACCCCAATCCGGGAAGCGCTCGGAGATGTCCGTCGATCTGTCAATCCGCGAAAGCTGAAGATCAAGTTGGCGGCTTGTCAATTCGACAAGCTCCTCATTCTGCCGTCGTGCTTCATGCGCCGTCCGGTAAAGCGCAAGGCCGGAACCGGCCAGCAGGCACGCAAGCGCGACCAGTGTAATCCGTCGTACCAACAGCCACTTCAAGTCCATGGCTCTGCCTCGCCTGTCGCTCCTTCACGTGAAGCTAGAGGACGCCGTCCGGGCTGTGAAGGTCCGTTGGGCAAGCTCGGGAAATTTGCCCGGGAGCCGCCGGGAAACCCGCTCTTACGCCCTCATGCAACGGCCCTTAGGCTTCATCCCGCGATGCGACGGGAGACGTATGAATGCGAAGAGATTTGACACGACCCTTATGGCGGGATCGCGCGATGCGCCGGCCTTTGCAGGACCTTCTGCTTGCTGTGTCCCTGGCGGTCACGTTGGCAGGGGCGGTGATCCTCCCCTCGATGAATGGCCATAGGGCAATCGGGGCGCAGATCGAGCCGAACCCTGCCACGAGCGGGAGCATTGCGGGCCTCACGCATGGAGCAAACGGATTGTGTCTGACACAGCCCACAGAGAGCCTTTGAAAACCAGTTAGCAGAACCCAGCAGTGGAAGGAAACGGCCATGATGAAGCGACTGATTGTGGCGAGCATGATTGCGCTCGCAAGCACTGCCTACGCCGGGCATGAGACGCACGAAGCCAGGGAACTGACGCCGTCCGAGCTGAAATTCGAGGACGATCCGGCCTTCCCGAAAGGCGCACAGACTGTCGTCGTACATGGTGATCCCACGAAGCCCGGTCAGTTCATTATCCGCCTCAAGATGCCGCCGAACTACATCGTGCCCCCGCACACCCATCCGGCCTTTGAATCGGTGACGGTGCTGAGCGGGACCATGGGCAGTGGCATGGGCACGACAGTCGACAAATCGAAGGGCAAGATGCTTGGTGCAGGATCCATTCTCCTTCTGCCCGCCGATCATCCGCACTACGTCTGGTCAACAGACGAGGAAACGATTGTTCAGGTTTCGGCTATGGGTCCCTTCGATATCATCTACGTCAATCCGGAAGATGATCCCCGCAAGAAGTAAGCCCGCTGAGAAATGCTTTTGATCTGTTAGTTCACTATTGGAGTGCTCATGTTCATCAAGAAATTTACAGGCACGAATACCTTTCTCGCCACTCTGGCGGTCGCACTCACACTCATGACGGGGCTCATCCCGTCCGCCAGCGCTGGCGGAAACAGCCAGCC
>Ga0180216_1000824_pt1 | contig 29854 bp, 14 predicted proteins | sample eDN3rd37CBELigMG_FD_128879 | JGI IMG/M metagenome (GOLD analysis project Ga0180216, IMG submission 128879) | Enriched Miracle-Growth compost microbial communities from Emeryville, California, USA - eDNA 3rd pass 37_C BE-Lig MG (version 2)... ... | reverse complement strand
CGCCATGAGCCCCCGGTCACGCGGGACCGGGAGTGGGCGACCTCGCCGATCGACCCGTTCATCCTGGCGAAGCTGGAGGCCGAGGGGCTGACTCCCTCGCCCCCGGCCGACCGCCGAACCCTGCTTCGCCGGGTGTATTACGACCTGATTGGCCTCCCCCCCTCGCTCGCGGAGATCGAGGCGTTCGAGGCCGACAAGGCGGACGACGCCATCGCCCGCGTGGTGGATCGGCTTTTGGCCTCGCCCCGGTACGGCGAGCGCTGGGGGAGACACTGGCTGGACGTGGCCCGGTACGCCGACACCAAGGACGGCGTGCTGCAATACGGCGACGACCGGGTTAGACCCCACGCCTTCACCTACCGCGACTACGTGATCCGATCGTTCAACGAAGACACGCCCTTTGATCGGTTCGTCCAGGAACAACTCGCGGCCGACTCGGTCGCCCCCAAGGACGAGCCCTGGCGGCTGGCGGCGATGGGGTTTCTAACGCTCGGCCGGGGGTTCGACAATAACGTCCACGACCAGATCGACGACAAGATCGACACGGTGACGAGGGGCTTCCTTGGCCTGACGGTCGCCTGCGCCCGCTGTCACGACCATAAATATGACGCGATTTCGATTGGAGACTATTATTCGCTCTACGGCGTCTTCGCCGCGTCGGAGGCCCCGCTGGAGCTTCCCTTGATCGGCGAGCCCTCGACCGACCCCGCCCGGGTGGAGTTCGAGCAAAAGGCCGCCGCCAAGCGCGCTGAGATTCAGAAATTCCTCGATGATCAATACGCGATGCTTTCCGAGGAGGCCCGCAAGCGCGGGGGCGACTATCTGGAGCACGCGGCGACCACCCCGCCCGACCCGTTGGAAACGGCCATCTTCTTCACCTCGCTGAGTCCCGAGGATCTTCGCCCCCAGGTCGTCGCCCGCTGGCGCCGGCTCCTGAAACAGCGGGCGACGGCCAATGACCCGGTCTTCGGCCCCTGGTCCGAGCTCATGAAGCGCGAAGACGACGCCCTGGCGGCCGAGGTCCCGGCGATCCTCGCCGAATGGTCGAAGCGTCCCGATGGGACCGAGCCAGGCGCGTTGAACCCACTGGTTCGCGAGGCTCTGGCCGCCGCTTCGATCAAGACCAGGGCCGATGTCGCCCGCGCTTATGGAGACATGCTCAGGCGCGCTTATGAGACGTCAAGGTCGGATGGCTCCGCGTCGGCCGACCCGGCGCGGCTCCAGGTTCTCGACATTCTGGAGGGGCCGGAGGCTCCCGGCTTCTTCCGCAAGAGTCAGACGTATTACTACATGTCGCGGGGTGAAAAGGACGCCTACGGCGGAAAGCTCCAAGAGCTGGACCGGATGACCGTCCAGGCGGGTGACGCGGCGGAACCCCGGGCCATGGCGCTTCGCGACGCCGACGAGATCGCCGATCCCCGGATCTTCGTCCGGGGCAATCCGTCGCAGCCGGGAGACCGGATTCCCCGGCGGTTCCTTCAGGTTTTGGCCGGCGACGATCCCCCGCCCTTCACCCACGGCGCGGGACGGCTTGACCTGGCCCGGGCCATCACCGACCCCGAAAACCCGCTGACCGCCCGGGTGATCGTCAATCGGGTCTGGATGCACCATTTCGGCGAACCCCTGGTCTCCACTCCCAGCGACTTCGGCACGCGAAGCACACCCCCCTCGCATCCCGAGTTGCTCGACGACCTCGCCGCGCGGTTCATGGAGGATGGTTGGTCGCTCAAGAACCTGCATCGGACCATCATTCTCTCAAGCGCTTATCAACAGTCGAGCCGCGACCGCGCCGATTGTCACAAGGTCGATCCCGAGAACGTCCTGCTTTGGCGGGCCAACCGCCGCCGCCTTGATTTTGAGGCGATGCGCGACACGCTCCTACTAGTCTCCGGCCGCCTCGACCCGCTGATGTTCGGCAGGCCGGTGGATGTCGCGGGCGACCCGACGAACGCCCGACGGACCGTCTACGGCCTGGTTGATCGCCAGAGCCTCCCCGCGGTCTATCGCGCGTTCGACTTCGCCAACCCCGACAGCTCCTCAGAGCGCAGACCGCTGACGACCGTCCCCCAACAGGCCCTCTTCGACATGAACGCGCCGATGGTCGTCGAACAGGCCCAGGCGCTCGTCGCCCGTCCCGAGATCGCCAGCGCGCCGGCTCCCGAAGCGAAAATCCAGAGCCTCTACCGCCTGGTCCTCTCCCGGGCGGCCGAGCCGGAGGAAATTGCCCTGGCCCGGAAGTTCCTCGACGCCCCGGCCGAGTCCGAGGCGCCGAAACTCGACCGGCTCGGCCAACTCGCCCAGGTTTTGCTCATGACGAATGAGTTGATGTTTGTGGATTGAGGCGATGAATCTCGGGCCTGGCTCCATTCCGCTTTCCCGTTCCATTACGAAACGAGGCGCGCCATGACTCACGACTTTCCACGGCCGATCTCCCGCCGCGAGATCCTGCGGCGGACGGGGACGGGCTTCGGCATGCTCGGGCTCGCCGGTCTGCTTCGCGACGCCGGGTTGCTGGGCGACGCCACCGCGCGGGCCGGCGCCGCGGCCGCCAACCCCCTCGCGCCCAAGCCTCCGCAATTTCCGGGCAAGGCCAAGCGGGTGATTCACATCTACTTAAACGGCGGGCCGTCGCAGGTCGACACGTTCGACCCCAAGCCGCTCTTGAACCGGTACGAGGGGAAGATGCTCCCCCAGGGGAACCTTTCCACCGAGCGGAAGACCGGCGCGGCGCTCCCCTCCCCGTTCAAGTTCAAACGCTACGGCCAGAGCGGAATCCCCGTGAGCGAGATCTTCGCCCGGACGGCCGAGCACGTCGACGACCTCTGCGTCATCCGGTCGATGCGCGCCAACACGCCCAACCATGAACAGTCCATGCGGCTGATGAACTGCGGCGACGAGCGGCTTTCGCGGCCGAGCATGGGCGCCTGGATCACCTACGGGATGGGCTCGGAGAACGAGAACCTGCCCGGCTACGTCTCGATGTGCCCCGGCCTGCCCGTCGCCGACGTCTCCAACTGGCGCTCGGCGTTCCTCCCCGGCGTGTACCAGGGGACCTATATCGACACCCGCAAGGAGAAGGCCGAGGAGCTGATCGAGAACATCCGCAACGGCTTCGTCTCCCAAACCGAGCAGCGGCGGCAACTCGACCTGCTGGCCGAGCTGAACCGCCGCCATCAGCGGGAGCGGGCGGAGGACGACCAGCTTGACGCCCGAATCGCCAGCTTCGAACTGGCCTACCGAATGCAGATGGAGGCGACCGACGCCTTCGACGTGGAGCAAGAGCCCCGGCACATCCGCGAGATGTATGGACCCGGCATTCAGGCCCGGCAACTCCTGATCGCCCGCCGCTTGATCGAGCGCGGAGTTCGGTTCGTTCAGCTCTTCCACGGCGACGTTCAGCCCTGGGACAGCCACGACAACATCGCCACCGCCCACCGCGACCTGGGCAAACAATGCGATCAAGGGATCGCCGCGCTTTTAACCGACCTGAAGCAGCGGGGTCTCTTCGAAGACACGCTGGTCCTCTGCGGCGGCGAGTTCGGCCGCACACCCTCGGTCGAACTGGTTGGCGGCAAGCCGGGCATGGGACGCGACCACAATCACTGGGGCTTCACCGTCTGGCTGGCCGGCGGCGGCGTCAAGGGCGGACACATTCACGGATCAACCGACGATTTCGGGTACGAGGCCATCGAATCCCCGGTCCACGTTCACGACCTGCACGCGACCATCCTCCACCTCCTCGGCTTCAACCACGAAACCCTCACCTACCGCTACGCCGGCCGCGACTTCCGCCTCACCGACGTGCATGGGAACGTGGTCAAGGAGATCCTGGCGTGAGGCGCCGTTGGCATCGCTCGGAAGCCGGGAAGCGAGGCCAGGTTGTTCGGCGTCCTCGGTCGAAAGCCGTGGGGAAAATGTGGCCCCGCCGCTTAGTCACCCATCCCTTTCATCAGCCGACGAAGGCTTTCGAGGATTTGTGCGTGTGATAGATCGGCCCATCGGAGTTCCAGGTTGGCGACGTCGAAGGGGGCCTCTTGGTTGAGCTCGTGGAGCTTGCGGGCGACGGTCTCGGGACCGCCGACGATGAAGTTGATGGGGTGGGCGCACAGGTCGGCGGGGTTGGTGGGCTCGGGTGTCTCGGCGGGAATTTTGCCTTCGTTGCGGAACCGCCTCCAAAGGGTCCGCAGGGCGGGTTCGGCGATTTCGAAAGCCTCGCGATCGCTGGGGCCGACGAAGACGGGGCGGTTGGCGGCCACCAGTCCGCTCCCCCCCGCCTCCCGGTAGGCGGCGCGGTATTCCCGGTATTGCGCGGGGGTGCGGAGGTGGGAGAAAAGCATGTTGAAACCGAGCATCCCGGCGATTCGGGCCGAGCCCGCGCTGTTGACGGCGACCCAGGAGCGGCTCGGAAGGTCGGCCGCGGGCCTGGGCAAGGCGCGTTCGTGGGGCGACTCGCCCCGCCAGACCGCCAGGACGGTTTGAAGCGCCCGCGCGAACCGCTCATGGCGCGTTCGCTCGTCGTCCAGGTCGGCGCCGAAGAGCCGGGCCTCCTCGGGCGTGCTCCCGCTGCCGAAGCCGATCGCCATCCGGCCCCCGGTCAAGACGTCGGCGACCGCCGCCTGCTCGGCCGCGTCGATCGGGTGATGGAGATTCAAGCAAATGATCGCCGTGCCCAGATGGATGCTCCGCGTCCGCCCGGCCAGATGAAGGGCCAGAAGTAAGGGGGTCGGCAAATGCCCCTTGTGAGCGTGGCCGTGATGCTCGGTGAACCAGGCGTACCGAACCCCCAGCCGATCGGCCAGTTCGACCATTTCGGCCGCCTCGTCGAAGATTTCCGCCGACGGCCGATCCGCCGGGCCCTCCAGGTGATCGGTCAAGCCGATTGAGAACATGATTCATTCCTCCCCCGGCCATCCGACGGCGGCTGAAAGAAAATGGCCAAAAGCGCCGCGGAGACCAGCGAGAGGCCGAAGGGGACGAGGAAGAGTCGGTGGAAGTTGATGGTTTGGGCGGACGTGGTGAAGACGTCGCCAAGCCATCCCCAGAGGAAGTTGGCGGCGAATTGCGAGATGCCCAGGATCATCAGGTTGAAGAGGCTCTGGGCGCTTGAGCGGAGGTCCTTGGGGAAGTTCTCATCAACATAAATATAGACGGTGGCGAAGAAGCAGGCGTAGGCGAAGCCGTGGACGACGTTGACGAGGATGACGGCCCAGAGCAAGTCGCGGCTTCCCATCGCGTAGACGCCGAACCGGACGGCCTGGCTGAGCACGCCGAAGATCAACGTTTTGCGCCATCCGAGCTTTTTGATCAAGAACCCGAGCATGGCCATCGCCACGACCTCCATGGTCTGGCCGATGCTCATGGCCGGGGCGATCCAGTTTTCCGGCAGGCCGATCGACTGGAGAAATCGGCTGGTCCAGAAGTAGTAGCCGTAGTGGACGACCGAGTCGAAGAAGGTGACGAGGAAGAGGACCAGGAGGCTCGGCCGGGCCAGGAGCTTGATCGCCTCGAACGGGGCGAAGGAATCGCGACGGTTGGTCGCGGGAGGAGTGTGGGGGAGGGTCAGGCTGAAGCCGGCCATCAGGAGCGAGGCCGCCCCAGAGACCAGAAACGTCCCGGTCAAGGCCGCCTCCATCGCCGGCCCGGTCTTGGTTGTCGAGAGGGCCGCGCCGAGCCAGGCGAGAAAGCTTCCGGCCTGGTCGATGCTTGGCACGCGCGCCCAGTCAATCGGGATGAAGATCAACGGCCAGGCGGCCGTCACCCAACCGACGCTTCCCCAGAGCCGGAGCTTGCCGAATTCCTTGCGGCCATCCTCGACGTGGGCGAAGGCGACGGCGTTGGCGACCGAAAGCGTCGGCACATAAAAGAAGCAGTGCAAGAGCATAAGACCGAAGAACGGCCAGAAGGTCTTGACGAAGGCCAGACCCAGGATCGCCAGGCCGCCGATCAGGTGGCTGACGGCCAGGAACTTCTCCTGCGCCACGCGGCGGTCGGCGAGCTGCCCGCCAAAGAACATCCCCGTGACCGACGCGATCGCGAAGGCGTTGAAGACCCAGGCCTGCTGAAAGCCGCTGAAATTCAAATAGCGGCTCCCCATGTAGAGGCCCAGAAGCGGCAGCCAGGCCCCCTTGATGAAGTACTCCAGGAAGAACATCAGCCGGAGCTTGCTTCGAGCCGTCGCGATCATGGGCGGTCTTCCGTGCTCGACGGATAAAAAAATGGGCGATCGCCGGTCGCCGCGACAAGCCGTCGCGGCCGGGATCGCCCGAAAATCGACGCTCGAGTTTACCAGATCCCCCGCCACCGCCCACCGGGGATTTTTGGTCGAGCCGGTGGGGCGACGAATCCGTCTCGCCCTTACAAGCCCTGGGGCTTTTGGGCCGGGGGGAGGCCATCGTAATACGTTCGCCATTTGGCGGCCGTCGCTTGAAGGTCCTGATCCAGTTGGGCGAGGTCGCCGAGGTGGGCGCGGGCGTCTTCGAGGCGGTGGTTGGAGTCGCGCCTGGCGTTGACGGCGCCGAGATAGGCGAGGAATCCCGGGAGCCGCGACGGCGAGCGGAGGAGATAATTCACCATCATCCAGCTTTGAGCCTCGGCGCGGCGGATGGTCGCGCTTTGCTCGAAGAGCGACTCGTCGGTCAGAAGACGGTCGACGGGAATCCAGGGGCTCGGCTGGGTTCGAACCAGCGTGGTCAGCTTGCCGGTGTTGACGACGCCGCCGAGGGGGGATCGACCAGCGGCCGGCCGGTTCTCCATAAAGTCGGCCAGGCCCTCGCGGATGGCGCCCGGCGCGTCTCCCTCGGGATCGAGCATGCCGGTGTTCTCCATCACCAGCAGGGCCGCCTCGTGGCAGATGGTCACGGTGTTGGCGCGCTCTCGCAGCCCCTTGCCCTTCATCGCCCCGGGGCGGGCATCGCCGAATTTCATTCCCCCGGCCCGAAGGTCGAAGAAGACGAGGCGGTTGGCGTCGGGATCGAAGACGGGAGCGGCGTCCGATGGGTCGTCGTCGTCCCCCAGAAACTTCAACTGCTGACTCGGCGTCGCCAGGATGACCACCGCCATCCGGCTCTCCGGTGGGTGGACTGGGAACTTACGGCTCTGGAAGAACTCAAGGTAATCGGCCAGCAAGTTCTCGCAGATTCCCCCGGCCTGATCCATGAAGGAGTTCGGCGCGTTTCCCAAAACGAGAAAATTCCGAGTCGTCCTGGACTTGAGCCGGCTGATTCCAACCTCCCGGGCTCGCGCAAGGATCTCGTCGCGGACCCGGGTCTCCTCGGCGTTGAGGGTGGACTCGCCGGCCCGAAGGACCGTTCCGCGCGCGCAGAGGGCCGCCGCCGTCGCGAGCCATCTCCGCCGCGTGACGCGCCATCGCCCGCCATCGCCGCCTCTTTGTCTCATGGCTATCTCTCCCCTACCCCTCTGAATGCCCCAAGCTCCATCATCGTCGCGCTCCATTGGAATCGCTCCCAGGGGACCCCTCAAGAAGGGGGTGGCTCCTCGGCGGGGAGGCGGAAGCGGGGGAGTTCGTCGAGCCGCTGGTGGAGAGCCGAGGCCAGATCGAGGGCCCGGGTGAAGCCGAAGGCGGGCAGAAGGCGGGCCAGACGCGCTCGGCTCCGCCTCAAGCCCACGTAAGTTCGAAACTTGTTCAAGCGTTTCAAGGGAAGCCGGGGTTGGTCCGGGTCGAATTCCCAGGGGTGGAAATAGAGCATGGTGGCACCGGTATCGGGGTCGCGGCGCGAGTGGTCCAGCGCCCGGCGCATCAGGGCCGACGGCAGGAGCCGGAAGTACCCCCCTCCGCCGATCGGGAGATTGAGCCCCCCGAGACGAGCCGTGGCAGGAGGGATCTCCAGTACCTCTCCCTCGCGTCCCTGGAGAACGAAGGGACCGCGCGGCGCGGTGGGGACGCCGTAGCGGTCGTGCCGCACCGGGTAAATCGACGAATCATAGAAAAATTTCGACTCGGCCAGAACGTCGATCGCCCAGGCGGTTTGGGGGACGAGGCTGAAAGTCGGGGCCCGATAGCCCCGGACCGGGGCCCCCGCGGCCTGCTCCAGGGCGTCCTTACTAAGCCGCAGATCCTCGCGGAACGATGCCGGCGACAACTGGTGGAGACGGCGATGATCCCAGCCGTGACTGGCGACTTCGTGCCCCGCTTCGTGGACGGCCCGCGCCAGGGCCGGTCGCGCGCGCGCCGCTTGACCGAGGATGAAGAAGGTCGCCCGGACTCCCGCGGCGTGAAGTTCGTCCAGCAGCCACCGAGTCGAATCCTCCATTCGCTGGGAATAATGCTCTCGGAGCGTCGAGGAGACCTCCACTCCCCGGGCCGACTCTATTCGGTGATGCTCCTCCACGTCGAAGCTCAGCACGGCTGGAAGCCCGGGGTTATCTTCTCTCACGGCGAGATTGCTCATGATTCTCTCCATTGAAGCATGGGGGATTGGCGCGAGTTGTTTTGTTATGCTCGATTGTTGAATCAATCACACGATCGTGAAGATGATCCGGGTTTTGCTGTTCGGTTGGTTGGTCGCGTTGGGGAAGCCCTCGAAACAAACGGTTGTGATTGATGGGGCTTGATTCCGCGTTCGCGTCATCTAGACTAAACTCCATTCGAGGCGGAATCCCGTCTCATCAGTCGCTTGTCGCCGATCCGCTCTTCCTTCTTCATTCATCATAACGAGCCGTGTGTTTCGAGACGGGGGCGGCGTGGCCCTCCCGCCGGCCCCCGATCCGGACTCGGGCGCGCCCGTGTTCGGATCGGGGTGAACCGCGATCGGTTTCGTGATGCTTGATTGACGAAAAGCGGTTCGAAAACGACCGGCCGAATTTGCGTTTCTCCGATTCGTCATCTACATGACTACTAGAACGCTTGCCGATCGACGGTGGAAGACCGGCGCGTCCGCCCAAGAAGGCCGGTTCCCCGCGCGAGCGGGGAGCCGCCCCGAGGAACGCCGGGACGATGGAAGAGGCCCGCCGGGGGACGCCCTCGCGCCATCCATGCGGGCAACATGGCAGTTATATGGACACATCAAAGCCCTTGACGCACGATGAGGCGATCATTAGCTTTGATGGGTCCGCGGTGGTTGGGCGGGACGCCCCGCCTCGATGCATTGTGGGCAATCAGGGTGGATGCAACATATAGTCACGAAAAAAAATGATGATGGTTGACGCCGAAGGTCTCCATCATTAACGTGGGCAAAGTCGGATCGGCGGGTTGAGCCGCCGGTTCGCGAACCCGATGAATTTGGGTCGCCGCGACGCGACGCGGCACGGCCGAGACGGCGCCTCCGTCTCGGCCGGCAAGGCAACATGAGGACGGTCCGGCGTTGGTTCGCCGGGCGGTTTGGTGGACCTCGATGGACGCGGGCTCTCTTCGCCGACTTCGAAGCGCGGCGGTCCAAGGAGCGGTTCTGGTCGTTTGCTTTGCGACGACTGCCCCGGGGACGCCGATCGATTGCCGTTCGCGGAGCGTCCCGACGACCACTCGGGGTATTTCGTTGCATAAATGTGTTGACAACCCGCTATATGATCCGCGAGCGAATCGCGCGTCGAGGCGGTTTGCGCTCGTTCACCGTCTGAGAATCATCGAGGAGTCCGATTTGAACGCGCTCGAACAACCGCGGCGAAGCCGCCGCTCTCCGAAGGGCCCCAACCGCGCCCGACCGAGGATCTCTCTCGAATCGCTTGAGGATCGGTGCCTCCTGAGCATCGCCGATCCGACGGCCAACGCGCCCTCGCTGGGAGCGCCGCCGGCTCCCGGGCCAAACGTGGTCTGGGTCGACAGCGACGCGTCCCTCCAATCCGCGGTCAGGAATCTGAAGTCCAACCAGACGATCGTGATCAAGAAGGGGACATACAAGCTCTCCAACACGCTCTACGTTGGCAAGGACGCGAACGTCAAGAACGTCACCATCCGCGGAGAGACCGACAACTTCAACGACGTCGTGCTGGTCGGCGCGGGGATGGACAACGCCTCCTACGGCAACTCGCCGATGGGGATCTCCGTCTACAACGCTCAGAACGTCACGATCGCCAACCTGTCGGTCGGCAACTTCTATTATCATCCGATCGAGCTGAAGGGAGACGCCGGGGCGAACGCGGTTTCCGTTTATCACGTGCGGCTCTTCGACGCGGGCGAGCAATTCATCAAGTCCCAGCCCAAGTCGCGCGGCGTGGGCGTGAACGACTCCAGCGTCAAATACAGCCTGATCGAGTACACCGCCGGGACGCCCAAGACCGACCATGGCGCCGGCCTTGGCTACACCAACGGCATCGACGTCCACGCCGGCAAAAATTGGGTGATCAGCGGCAACCTCATCCGCGGCATCCACACCCCGGACTCCAACCCCAACCTCTGGGGACCCGCGATCCTGGTTTGGAACGGCGCCTCGAACATCGTCACCGAGGGGAACACCTTCGTCAACAATGATCGCGCCATCGCTTACGGCCTGTCCAACGGCGACGCTCAAGGCGGGATCATCCGCAACAACTACATACTTCAGCAGCCCGGCCTCTTCAGCTCCTGGCGGAGTTCCGAGTCCGACGGCCAGATCCTGGTCTGGGGCTCCACGGGCACGGCCGTCAACCACAACACGATCCTGACCAACGGCAACAGCAACGAATCCATCCAGTTCCGCTTCACCACGACGGGGTCCGAGGCGCGGAACAATTTGACCGACGCGGCCCTGCGATCGCGGGACGGCGGCGCATTCTCGTCGAGCGGCAATTTCACGGCCGCGACCGCGTCCATGTTCGTGGACGCGGCGGCCGGCGACTTTCATCTGGTCTCCAACGCCGCCACGGTGGCCAACGTAATCGACAAGGCGACGGTCGTTTCCTCGGCGACGACCGACTGGGACGGCCAAGCCCGCCCGCAAGGGGCCCGCGCGGATATCGGCGCGGACGAGTACTTCACCTCGACCTCGCCGGGCGACACCACCGCGCCCACGGTGACCGCGACGAGCCCGGCTTCGGGCGCGACGGGGGTGGCGGTCGGCTCCTCGGTGACGGCCACCTTCAGCGAGGCGGTTCAGGCCGGGACGATCGCCTTCACCCTCAAGGACGCCTCGGGCAAGACGATCGCGGCGACGAGCTCGTACGACGCGGCGACCCGCAAGGCGACGCTGAAGCCGTCGTCGGCGCTGGCGTCCTCGACGACCTACACGGCGACCTTGAGCGGAGCGAAGGACGCGGCCGGCAACGCCATGACCGCCAAGTCGTGGTCGTTCACCACCGCGGCGGCCTCGGACACGAACCCGCAGCCGACGTCGAGCTCGATCTGGAGCGGTTCGCCCACGCCGGCGGACATCAACACCAGGGACGGCCTGCCGCTTGAGCTTGGGACGCGGTTCTACTCGGACGTCGACGGGACGATTTCGGGCCTGCGGTTCTACAAGGCCGACTCGGCGGCGGCGACGTACACGATCAACTTGTGGTCGGCCTCCGGGAGCCGCCTGGCGACGGCGACGGTCTCCCTGCCGTCCGGAACGGGTTGGCGGGAGGCGTCGTTCTCCAGCCCGGTGGCGATCAAGGCCGGGACGACCTACGTGGCGTCGTTCTTCACGAGCCGGGGGGCGTACGCGAGCACCCCGAGCTACTTCCGATCCCGGTACGACTCCGGCTCGCTGCACGTTCCGGCCAATGGCGGTGTGTTCGTCTACGGGTCCCGAAGCGCGTTCCCGAATCAGACGTACAACGCGAGCAACTACTGGGTGGACGTGGCGTTCAACCGCTCGGGCGGCGGCTCCACGACCCCTCCGGCCGACACCACCGCGCCCACGGTGACCGCGACGAGCCCCGTCGCCAACGCCTCGGGGGTTCCGATCGGCTCTTCGGTGGCGATCACGTTCAGCGAGGCGCTGGCCTCCGCGTCGGTCAGCGGCTCGACGATCACGTTGAAGGATTCGGCGGGTAAGACCATTGCGGCGGCGGTTACTTACTCGGCGGGCAACCGGACGGCCACGCTGACGCCGAATTCTCCGTTGACGGCCTCAACCAAGTACACCGCGACCGTCGCGGGGGTCACCGACTCGGCGGGCAACAAGCTGGCCAACGCCTATTCTTGGGCGTTCACCACGGCCGCGGCCACCTCGACGCCGCCCCCGACGTCGCCTCCGCCGTCATCGTCTTTGGGGGATCTGAGCAAGCTGCCGCTACTCCAGCAGTCAAACATCGAGTATGTGGGGGCGTTCCGGGTTCCCTCCGACACGGTCGGCGCCTCATCTATCGGCTACGGGGGCACCGCCCTTACGTTCAATCCCGCGAACAATTCGTTGTTCATCGTGGGGCATCCTAATGATCTCGCCGTCGCGGAGATTGCCATCCCCAAGACGATCGTGAAGGATGCGTCGCTCAGCAAGCTGACCTCCGCCACGTTCCTGCAGCCGTTCACCAAGATCATCCCGCGGATTCCCAACCAGCCGACCGAGATGGGTGGTTACGCCGACATCGGTGGCTTGATGGTTTACAATGGTCAGCTCGTCGGCACGCTGTATCACACCTACGATGCGTCGGGTTCCGTCAAGGCGTCCCATTTCAAGCTGAGCTCCACCAACTTGTCGACCGCGACCGTCAGTGGCATGTTTCAAGTCGGCGATATGGGGGGGGGCTTCGTCGGCGGGAGCATGTCGGTTATTCCGGAGGAGTGGCGATCGGCCCTTGGCTCGCCGGCCTTGACTGGGCTGGGGGGCATCGCCATCATCTCGCGAAGCTCGTACGGACCCGCCGCGTTTGGGTTCGACCCCGACGCCCTTCGCTCTGGTGCCAACCCCGTCAATCCCTACGTCTACTACGACAGCGGGCATCAGACTCTGGGGGGTTACGATAGCGATCCCCCAGCGCTGTTCAACGGGACCGCTGGCGGCTTCCGCACGGTTTTCGTCCCCGAAACCCGGTCGGTTCTCGTCTTCGGCTCGATGGGAACCGGCGACTTCTACTACGGCGAGGGGGCGGACGCGAAGGATTCGAATCGACCAGGCAAGGCCCCTCACTCGGTCGGCGGAGACTATACCTGGAAGGTCTGGGCCTACGACGCTCTTGATTTCGTGGCGGCCAAGAACGGCCAGAAGAAGCCCTGGGATGTGGTCCCCTACGCCACCTGGGACTTCGAGCCGCTCATCACGACCGGGGCCAAGGCCACGGGCGGCGCGGCCTTCGATCCCGCCACGGGGAGGCTGTACATCTCCGAACTCAAAGCCGACTACCAGAACCCCTACGCCCCGGCGCCGATCATCAGCGTCTACCAGGTGACGACGGGCGCGGCGCAGCGGTCGGTCGGGACGACCTCGGCCGTCTCGACGAATCAGCCAAGTCTGCTGGATGGGGCTTCGGTTTCGGAGCAAACTTTGACCGCGGCCACGCTGACCGCGCCGGTGCCTTCGGCCGGGGAGCCGGTCGCGCCGGAGGCCTCGCCCGCGGCGCCGACCACGTTGGAGGCCGCGTCGAACGATTCGCAGTCGACGCCGAAGGTTTCGATGGCGGCCAGGGTCGAGACTCTGCTCCGGCTCTCCGCGCGGGGTTCCTCCCACTCGCGGTTCGCCACGAACCAGGCGATCAAGCCGACCTCCTGGTTCGGCTCGAGCTTCGGCGACTGACCGCGCCGACGGGACGAAGAAAAAACACGGCCTGAAAAGTCGAACGGGCGGCCCTCATCCCTTGTCGGATGGGGGTCGCCCGGTTTTGTTTCGGGTTCCAGAGCGGGCTTTCGCGCCCCGCTGGTTCAGGGGATCCCCCGGACGACGCTTGGGCCGATGAGCCGGGTCAAGCCCACGGGGAGCCGCCGCCAGAGGGCGATGAGACGTTGGTTCTTGGGGTTGTCGGGACGCATGGCCGATCGGTCTCCCGAGCGGACGTGGTAGCTCCAATGCGCCGGGAACGGCCGCGCCCCCCATTGATCCTTGAATTTGTAGGTCGGGCTATCCGGGCTCGACCGGCCGAAGTCAAACTCGGCTTGACCGCGCTCGACGGCGCGGGACAAAAGGTTCCAGTACATGAGCATGTTGGCGCACGTTGGGTTGTGGCGGCGGAGCGACCCGGCGCTGGGGACTTCGGAGGATCCCCGCCCGTGCAACAAGAGCGCGGCCGCGATGGGGCCTCCCCCCAGGCGGACGACGCACAGTTCCGCCTCGTCCGGGAACGACTCGAGGATCGCCCGAAAGAGGCCTCTACCGTAGACGGGCGTTCCCAGGTCGCGCATGTTCCGGCTGAAGACTTCGTAAAAGTCGCCCAGCAAGTCCACGCCGCCCCAGTCCACCCTCAGGGCGTGCTTCTCCCCCTTGCGGACCTGATTCCTGACCTTCGGGCCCAGTTCCGCCCAGAGCGCCTCGGTGGTTTTGGGCAGGGCCTTGCGCATGTGGACCTTCATCCCCGAAGCCATCTCCATCCGGGGATGCTCCACCGGTTCCTCGTGACGAAGTTCCAGGTGACGGACCTTCAGCCGCTCGGCCAGTTCGATCCCGGCGTCGATCAGGCGACGGGCGGTCTCGGGATCCGGACAGACCACGCCGCCGTAATTCAGGTAGGAGAGCCCGACGAGGAATCGGCCGAACAACGAGCTTTGGACCAGGACCAGGGGAAGCAGGCCCCGAACCGTTTCTCCCTCCACCGCCTCGATCACGAACGGACGGTGCCCAAGCCCGCGCTCAAGGACCGAAAGCCATTGAGGTCGCAGGCTCAATCGCGTTTGACCTTGATCGGTCATGAACGCCTCCCACGCGGGGAGGCGCTCCCGATAACTCCCACGGTCGAGAACGCGGATCGAGGTGTTCGACCGGGAAGCGGCCGACGTCGAATCGGCCTCGTTCCCCGGAGTAGTGACCGAACTCATGATCCCTCCAGACGGTCGCCGACCGCGACGGCCGTGGCGGGGCCGTCGAGCAATCGGTCGTAGATGACTCGAACCTTGTCCATCCGCGCGGCGAAGCCGTGATCGGTTTCGACCGTCGTCCGGCCCGCCGCGGCGAGTTCGGATCGCTGTTTGGGATCGTCGATCAAAGACCCCAGCGCTTCGACCAGCGCCTCGACCGATCCGGGAGGGACGAGCAGGCCGTTCACTCCGTTCTGGATCAGCCGCGGTATCCCGGCGATCCGCGTCGCGACGACCGGGACCTCAAGCGCCATGGCCTCCAACACAACATTGGGCAGCCCTTCGCGGTGGCTGCTCAGGGCGAAAATGTCCATCGATTCGAAGAAGGAGATCGCGTCTCGCTGGAAGCCGACCAGTCGAATCCGGCGCCCACGGTTCAGTTCGCGGATTAGACCCTCCAAGGCCGCGCGCTGGTCTCCCTCTCCGGCGATCCGCAGCTCGATGTCGCGGCCGGCGGCGATCAGTCGATCCACGGATCGGATCAACAAATCAAAGCCTTTTTCGTCGGAGAGCCGCCCCATCGCTCCGATCAAGAGCCGGCCGGCGGGGATTCCCTGCTCTTGTTTCGCCTCGGCCGCTGGCCGACGACGGTGGAAGTGGTCGACGTCGACGCCGTTTTCGACGAGGACGCAGCGCTCTCTCGGGACCCCCGCCTCCAGACACGACTCGTATAAATCACTGGAGACGCAAATGACGACTTCGTAGTGTTTGAGGCAGAGCCGATCGATGCCGTAGTACAAGGGGGTGCGCCGCGTGTGCTTGACCCAGCCGTGGACGGTCGTCGCCAATCGCATCGGCCAATATCGCTTCAGCAGCAGGCCCAGGGCGTTGGTCTTGTAGTCGTGCCCGTGCCAGATCGCGACCCGCTCCTCCCGACAGACCCGCGCCAGGCGTCGAACCACCCGCCAGTCAAAGGGCCCTCGATCCGGGATCGAAATCAAGGGCGCGTCCAGGGCCTCCGCCCGTTGGACGATCGACTGAAAACCCGGGTCGCCGGGAGGGTGAAGATACGCGCAGAGGTTGTGGTAGCCGGCCTCCTGGAGGAAGCGGGGCGAGTTGAGAATGGTTTTATCCGGTCCCCCGCCCGTGCTGGTGACCACCCGCGCGTCGAGCACGACGCGCTCCGATGGAACCGACGGCGCCCGACCACCGCGGGGCGTGTCACGCATTAATCATTACCTCATAATATTTATGATATTCCGCATGCATTCGCTGGTCTGAAAAGAACTGGCGAGCCCGTTCGCGGCCCAGCGCGCCCATGCGGCGGCGGGCCTCGGGGTCGTCGGCGAGGGCCGCGATCGCGTCGGCCAGCGCGGAGTCGCCTCCCGAGGGCGCAAGCAGGCCCGTCCGTTGATCGACGACGACTTCGGCCACGCCTCCGACGTCGGTGGACACCACCGGGAGTCCCGCGGCCATCGCTTCGATCAGGGTCAGGGGGATCCCCTCGCTAATGCTCGTCAAAAGCGCCAGGTCGGCGGCCGCCAGCAGCCGGGGGACATCCTTGCGCGAGCCGAGCATCCGGACCCGACCTTCGAGCCCAAGTTCGGCGGTCAAAGCCCGAATGGCCGGCTCCTCGGGCCCCTCCCCGACCAGGACGAGCCGGGATCGCGGAAGCCGATCGGCCAGCCGTCGCAAGGCTCGCAGCGCCGTCGCGTGGTCCTTCAAATAATCGAGCCGAGCCACCTGGATCAGCGCCAGGTCGTCGGGGCCCACACCCATTTCCCGCCGCGCATCGGCTCGCTCCTCCGGGGAGAAGGGGCGGTCGAATCGCTCGATCGGGATTCCGTTGTAAATCACGTCCACGCGCTTGGCCGGCAGGCCTTCGTTGCGGATCAGGGCCATTCGGACGGCCTCTCCCACGGCGACGACCCGATCCCTGGGCCTTAACAAGAGGCGGTTGGCAAGCCTCCGCTTGAGTCCGGGATGGTCGGGGTGGTGGCGTCCATGCTCCGTGAAGAGGATCGGCGGCGCCGATCGGCCAAGGCGGCTCAAGGCGGCTTGGAGGAACGGCGTGTACTGGTGGGCGTGGATCAGGTTGACCCGTTCGGACTTCAAGACCTCCCGGAACCGCCGCGAACAGGACCAGTCCAGTCCGGGGCGGCGGTGGAGGACGTGAACGGGGAAGCCCTCCCCTCGAAGCGACTCGCCAAGCGTCCCCAATTCGTCGAGGCAGACGAAGACGAAGCGGATGGAGGAGCCCAGCCGCTCGGCCAGGCGAACCGCCAGAACCTCCGCCCCTCCCACCCCCAGACCGTGGAGCGCCTGGCAGACGGTCGGCGGCCGCCGCTCCGCCATCGGCGCGTCGGACATTTCTCGCTTGGGGGCTTGCCGGGTTGGCGTCTCGCGAACCGTCACTGGGAGGTCTCCCGATATTCGAACGCCCCGACATCGGGCGCCGAGCCCGCGTAAGGCGCTTGCCGACTCGTTCCCTCCGTCGCGTCGGCCGGCGAGCCGGCGGCGTCGACGGGCGGAAGGTCCCTCCGCGTCAGACGAAGATCGCCCCGGCCCGCGTCCATGAACCAATCCTCTCGCGCGTCGACGAGGTTGCCGATCAACGTCGCCCGGCCGCCGTCGCGACGAGCGATCTCCCGGTTGCAGAGGTTGTGGCGAACCGTCGCCGAGGCGTTGGCGAAGCGAACGCCGATCGACCAGGGCGCCGCTCCTTGGACGAAGACGGTGTTGTGTTCGATCAGGACATCGGGCGAGCCGTTGATTTCAATGCCCTCGTCGCCCCAGCCGTTGAGGTTGCATACCGCGTTGCGGCGGACGATTCCTCCAGAGTGGTCGGGGATCGCCGTCGGCGATTTCGGGGGCGACAACCCCAGCGCGATCCCTCGATGGCAATCGATCACCAGATTGCGCTCCACCAGGGTGCCGCGCGATCCCCTCCAAAAAAGGATCGCCGGCCCGGCCCGGTAATTTTGGGATTGGGGGCCGCGAATCCGCCGTAGGATGTTGTTGCGAACCGTCCAATCCAGACCGTTCAAGACGTCGATCCCGTTGGTGTAGTCGCTGGGGGCCGAGTCGGAATACTCCAGGGTCGAGCACGAGACCAGGCCGTCGCGGCAGGGGGGCGAGTCGGCCGCGGCGCTCCCCTTGATCAACTGCTGGCCGACGTCGACGACGCGGATGTTGTGGATCCTCGCGCCCGACGCTCCCGCCTCGCCCCGAACCTGAACGCCGTGGTAGCCCACTCCGGTTACGGTGAGGTTGGCGATCGTGACTTCCGGGGCGCTGATTGAGATGGCCGAGAAGGCGTCGTCGAAGCCTCTTCCCCGGATAACCGCCCGCGAGGGAGTGGAGCTTCGCCCCCGCAGGACGATTCGTGGGACGGTGATGTCGAGTTGATCGCCGTCGAGTTGATAAACGCCGTCCCCCAAGACGATCGTCGTCGACGGCCGGGCGCCGGCCAGCGCCCGCCGCAATCCCCCCATGTCGCGAACGTTGATCGTCGCGTCGGTCTTGGGGAAGGACCAATCGCAGCGGGGGCAATCCGAGGCGGCCTCCGCTCTTGCCCAGCCGGAACCGAGAACCAGGCCGACGCCCAGCCCAAGGAATAGCGGGACGCCGCTCGTGAACCGACGGCGCGTGAAGTTCATGGCGTGGCTCCGTGAGGTCGAAATGGACCGCGGCGGGCGAAAAACCGCCGCCAGCGCGAGATCCGGGCCAGGTGAGCGAGACCGCGCGGCAACTCCGCGGGCGACTTCAGAAGCCGGACCACCCGAGCCCTTTGAGGGACGAAGCGCGTGGGCTCGCCGAAGTCCGGGGGCTCGCGCGGCGGTGGCGGCGGTGGCGGCGGCTCGACCAGGCGGAGGCGAAGGTCGCGCGTCCCCTCCGTCATGGCGATCGCCAGCGCCCGGATCACATGGCGGGATTCGAAGCCCAAAAGGTCGCTCCAGGCGCGATCCGCGAGGGCCTCGCCCCACGCCAGCAGCCGGTCGCGGAGGGGCTCGTCCGCCCATTCCGCGGCCAATCGAGCCGCGTTGGCCTTCCGCAGATCTTGCGCCGCCCAGGTTTCGGTGGGGTATTCCAACTTCTCGGGGGCGTCGAAATAGGGCCGTTCGTTTTCGATCATCCAGGCGCCGAAAGCCGTCAGACTCGCCCGGGCGTACGCGAACATGAAGTCGAACTCTCCGCGCTCCCGCTTGAGCGAGAGATAGCGGGCCAGGACGACGAGGAAGACGGTGTACGACCACCGCGCCTCGACGTTGAGCAAATCGAGTTCGTCGATGTTCATCTTGGGGTGAACGGCGCGGCGGATCAGCCGCTCGGCGAATTCGGAGTATCGCTGGTCGCCCGTCAGCAGCCAGGCGTCCAGAAGCGCGTTGATCGAGTTCCCGCAGCCTCGGCCGGGGCCGTGGAAGTCGGGGGAATTGGTGGCGCTGGCCAGGCCGGTGGGGCCGTCGTCGATCAGTCCGAAAACCGTGGCCGAACCGTCGTCCATGGCGACGACCCAGTCCGCCAGCCCCAGGACGGCCTCGCGCGCCCGGGGAGATCCGGTCAGATGGTGGAACAGCGCCAGGCCCGTCGTGTAGTTGTGCTCATTGCCGGGGCCGCCGCCGTAGTCGTGGCGCGCGTCGCGCTTGTTGGCTTGGGAGTATGACCGATGACTGGCGGTGGCCGCGTCGCGATAATGGTCGGTGTGCCAGAAGAGCCCGCCGTTGTAGGCCGGCTTGTCCTCGGTGGTTTGGTAGATGTCGACGTCCATCACGTGCCGGGCCAGCGCGTCGGCCTTTCGGAACCATCGAGGGTCGCCGCTTCGCAGGTATTGCGTCAGCAGGCCAAGGACCGCGTCGTACTGGTTGTTGTAGTGCGAGCAGATCGGTTTGGGGCCGTCGTAATAGGCCGCCTCGTGGTCGGCGTGAAGATCGCCGTAGTGTCGCCAGCCGTACTCGTCGACCACCTCGCGCCGGGCGTCCAAGTCGTTCGGTCCGTCGATTAGGGGGGTGAGGTAATCATCCAGCGGCGTCGCGCCGACCGCCGACGACGGAGGAGGGAGAGGGACGGCTCCGGCGTTGGCGTGCCACTGAGGCGGGCAACGAACCAAGGCCGGGCGATGGACCCAGGCCAGAGCGTCGACCGCCGACGAATCGCCGGCGCCGAAATCAAACCAGGCGATGTGCGTCTTCCGTTCTCCGCCTTGAAGCTCGAAGACGTCGGCGGCCTGGCGGGGGAAAAGGTGGATCCGCAGCGCCCGATCGTTGGCCGTGATCGCCTTGGGAAATTGTTGCCAGAATTCGGGAACGGCCGCGGCGACCCGACCTCCGAGCGAGCGAAGCTCCACGATCGGCGAGGCCCGTTCCCCGCGCCGCTCTTCGCCGCCGGCCGTCGCGAGATAGCCCCGGAAGCGGAGGGGAACCACCCCATTTCGGTTCACATGATTGCGCGAATTCCAGTTCTCCCCCCCGCTCGACTCTTGGTGGATTTCAAACGCGGAGTCGTCCGCCCGCTGGAGGGGGCGGTCGGGCACTTCGGTCCAGCGGACCTCGATCGGTCCGTCGTCTCGGAGACCGACGGCGAGGCTCAGCTCGCGAAAGAGGAGCGAGTTGGGGTCTCCCAAATCCCAGAGCCCCCCCCGGTGGCGGGCGCGCCTTGGGTTGTGGATCGCCAACTCAACGCGGGCCAGAGCCGTTCCGGCGAACAGCGAGACCCTCGCCTCGAACCGGCGGCGCCGCCCTCTTCCTCCGAACGCCCCCTCGAACCGGATCGTCGCGCGGACGGGCCCCCTCTCCTCCACTTTGATTCGCTCGATGTTTGGAATCCGATTCCGGCTCTTCGAGTCGGTCAGGGTCGTTGCGACGAGGGCTTCATTCAGGAGCCGCTCCCCATCGATCGCGACCTGGTTGATGGGGCCGAGCCGCCGACGATCGAGATGAAACCGGGCCGCTCCCGTATCCACGATCAAGGCCCCGGCGGTCTTCTCAATGGCGATCGCGCCGGCTGGGGGCGTTTCGGGTTGGTCGGACTCGTCCTCGCCGCCGATGATCAATCGCCATTCGGTCTCCCCCGCGGCGATGGGGCCAACCAGGAGGTCGAGCAGAACCCATTGAATCGAGCCGTCTGGCCAGCAAGCCGAGGAGTGGGCTTGAAGCCCCACGGCGGCGCCCTCGGAGTTGTACAGGGTCAGCCGCGAGACCCGGTCGAGAAGTCCCCGGGGAAACGGGACGCCGACGGTCATCGGTTGGATTCCGGCCGTCGCGATCGGCGACTCGACGATCAGCGGGACCACGACCGGAGCCTTTGGGTCGTCGCCGGGTTCTTGGGGGCGCGGCGGCGCCGCGGGGTGAGGAGTCGTCACGGGCGTTGGTTTCCGTTTGGAGCATCCGCCGGCCAAGTCGGCGGACGTCCCGCCGCTTGGCGGGGTCGACCGCGCGGAGGCGTCCCCAACTTGAGCGCGCCTATGCCAATAAGGCAGACATAATATGGAGGTTCGAGCATCTCCAGACTGACGAATTGGGCCGAGACCATGAAGCCGCACAACGAAGCGATCACCATGCGGGCGAGGAGTCGGAGCCGTTCATCGGTTGTGGGGGCACCCCGGGCCAGGGGAAGCAGCCGAAGGACCGTCACCACATAGAACGAGAGAAGGAGGACGAGTCCCGGCGCGCCGAGCTCCGCCCCAACTTGGAGCCAGAGCGTGTGGGCCTCCTTTCCAAGTTCGAACCCGTATTCAGGCATAAGGGTCGGCATGTGATTGGGACCGACCCCCAGTAAAGGGTTCTTCTGGATGGCGTCGCAACAGGCCGCCCAGAGATCGAGCCGACTCTGGGCGGAGGCGTCCCGTTCCTCCTTGTCGGCGAAGGCGGAGGCGAACCGCTCTCGAACCTCCGGACCCGTGACAATCGCCGTCAGAAGGATCGCCGCGGCGAAGGCCGAATACTCCTTCCACCCCTTCCGCAAGAGGAAGAACGAAACGAGGCCGACGATGATCATGCCGAGCATGCCGCCGCGCGAGTTGCTAATCAGCACCGCGTGGGCGATGATGGCCATGGAGCCGGCCGCCAGCAGCCTTTCCCGCCGGGACTCGCCGCGCATCGAGAGGAAAACGCCGATGCCGGCGCTCGAGACCAGCGAAATGGCGTAACAATTATTGTCCATCTGAGCGTAGCCCTCGTACCTAAGCCGATTGTAGCCGTTTAGGTAATCGAGATTGAATTCGAACGCGGGATAGGCGTGACCCAGGAGGATCACCCACGCGAGGGCTTTGAGCTGATCCACCGATTTGATGAGGCTGGCGCCGACGACCACCGGCAGGATGATCTTCCAGAGTCTGTCCAGAAAATTCGCCGCGAGAATCTGATCGGGAGCTTGGGAAGAGCTGAGGACCGCCCAGAGCGAATAGGCGACCAAACAGGCGATCGGCGCGCCGCCCCGCCCCAACTTCCACTGACCAAAGCCGTTGAGGGCCCATCCGGCCAGCAGAGCGATCGCCACCGTCCGGCTGTAGTTTCCCATCGGGACGGACCACGGCCAGGCGAACTCGGGTCTCAGGGTCGCGAAACCGACGTAGATCAGGAAACCCGCGAACGGCCGGAAGAGCGCCAGCACCGCTCCCCCGTATGTCAGCAGGTACGTGAAGATCAGACCCTTCACGGCGCGAGCCCCCCCCTCGGTTGCGATGGAAGGTGGCGCTCCGCCCAGCGGGCTAGAACCAGCAGGCTCCACAGAACGGCCCCGTGGCGGCCAACGCCCCTGAGATGCGCCTGGTGCAGTCGACGCGCTTCGTCCTGGTTGAGAAGTTCGGCCGCGCGACCGCCGGGGGCGAGAACAGCCTCCTCGAAGACGGGGCGCAGCGGCCCGCGGAGCCAGGCGTCGATGGGGACCTCGAATCCTTGTTTGGGACGGTTGAGGAGCCCCGCCGGGAGCCGATCCGCGAAGGCCCGCTTGAGGATCCACTTGGTCTCTCCCCGGGAGATCTTCCATCGCGAGGGGATCCGGGCCGCCAGTTCCATCAGCTCGTGGTCGAGAAACGGGGGACGCGCTTCGACGCCGTGGGCCATGCTCGCCCGGTCGACCTTGACCAGATAATCGTCCGGCAGAAGCGTCTCCACGTCGGCGGCGATCATCCCCGCCAGCGGATCGTCGGCCGGCGCCATCGCGTGGGGCGCTTCGACGGATCGGCCGGGACGGTGGCCGTTGAGCCCGGCCGCCACGCCGGGCGCCAGAAGCCGCCGCCGCAAGGGTTCCCGGCAAACCATCAGCGTGTTGGCGTAGGCCCCTCCCCCCTCCATCGCCAGGTTCGAAAGCGCCGTCTTGGCCCGCAAGGGCCGGGGGAGCCAATCGGCGCGGGGCCAAGCCGCCCCCAGCGACCCCAGCGCCAATCTTCGGAACCATTTTGGCAAAAGCGCCCGGATCGCGGCCTCCCCCAGGTCGTGCTGATACCGGGCGTAGCCGCCAAACGCCTCGTCCCCGCCGTCTCCGGTGAGGACGACCTTCACGCTTCGGCTCGCCAGGCGGGCGACCAGATAGGTTGGGATCGCCGACGAATCGGCGAACGGCTCGTCGTAGTAATGCGCCATCTCGTCCAGCAGAGAGACCGCGTCGGGCGCGACGATCTCCTCGGTCAGATCGACCCCGAAGAACGCGGCGGTTCGCCGCGCCTGGGGCAATTCGTTGAACGACGATTCGGCGAACCCCATCGAAAAGGCGAGCGGAGCGCCCTCCGACCGGCCCGCCGCCAGCGCGACGATGACGCTCGAATCGACGCCGCCGCTGAGGAAGGCGCCAACGGGGACGTCGGCGATCAGGTGGAGCCGAACGGCCTCCTCCATCTTCGCCCGGATCGCCTCGACCCAATGGTCGACCGAAGGCTCGGGATCGGCCTCCATCTCCAGCCGCCAGTAGCGGCGGGGCGTCGCCGACCAGTCCTCCGGGCGAATCGCCAGGACGTGGGCCGGCGGCAGCTTGTGGATCCCCCGGAAGATCGACCGCTCGCCCAGCACCACGCCGAAGGCGAGGTAATCCTCAAGCGCCTCGGGCGCCACCTCCCGGGCGACCCCGGGATGGGCCAGGATCGCCTTCGGCTCGGAGCCGAAGAGTAGGATCTCGGAGTCGCGATAATAATAAAGCGGCTTGAGCCCGAGCCGATCGCGGGCCAGGAGCAAGAGGCGCCGTCGGCGGTCCCAAAGCGCGAAGGCGAACATCCCCCGGAGGTGGTCCACCAGGCTCTCGCCGTGTTTCTCGTAGAGATGGACCAGGACTTCGGTGTCGCTGGAGGTCCGAAAGTGGTGTCCCTCGGCCTCCAGCGACCGCCTCAACTCTCGAAAATTGTAGATCTCTCCATTGAAGACGACCTGAACCGAGCCGTCCTCGTTGCCGATCGGCTGGCTTCCCCCCTCCACGTCGATGATCGCCAACCGGCGGTGGGCCAGGCCCACCCCCGGATCGACGAAGAACCCCTCGCCGTCGGGCCCGCGATGGCCGATGGCGTCGCTCATGGTCCGCAGTAGATCCCGGTCCACGGGACGGGCTGGGTTGGCGAAGAGCAGGCCGGCGATTCCACACATAAGCCGTCGAGGCCTCGTGGCTGGAGGGAGGCGCGGTTTCCTTCAGTTTGACGCGATTCAATCGGTCCGGTCAACTCCAAGCTAGACGGATTGTCCGCAAGGATGGAGTTGTCGTTGAATCGTTCGTCGTCAGGGTGGCGCGGTAGCGCAGGTATCGCCCCGTCGGACTGGCGATCACTCCGCCGTTGGCGACGGCGGACCAGCCCGACCAGGTTTCGCCGTCGATCGAGCTTTGCGTCTCGATGAGGATCGAGGTTCCCGCGGGGAGGTCGGCCGTCCACGACGCCTCGCCCCACGCGGCGATCGCGCCCGCGTCGAGTATCGACGACGTGAAGGTCCCGGTGGTGTTGAAGGCGATGGTGCGGATCCGGTCGACCTGGGTCGCCGCCCCGGCGAAGTTGGAGACCGCCGCCCGAATTGGCGCGTCCGCGGGGAGGGTTGCGGCGATCGTGGTCAAGACCACGCCGTCAACCAGGAACTGGATCGCTCCCGACGCGGGTTGAATTCGGTAGTCGTGGAATCCAGAGGGAAGTGGTCCAAGGTCGACGTTGGTCATCGTCCCCCGGACGAAGACGCGGGCGAAGAGCCGGTCGGACGTCCCCAACGTGCTGAAGATCGCCCAGACGGTGGCGTTGTCGTCGTTGAAATCAGTCGCGAGACCGAAATGTTGATACTCCGCCGCCGCGAAGGCCAGCCGCCCTTCGATGGCTTCGCCTTGGACGAGTTGATTGGACATGATCGCCCCGCCCGAGAGGCTTAGGACGCCGCCGGCGACGATCGCCCCGACAGGGGCCGAGCTCCACGAGTTCGTCGTCCAGGCGCCGCCCACGGCGGCTCCCGTGAAGTCGTCGAGCAGCCGCGGCGCGAGTTGGACCGCGCCGTCGGAGTCGTCCACGACCATCGCGCCGGCGCCGCTTCCACCGCGGAAGTCGGTCGCCGTGGATTGAAGGAAGAACGAGTCGGCCGCCGCCGTGGTGAAGGTCCACGAGGTCGTGGCCATGATGTTGCCGGACTGGTCGCGCGCCCCGCTCACGGTGGCCGTGTAAGTCGTCCCGGAGGAAAGCGGCGCCAAGGGCGTCAGGACGGCCCGGCGGGTCGTCGGGTCGTAGGTCAGAGTCGCGGCGACGGGCGAGCCGTTGGCGTCGACCAGCGTGAACTGGATTGAGCCGGACAGAACCTGTTTGCTGAATTCGGCGGTCACGGTCGCGCCGGGGGCGACTCCGGAGGCGCCGGACTCCGGCGAAACCGAGATCAACGTCGGCGACGCGTCGTCAACCCCCTTGGTCGTGAACGTCCAGGAAACCGGAGTCATGGCCCCGCCCTGGAGGTTCCTCGCTCCGCTCAGCGAGACGGTGTACACCGTCGAGGGCGCCAGGTTCACGGTTGGCCTTAGAACCACCTCGCGGGTCGCCGGATCATAGGCCATGATCGCCGGGATCGTGGTCGAGCCGGCCTTCAGGACGAGCTGGATCGTGCTCGCCTGGACGTCGGAGTCGAACCGGACGATCACGTCGCTGGAGAGCGGGACGTTGGCCGCGCCCGCGGCCGGTCCGGCCGAGAGGACGGTCGGCGGCGCCGCGGTCGAGCCGGCCGCCGCTGTGGAGAACGTCCATGACGCGGTCGCCATCACGTTGCCGAAGAGGTCCTTGACGCCGCTTAGGGTGAGCGTGTAGGTCGTCCCGGGCGTCAGGGGCGCCGAGGGAACGAGGGTCAACGTTCGGGAGGCCGGATCATAGGCCGTGGTCGCGGCCAGGGAGGAGGAGCCGTCGGAGAGGACGAAGCTCGCCCCGGCCGCCTGGATCGGCTTGTCGAAGGTCGCCGAGGGCGTGATCATGGTCGCCGCCGTCGCCGTTCCGGGAGCCGGGTTTTGCGCGGTGATGATGGGCGCGTTCGAGTCGATGGACGCCGTGGAGAACGTCCACGAGATCGGCGCCATGACGTTGCCGGCGAGGTCCTTCGCCCCGCTCAGATCGGCCGTGAAGGTCGTCCCCGGGGCGAGAGGCGCGGCGGGGCGCAGGGCCGCGGTTCGGCTGTTCGGGTCGTACTCGACGGCGGCCGGGATTGTTGTCGATCCGTTCCGGAGCGAGAAGACGATCGTCGAGGGCTGGATGGACTCGCTGAAGACTGCGGTGAGGATGCTCAGAGGCGAGACCCCCGAAGCGTCGGAGTCCGGCGACCGGGCCGCGACCGTCGGCGCGGTCGTGTCCGACGCGGCCGCCGTCGTGAACGTCCACGACGTGGAGTCCATCGAGTTGCCGACGAGGTCCCTCGCGCCGCTCAGGGTGAGCGTGTAGGTCGTCCCGGGCGCGAGATCGCCGGTGGGTTTGAGCGTGACGGTTCGGCTCGGAGCATCGTAGCTGATGGTCGAGGCGACGATCGTCGAGCCTCGCCGCAACACGAAGTTGATCGTGTTGGGCTGGACGTCCTCGTTAAAGGTCGCGCTGGGGCTCCAGGCGACGGGCGTCCCCGAGGCGCCGGATCCGGGCGACCGGGACACGACCGTGGGCTCGGCCGAGTCGGACGCGGACGCCGTCGTGAAGCTCCACGACGTGGAGGTCATCGTGTTGCCGAAGAGGTCCCTCGCGCCGCTGAGGGTCGCGGTGTAGGTCGTCCCCGGAGCCAGGCTGGTCGAGGGATCGAGATAAACGGTTTGGCTCGCCGCGTCATAGGTCACGGCGGACGAGACCGTGGTCGACCCCCGCCGCAACACGAAGTTGATCGTGCTTGGAAGAACGGGTTTGTTGAACGTGGCCGTCACGAGGGTGTTGATGGGGATCCCGACATCTCCGGTCGACGGGCTTTGGGCCGCGACCGTGGGGGCCGAGGTGTCGGCGACGCCGGCCGTCGTGAACGTCCACGAGGTGGTCGCCAGCGATCGGTTCGACGAGCTCCTGATCCCGCTGAGCGTAACGGTGTAGGTCGCCCCCGGCGCGAGCGGGCTCGACGGCGTGAGCGTGGCCGTCCGCGTGCTCGAATTGTACGAGACCGAAGCGGCCACCAGGGCGTTTGAGGCGTTGCGGAGCGTGAAGTTGCTCGCGTTGATCGTGCCGGCGGACATCGCCGTGTTGAAGGTCGCGGTGACCTTGGCGCCGGTCGCGATCAGGATGTCGTTGGGCGCGGGGCTCCGCGACGAAACGGAGGGCGTGCCGGGCGAGGACGCCGTGGTGAACGACCACGACAGGCTCGACATCGTGTTGCCCTGGAGGTCCTTGGCGCCGCTTAAAGTCGCCGTGTAGCTGGTCGAGCTCGAGAGCGGCGAATTGGGGACGAGCTTCACCGTCCGAGTGGCCGGGTCGTAGCTGGTCGTCGCGGCGATGGTCGTCGACCCTCGCTTCAAGACGAAGCTGATCGTGCTCGGCTGAACGTTCTCGGAGAAGGTCGCCACGACCACGCCGTCGGTGGGAACGTTGGAGCCGTTTGGATTCGGCGATCGGGCCGTGACCGTGGGCGCGGTCGCGTCGGCGGTGGCCGTGGTGAAGGTCCACGAGGTCGGCGCCATCGTGTTGCCGAAGAGGTCCCTCGCGCCGCTGAGGGTCGCGGTGTAGGTCGTCCCCGGAGTCAGGTTGGCGTTGGGGTTGAGGATCGCCGTCCGAGTGGTCGGGTCGTAGCTGGTCGTCGCGGCGATGGTCGCCGAGCCCCGTCTCAACACGAAGCTGATGGTGCCGGGGAGAACCGCCTGGCTGAACACGGCCGTCACGTTGGAGGCGACCGGGACGCCCGTCGCGCCGGAGCCGGGAGCGCTGGAGACGACCGCCGCCGCGGCGGCGGCCGTTGTCGTGAACGTCCAGGAGATCGGCGCCATTGAGTTGCCGGCCGCGTCGGTTACTCCGGAAATCCCGACCGTGTAGGTCGTCCCGGCGGCCAGCGGCGCGGTCGGCTTGAGAATGGCCATGCGCGAGGCCGGGTCGTACGAGACCGTGGCCGGGACCGGCGTCGAGCCGTCCTTCAGCGTGAAGCTCAAAGTGTCGGGCAGGATGTCGTTGGTGAACGTCGCCGTGACGTCGCTTCCCACCGGCACGCCGGCGGCCCCCTGCCCCGGCGTCCTCGCCGCGAGCCCGACGCTCGTGATGCCGGCCGGCGGCGTCGTGAAGCTCCAGTTGTAGGGGCTCATCGGGTTGCCGGCCAGGTCCCGCGCTCCGCTTAGAAGGACGCTGTAGTTGGTCGAGGGAGTCAGCGCCGCGGCGGGCCGGAGCGAGACCGTGCGAGTCGTTGGATCGTAGGCGATGGTCGCGGCGATCGGCGCCGATCCGTTGTGCAGCGCGAAGACGAGGGTGTCGGGCTGAACGTCCTCGCTGAAGGTGGCGGTGATGATTTGGAACGGGGAGGCGACGACGCCGCCGGACGTCGGCGCGACCGCGATGACCGTCGGCGGCGTCGAATCCGGCGCGGCGCTGGTCGTGAACGACCAGGCGAAGGGCGCCATGAGGTTCCCCGCCAGGTCGCGGGCGCCGCTCACCGTCACGGTGTAGGTCGTCGCGTAAGCCAAAGGCGCGGAGGGGACGAACGAGACGACCTGATTCGTCGCGTCGTAGGCGAGCGATCCGGCAACGAGCTGGGAGCCGGGGTTGGCGACCGCGAAGTTCACGGTGCTGAGCTGCACGTCCTCGCTGAACCCAACCATCACGGCCGGGCGGTTCCCAACGCCCGCGGCGCCGGCCGTTGGAGTCGTCGAAACCACCGTCGGGACCGTGACGTCCGCCGCCGCCGTGGTGAATGTCCAGGAAAGCGGCGCCAGGGACGTCCCCGTCAGGTCGACCACGCCGGCGAGGGTCGCCGTGTACGTCGTCGACGGGGAGAGCATGGCGTTGGGGATCAAAGTCAACGTCATCGAGGCCGGGTCGTACGCCACCCGCGCCGCGACCGCCTGGTTCGACGAGTCGCGCAGCGAGAACTGGATGCCGCTCGTCTGAATTGGGCCGCTGAAAGTCGCCGAGAGCATCGCGGAGACCGGCGCGTTCGTTTGGTTCGCCGATGGACTGAATCCGAGAACCGAGACGGCCGACGGGTTCATGGCCGTCGTCGTGAACGACCAGCTGAACGGAGCCATGACGTTGCCGGCCAGGTCCTCCGCGCCGGTAACGGTGGCCGTGTACGACGCGCCCTTGGATAGGGGCGCCGCGGGCGTGAAGACGACTCGACGCGTCGCGTCGTTGTAGGCGATCGTCCCCGGAATCGTCTCCCCCGCCGCGTTGGTCACGACGAACGCAAGGGTTCCGGAAAGAATCGACTTGCTAAACGAGGCGCTGATGGCGGCGTCGAGCGGAACATCGACCGCCGACGCCCCGGGGGTCGTCGCGACGACCGTGGGGGCGACGCCGTCCAACACATTGCCGAAGACGACGTCGACCCAATAGTTCGCCCCGCCATGCGTTTCGGTTGGGAAGGCGCTTTGCGCCCCGTAGGCGGCGACGCCGCCGTTGGCGGGAACTTGGAGGACGCCGCTGGTAATCCCCGCGCCGAAATAGTCGGAATCGGCCGAGTAATGGCCGTT
>Ga0180216_1000823_pt1 | contig 29859 bp, 25 predicted proteins | sample eDN3rd37CBELigMG_FD_128879 | JGI IMG/M metagenome (GOLD analysis project Ga0180216, IMG submission 128879) | Enriched Miracle-Growth compost microbial communities from Emeryville, California, USA - eDNA 3rd pass 37_C BE-Lig MG (version 2)... ... | reverse complement strand
CGGTGGTGGCGGGCCAGCACCACGATCAGCACGACCAGCACCATGAACATCCAGCCGTGCGCGAGGTCGACGGCGGTGATCAGTCCGTCGTTGCGGTTGAACCACGAGTCCGGCTCGGTCGTCCTCTGTCCGACGAACCCGGTGACGACGAGGATCAGGTTGATGCCGACGACCCAGGCCAGGACACGGTAGATCAGCGCGACGTTCTTCACTGCTTCAGGTTACCGGCCTGCTCGTACCACGTTGCTTGTCGGCCTGATCGGCGAGCATTCGCCACCACATGAACACCGAGAACGCCCCGAACACCCACCACTGCAGCGCGTACGCCAGGTTCTTCAGACCCACGGTCCACGAGACGTCGGGGTCAGGCGGTGCCACAGACGTCGCTCCGTCCGGCGGCGGTGAACCGTCGGTCACGATGCCGTAGCCGGACCACAGCCGGTAGGGCAGCTCGTTCAACAACGTCGCGACCGTGACCGACGTGGTCACCCGGTTCTCATCGAGTGGACCGGCACCGCTCACGCTCGGTTGGAGCGAGACCGTCAGCGTCAGCTCACCGGTCGGCACGTCCGGCAGGTCGCCGACCTCGGCCTGCGACCCGCGAACCACCAGCAGCGCGGCGTCGGAGCCGTCGACCCAGAAGGGCGCCACGATCCACGCCCTGCCGTCCGTCGCAGGACCCACGACCCACAGCTGGTCGGCAGCGTCACCGAACCGTCCGGCCACCGTGACCGTGCGATTGCTCAGGTCGGAAGGGAACGCCTCACCGACCGACCACACCTGGCCGATGTCGACCACGCCCTCGGTGCGGGAGTGGTCGATCGCCTCGTCCTGACGCGACTCGTACACGCCCATCTGCCACAGACCGCCGAGCGTGCACACCACGACGGCGACGGCCCAGAATGCGTGGAGCCCCAGCATCGCCGGGGTGAACCACGACCTGAGGCTCACGCCGTGAACGGAGTCAGATCGGGGTAGAGCGGGAAGCGTTCGGCCAGGGCCGCGGTGCGCTTGCGCAACCCCTCGACGTCGACGTCGCCGGGCTTGAGCGCCTCGGCGATGACGTCGGCGACCTCCGTGAACTCCTCGACGCCGAAACCGCGGGTGGCCAGGGCCGGCGTGCCGATGCGCAACCCTGAGGTGATCATCGGCGGACGGGGGTCGTTGGGCACGGCGTTGCGGTTGACCGTGATGCCCACGTCGTCGAGCCGGTCCTCGGCCTGCTGGCCGTCGAGCTCACTGTTGCGCAGGTCGACCAGGACCAGGTGCACGTCGGTGCCGCCACTGAGCACCTGCACTCCGGCGGCCTTGGCGTCGTCGGCGGTCAATCGTTCGGCCAGGATTCGGGCGCCGTCGAGGGTGCGCTGCTGCCTGTCCTTGAACTCCGGCTGCAGTGCCATCTTGAACGCCACCGCCTTGGCGGCGATGACGTGCTCGAGGGGTCCGCCCTGCTGGCCGGGGAAGACTGCGGACTGCAGCTTCTTGACCATCTCGGGGTCGTTCGACAAGATCGCGCCTCCGCGCGGACCGCCGAGGGTCTTGTGGGTCGTGGTGGACACGACGTGCGCGTGCGGCAGCGGACTGGGGTGCAGGCCGGCCGCGACGAGACCGGCGAAGTGCGCCATGTCGACCCACAGCAGCGCACCCACCTCGTCGGCGATCGCGCGGAACGCGGCGAAGTCGAGCTGACGCGGGTAGGCCGACCAACCGGCGATGATGACCTTCGGGGAGTGCTCGCGCGCCAGGGCGGCGACCTCGTCCATGTCGACCAGGCCGTTGTCGTCGACGTGGTACGGCACGATCTGGTACAGCCGGCCGGAGAAGTTGATCTTCATGCCGTGGGTCAGGTGGCCGCCGTTGGCCAGGTCCAGACCCATGACGACGTCACCGGGACGAGCGATCGCGTGCAGCACCGCGGCATTGGCGGTGGCACCGGAGTGGGGTTGGACGTTGGCGTACTCGGCGCCGAACAGCTCCTTGAGCCGGTCGATCGCGATCTGCTCGACCTGGTCGACGACCTCGCAACCGCCGTAGTACCGCTTGCCGGGATAGCCCTCGGCGTACTTGTTGGTCAGCACCGTGCCCATCGCCTCGAGTGCAGCGACCGGGGCGAAGTTCTCCGAGGCGATCATCTCGAGCGTGGTCTGCTGACGGCGCAGTTCGGCATCCAGCAGCCCTGCGATCTCGGGGTCGAAGCTGGCCAGCGGCTGATCGTGAGTCATGGGCTCAGACTATCGGTCGGCCATCTGTCATCTTCCCAGCGGGATTGGCCCGGACTCGTCGGTGGGAATCTTGCAGCGACCTGACCAGTTGAACCTCTGACGTGAGCTCACCATTGTTCGAACCTGTCCGTCTGGGCGCGGTCGCCCTGCCCAACCGGGTCCTGATGGCACCGCTGACCCGCATGCGTGCCACCGCGCCCGGCGACGTGCCGAACGACCTGATGCGCGACTACTACGTCCAGCGCGCGGCCGCGGGCCTGATCGTGTCGGAGGGCACCCAGATCTCGCCCGAGGGCAAGGGCTACATGGACACGCCGGGCATCCACTCTGCCGAACAGGTCGCCGGCTGGCGCCGCATCACCGACGCCGTCCATGACGCAGGCGGGCGCATCGCGGCCCAGCTGTGGCACGTCGGTCGCGTCTCGCACGAGTCGTTCCACGACGGGCGTCTGCCGTTGTCGGCGTCGGCCGGTCCGTACCGGAACCGCACGACCATCAAGGGTCCTGACGGCGGCCCGTTACGTGTCAACTGCCCGATTCCACGCGCGGCGACGAAGGACGACATCGTCCGGACCATCGACGACTACCGTCGGGCGACCGAGAACGCTCGTGAGGCCGGGTTCGACCTGGTGGAGATCCACGGCGCGCACGGCTACTTGTTGCACCAGTTCCTCAGCCCGGTCTCGAACCTGCGAGACGACGAGTACGGGGGATCGGTCGAGAACCGAGCCAGGCTGATGCTCCAGGTCGTCGACGCCGTGGTCGACGCGTGGTCCGCCGATCGGGTCGGGATCCGGTTGTCACCGGTCGGGGTCTTCAACGGTCTGGAGGCGCTCGACGAGGGCGCGGCCGAGGACGCGTTGTACGTCGCTGAGGAGCTGGCGCACCGCGACGTGGCATTCCTGCACCTGTCCGAGCCCGACTGGGCCGGCGGCCCGGCACTCGACGACGACTACCGTGCGCGCCTGCGGGCTGCGTTCCCCGGCGGCATCATCGGCGCCGGTGCCTACACGACCGCGAAGGCCGAGCGGCTGATCCGTGCCGGGCTGATCGATGCCGCCGCGTTCGGTCGCGCGTTCATCGCCAACCCCGATCTCCCGGCTCGTCTGCGCTCCGGTGCCGCGCTCAACCCACCGAACCCCAAGACGTTCTACGGCGGAGGCGCCGAGGGGTACGTCGACTATCCGACCATGTCGATGGCACGCTGAAGCCATGAGCACAGTCGCCGTGGCCGGCGGTACCGGCGTCGTCGGTCGTCACGTCGTCGAGGTCGCGCGGGCGCGCGGTCACGACATCCGGGTGCTGACTCGTTCGACCGGTGTCGACCTGACCACGGGTGACGGACTGGACCTGACCGGGGTCGACGCGGTCGTGGACGTCACGAGTGTCAAGACCACCAGCAGACGGGCCGCCGAGGAGTTCTTCGGCAGCGTGACCCGCCACCTGCTCGCGGCGGGGAAGTCGGCCGGCGTACGCCACCACGTCGCGCTGTCGATCGTCGGTATCGACGACGTGCCGTACGGCTACTACCAGGGCAAGCAGGAGCAGGAGCGGATCATCACCGGCAGCGACGTGCCCTGGTCGATCCTGCGCGCCACCCAGTTCCACGAGTTCTCCGAGCAGGCGCTGGGGTTCGTCACGCTGGGCAAGCTGTCGCTCGTGCCCACGATGCTGAGCCAACCCGTCGCGGCCGTCGAGGTCGCCGAGAAGCTGGTCGACCTGGTCGAGTCCGGACCCACCGGACGAGCTCCCGACTTCGGTGGGCCCGACCGGTTGCAGATGGTCGACATGGCCCGTCGGGTCAACCAGCAGCGCGGACTCGGGCGACGCGTGATCGCGCTGCCCGTGCCCGGCGCGACGGGACGCGGGATGCGTTCAGGTGCGCTGTGCACGACCGATGGCCAGACCGGTCGTCAGACGTTCGCCGACTGGCTCGCTCGCTGAGCTATTCCCCCTGAGACAGGCCGACGCCCCGGCCGACCGAAGTCGGACCGGGGCGCCAGGTGGTGGATCGATCAGCGGTGCAGATCGAACCGGTCGAGCTCCATGACCTTGGTCCAGGCGGCAGCGAACTGCTCGACGAACCGCTGGTTGCCATCGGCAGAGCCGTACACCTCGGCCAGCGCGCGCAGCTCGGAGTTCGAGCCGAACACCAGGTCGACGCGGCTGCCGGTGTACTTGACCTCGCCCGTGGCGCGGTCGCGACCCTCGAACGTGATCGACGCGTCGTTGGTCGGCTTCCACTCGATGCCCATGTCGAGGATGTTGACGAAGAAGTCGTTCGTCAGCTGTCCGACACGGTCGGTCAGCACACCCAGCGACGAGCCGTCGTAGTTGGCACCCAGCACGCGCAGACCGCCGACCAGCACCGTCATCTCCGGCGCCGTCAGGTTCAGCAGCTGGGCCTTGTCGACCAGGCGGTACTCCGCCGGGATCTCGCTCTTGCCCTCGTAGTTGCGGAAACCGTCGGCTCGCGGCTCGAGGTAGCCGAACGACTCGACGTCGGTCTGCTCCTGCGTGGCGTCGACGCGTCCCGGCGTGAACCCGACCGCGATCGGCGTCCCGGCATCGGCGGCGGCCTTCTCCACCGCTGCCGTTCCGGCCAGCACGATCAGGTCGGCCAACGAGACCTTGCGGTCGCTCTCGGCGTTGAAGTCGTCGGCGATCTTCTGCAGTGCCGGCAGGACGATCGCCAGCTGCGCCGGATTGTTGACCGCCCAGTTGTTCTGCGGCGCCAGGTTGATCCGCGCACCGTTGGCGCCACCGCGCTTGTCGCTGCCACGGAACGACGCGGCCGAGGCCCAGGCCGTCGTGATCAGCTGGGACACGGTCAGCTCCGAGGCCAGCACGCGCTGCTTGAGCGTCGCGATGTCGTCGGCGTTGATCAGCTCACCCTCGCGCTCGGGCAGCGGGTCCTGCCAGAGCAGGTCCTCCTCGGGGATCTCCGGACCCAGGTAGCGGGACTTGGGGCCCATGTCGCGGTGCGTCAGCTTGAACCAGGCGCGAGCGAACGCATCGGCGAACTCGTCGGGATTGTCGCGGAAGCGCAGCGAGATCGGCCCGTAGATCGGGTCGAACCGCAACGCCAGGTCCGACGTCAGCATGCGAGGTGCCTTGCGCTTGGACGGGTCGTGCGCGTACGGCACCATGTCCTCGCCCGCACCGTTCGCGGGACGCCACTGCTTGGCGCCTGCCGGCGACTCCTCCAACTCCCACTCGTAGGCGTACAGGATGTGGAAGAACTCGCCGTCCCAGCGGGTCGGGTGATACGTCCAGGTGACCTCCAGACCTGAGGCGGTCTGGTCGTCACCCTTGCCCGTGCCGTACTCGTTCTTCCAGCCCAGACCCATCTGCTCCAGCGGAGCGGCTTCGGGCTCGGGGCCGACCAGGTCGGCCGGGCCGGCGCCGTGGGTCTTGCCGAACGTGTGGCCGCCACCGATCAGCGCGACGGTCTCCTCGTCGTTCATGGCCATCCGGCCGAACGTCTCGCGGATGTCGATGGCCGACTTCAACGGATCGGGCTCACCCTCGGGTCCCTCGGGATTGACGTAGATCAAGCCCATCTGGACCGCCGCCAGCGGTTCTTCCAGGTCGCGTTCACCGGTGTAGCGCGGCTGGCCACCCAGCTCGCCGCCGAGCCACTCGGTCTCGGGGCCCCAGTAGATGTCGTCGTCCGGCTCCCAGACGTCTTCGCGGCCGCCGGCGAAACCGAACGTCTTGAAGCCCATGTCCTCCATCGCGACGTTGCCGGCCAGGATCAGCAGGTCGGCCCAGGACAGCGCCTGGCCGTACTTCTTCTTCACCGGCCACAGCACGCGGCGCGGCTTGTCGAGGCCGACGTTGTCCGGCCAGCTGTTCAGCGGGGCGAAGCGCTGCTGTCCGGTGCCGCCTCCGCCCCGACCGTCGTGCACGCGGTAGGTGCCGGCCGAGTGCCAGGCCATCCGCACCGCGGCGGGTCCGTAGTGGCCGAAGTCGGCGGGCCACCAGTCCTGCGAGTCACGCAGCACGGCGGCGATGTCGGCCTTGACGGCGTCCAGGTCCAGCGCGCTGAAGGCCGCTGCGTAGTCGAACTCCTCCTCGAGCGGGTTGGACAGTCGGCTGTTCTTGGCCAGCACCTTCAAGTTGAGGCGCTCGGGCCACCACGCCGAGGCGCTGCGGTGGGGTGCTTCGGTCGCGCCGTGCACAACGGGACAACCACCGGCCTCGGCCGCGTCGTTCACCTCGCCGATGACGGCGTTGGTGTCGTTCTTCTCGCTCATGTCCTTCTCCATCTTCTGGTCTGGTGCTTCGGGTCTGTCGTGGCTCATCGGGAACAGGAGGGGCAGGTGCCCCAGTAGATGACCTCGGCCTCGTCGATGACGTAGCCGTGGTCGTCGGAGGCGTGCAGGCACGGTGCCTGGCCGACCGCGCAGTCGACGTCGGCGATCGCGCCGCACCCCCGGCACACCACGTGGTGGTGGTTGTCGCCGAGGCGGTTCTCGTACCGGGCGACCATTCCTTCGGGCTGGATGCGACGCAACAGCCCGGCAGCGGTCAACGTGTGCAGCGAGTCGTACACCGCTTGGTGGGACACGGTCGGCAGCACCGCGCGCGCCGCCTCGATGACGGTGTCGGTGTCGGCGTGCGGGTGGTCGGTGACGGCGCTCATCACGGCGAGCCGTGGTCGAGTGACGCGCAAGCCGGCGGTACGCAGCTGCGTATCGAAGTCCGGTGCGAGCGTCATGGCTCGACCGTATCGCGTTTTCCTGAATCATTCAAGAAAACTTGTTTCAGCCGTGAACTACATCGATGTGATTCTCCACAGGTCCTTCCACACCTGTGGGAACTGCGGGGTCAGCCCGCGATCAGTCGCACCGGAAGGTCAGGACCCCGTCACCGAGCGACTGCCCCTGCGCGTTCCAGGCACTTCCCGTCAGGACGTAACGATCGGACTCCTTCGACAGGGTCAGCGTTCCGCCGATGGAGGTGCCGAAGGCCACGAACTCGTCGGTCGACTGATACGGCCCCGTCGCCCCGATGTCGACGCGGAACTCCCCGTCGAGCTCGCCACCGGCGTCGCTGGCGTCGCCGTCGAAGTGACCCGTGACGTCGGTGCCGTTCTCCTGTGCCGGTCCGCTCAGGAGGATGTCACCGCCTTCTTGAGCCGTGCACATCGTCAACGTCACCGTGAACTCGCGGCCGTCCACGGACAACGCAGCCTCGTTCCCCTCGGCGTCTTGCGACTCGGCGGCTTGCGACTCGGCCGTGCGCGAAGCAGCGGGATCGGGTTCACGCTCGTCACCGCCGGATGCGCAGGCGGGCAGGCACAGCACAGCGGTCAGACCGAGAGCGGCGAGGGTGGGTCGGCTCATCCAGATGTCCTTACGTCAGAGGTCCCAGGACCGTAGGCGACGATGGTTTGAGCCGCCTTAAAGGTGCAATTAATGACTGCTATGGTGCGGCCGTGACGCCGTCTGCCGAGTTCGTCCTCCACTTCTCGGGTTCTGGCGTCCACGAGCTGGCCACGACAGCGCGAGGACGGCTGCAGCACACCGACGGCTCCGATCACGTCGAGCGTGCTCGGCTGCACGCCACCGTGGCGGCGGCCACGGTCTTCACCGATCCGGCCGAGGCACAGCAGGCGGCGGCTGCCGCGGCCGAGGAAGCGCACCTCGCTGGCAGTTCGCCCGTCGCCCGAGCATGGGCGTTGACGGCCGCCTGCGTCGTCGACCTGTCCTGCGAAGCCACCCACGATCGGCTCGAGATGACCCGCGAGGTGCTTCGGATCGCTCAGCAGGCCGGCGAGAGCGGGCCGGTGGAGGTCGCCTACTTCCTGCACCTGGCGGCACTGGCCGAGCTGGGCCGGATGAACGAGCTCGACCAGGCGCTCAGCCCCGTCGGACCGATCCTGCTGCATTTCCCTTCGATGACCGACGGCCGACATGTGGCCTGGTTCCGATGCCTGCAGGCGACCCTGGACGGACAGCTGCGACTCGCCGAGGAGCTGGCCGAGAAGGCCCTGGCGATCGCCCACGACAGCGCCGATCCCGACGCACTCACGGTGTACATCGGTCAGCTGGCCATCATCCGGTGGGCCCAGGGGCGGGTCGTGGAGCTCGAGCCGGCGTTCTTGCAGGCACGTCAGGACGCGCCTCATGAGCCCATCTGGGCGGTGTCGTTGGCGTGGATGTGGTTGCGGCAGGGCCGTACGAGTGCAGCGCGTGCCCTCGTCAGCTCCCTGCCTCCCGTGCCGGAGCTGCCCGTCGATCGCAACTGGCTCGCGACGGCATGCCTGCTGGCCGACGTGGCCAGTGAGCTGGGCCGGGTCGATCTGACCCAACAGCTCTACGACGCCCTGCTGCCGTTCGAGAGCCGCTTGGTCACGATCGGCCTGGGAGTGACCTGCTGGGGGACCGTCGCACGGTCGCTGGCGCTGGCGGCAGCCGCACGTGCGGACATCGAGGCGGCCATCGCCCACTATCGGACCGCGATCGAGGTCGCCGGCCGCAGCGGCGCGCATCCGTGGTTGGCCGAAGCGCAGTGGGAGCTGGCAGAGCTGCTCGCCCAGCACGCTCGTGCGGGTGATCACGACGAAGCGGTCGCCCTGGCCTCCGAGGCGCTGGCCACCGGTCGCGCCCTGCACCTGCACGGCATCGAGGCAGGAGCCTCGGTGGTGCTCGCTGCGCTCCAGGGCCCACAGCTGCCTGGAACCTCCGCACTGGTCGCACCGGAGCTAGCACCAGGTTCCGCGGGCGGCGCCACGTCTCGACCGGCGATCACGGTGTTCGACGGCTTCAGCGTCACCGGCGTCGACGGAACCGTGGCCCGCTGGCAGTCGCGCAAGGCGCGGCAGCTGCTGAAGATCCTCGTCGCTCGACGTGGGACCTCGGTCAGCCGTGAAGCGCTCATGGACACGTTGTGGCCCGACGTGGAGCCCGCCCGACTCATGAATCGGTTCTCCGTTGCTGTCACGGCCATTCGCAAGGCGTTCGATCCCAACGGTGCCCATCCGCGGGACGCCTTCGTGGAGCATCGCGACGGCTTGCTCCGGTTGCGGGTCGAGGCCTTGGACATCGACGTGGAGCGGTTCCTGTCCGACGCAAGAGCGTCCTTGGAGTCCGCAGGCCCCCCGGCTTCGAGGATCGACCAGCTGACGGCAGCGCTCGACCTCTACACCGGGGAGCCGTTGCTGGAAGAACAAGAAGAGCTGTGGGCCACCGAGCTGCGCCGAGAAGCTCATCTGGCGTACTTCTCCGTCGCTCACACACTGGCCGAGCTGCTGGCGCAGGCGGGCGACCACTTGTCACGGCTGGAGACGTACCGGCGAATCCTCTCGCTCGACGAGTACGATCAGCGGGCCCACGAGGGGGTCATCGACGCACTTGAGCACCTGGGCTCGCACGGGCACGCGGAGGCGGCGCGCCGGGACTACCACCAGAAGATGGCAGCCCTCGGCGTGCCTTACAACTCCGCTATCTAGCCGTCGAGCGGCCTGCCGGAGCGCAGTCGCGCGAGCGCGAGCGTCGCCGCACCCAGCGCGAGCGCTCCCAGCGCACTCCACATCAGCCACTCGGCGGCCGAGGTCCCCACCTCCGGCAGTGCCGTCGCGTCCACGCCGGCGCCGTCGGCGTCCGACGTGTCCGGTGGCGTATCGCCGGGACCGTCGTCATCGTCGTCGTCTCCACCGACCGGTCCGAGCGTGCCGACCTCGGTGGCGCCCAGGTCGATGACGCCGATGATGCGAGGGCTGTGCCGCTGATCGAGATCGGGGGCGTAGCCGGATGCGGCGGCGTCGCCGGCGTCGATGGCCGGGCTGCCGTCCATCAGCAGTCGTGTCGGTGTCGAACCACCGTTGTCGGCCAGCGCAGCCAGCTGCGGATCCACGTTCACGATGTTGTGCGGGCCCGTCGAGCCGAGATGAACGCCCAGCGTCGCGTCCACGCCGTTCCACAAGCTGTGACTGCTGTGCAACACCGTCAGCAGCCAGGGGGTCACGGATGGGTCGTGGGTACCCGAGACGATGCTGTTGCGCACCGTCAGATCCATCGGGTCAGCAGGCCCGACGACGGTGATCTGCGCGGAGGTGTTGTCGGCGATGGTGGACGACTCGATCGTCAGGGACGACAGTGGAGCACCCGCCGACATCAACACAGTGACGCCCGATTCTGCGTTGTCGGTGATCGTGGAGTTGACCATGCGCACACTGCTGCCGGCATCGGCCGGAACCGTGGCCAGGCCGAAGTTGTCGCTGCGGGCCACCGTCACGGCGTGGAGCTCGGCCACCGGGACGTGCAGCAGGAGCACGCCGTCGAAGCCGGCATCCAGGACGGCAACGTCGGTGATGGTCACCCGCGCCGTCGAGTCGGGCTCCTCGGATCCGAGCACCGCCAACGCCGCCTCGTACCGACTGTCGCTGACGGTCCCGTTCTGGAGGACCAGAACCGATGCGTCCGCGAGCACGGCGGCGAACGTGTGGCTGTCGCTGGCGGTGAAGCTCGCGACGCGGATCTGTGCAGCGTCGTGACTCTCGATGTCTGTCGCTGCCTCGTCATGGCCGCTGAGCGAGACGCCCGTGAGCGAGATCTGGGCCGCCTCAGTGGCCGTCAGCTGGACGCCGACATCCGATTGCGACACCGTCACGTCAGACATCGTGATCGTGGCGTTGTCCTTGGCCAGCGCCACGACCCCGGGGAATCGCACCCCGGTGTCGCGGGAGGGATCTGTCTCCATGTACTCGACGTCGGTGACGGTCGCGGTGGATCCATGAGCCGCGATGACGGACACTCCTCCGTGCTCCCTCGGAGTCGAGGTCGATTCGATGCGGCCCGAGTCGCTCACCCGGAGGTGTTCGACGTGTGCGGAGCTTCCGTTGAAGATCCTCACACGGACGCCGTCGTAACGGGTGTCGGTGACGGTGACGTCGTTGAGCACGGTGGTCGTGCCGGCTCCGTTCGCGTACACACTGATCCCGTAGTGATCGGACTCGGCGACGGTGACTCCGGTGATCTGCACCTGGTTGACCTGCTCGGTGTAGATCGCGATGCCATCAATCGCCCGCAGAGTCAGGTTCGCGACGGTCAGCGAGTCGGTGTTCTGAGCGCGGATTCCGGAGTAGAGGTGGTCGCCGTCGACGACGCCGTCGTCACCGTTGATCGCCAGCGCGTCGGTGACCTGCGGAAGATCCTCCTCCAACACGATGACTCCTTGCACCGTGATCGTGTCGGGACCCGGCGTTGCGTTCGTCGCGGAGATGGCCGCGACGAGCTCGGCGCTGGTGGTGACCACGTGCGGCGCCGCCGATGCCGGCTGGGCCAGCAACAGCATCGGTGCCAACAGTCCACCGCCGGCAGCGGCGACCAGCGCCCGGATGTTCCTACTCATTGGCGGGGGATTGCCTTTCTCATCGATGGTGCGGTCTTCGTGGTTCAGCTGACACGGGAGAACTCCGCCGACATACCGCCGTCGGCGTGAAGTGTCAGGGAGTCGCGAGAGCACGTGTAAGCGGCTGCACCGTCGATCAGCTCGCGATCCATCCCGGGAACCACGACCTGGGTGCCGAAGAAAGTCACGCTCGTCAGGTTGTCGTCGCCTCCGGCGATGGTGACGGCGGCCAGATCTGCGACGTGCATCTTGGCGTCGACGAACTCCTGGGTGAAGTTGCTGACCCACACGAATTGGTCGTCGGCGCCGTAGGTGGCGGTGTCGGCCGAGCTCTGCACGTGGCGAACTTCGTCGCCGGCCACCCGGAACCGCATGGTGAAGTCGTCCTGACTCGCCGTGTACTTCCCACCCTCGTCGAAGGTGATGTAGCTGGCTCCTGACAACGCGAGGTCCAGGCCGGCCCTGATCTCGGCCGGTGCCGACGGCTCGTTTCGGACGAGCTCGGCGAGTGCAGTCTCGAAGGTGTCGTTGCGCAGCTGCCAGCGCCCGCGGAGACAGGACGCTCCGGTCAACACCCCCTCGCCGTCGACCTGCTGAGCGCCGTCAGCCTCGTCCTCGGACGGCGCCTCTGCGTTGGGCGCCGCACCGCCCGACAACAGGGTCCGATCGTCGACTCCGCAGCCGACCAGGACCGCCGCGAGCGCCGAGCACAGGGCCGTACCGAGCAGACCGCGGCCCATGCCGCGACGAGCGTTCACCTGACCTCCTGGTCAGCCCAGCACGTCGCTGCACGACACGCGGCCGTTGGGATACTCGATGACGCTCTCGTCTCCGTCTTGGAGCAGGTGGGACAACGACCGGCACTCGACGAACCCCGCCATGTCCTCGTTGGCGTCGCCTTCGTCGACCGAGATCACCAGGGTGTCGCCCTCCCAACGAGCCTGACCTCCTTGAGTGGAGAATGCTGCCTCGATCGCAGCGGTGATCTGCTCGCGATCCGTGCCGTAGGCATAGCCGCCGTCCTTCTTGGCGTCTGCGCCCGAGGACTCATCGGTCTTGGACGACGAGGCAGTCGCCTCATCGGGGGAGGAAGTCTCGCCATCTCCGCCGGAACAGCCGGTCAACAACAAGGCCGCGACGGCTGCGGCTGCCATGATCCGGGCGCGAACGGGCTGTGTACTCAAGGCATCTCCAGAAGACTCGATCCGATGTGGGCCGACCAGGAGAACAGCCCTCCGCATGACCTTCTGAAGATAGAGACAACCTTTTCGATTGCCTTAAAGCGCAGTTTAAGAACGGCAGACCCTCCGGTCATCCACACGTGTGGGCAACCCTGTGGATCAAATGACATCGTTGTAGTTTCGATCGACTGGACAGATGTCTCTCGTTGTCCCGAACGTCAATAGTCGAGGGAGACGCCCAAAGCGTCGGCGACAGTCTCGATCGTGAACTGCTTGCGCAACTTGCACGCGGAGTTTTGGTTGGCGAACATCCCGGTCTTCCAGATCGCCTGACTGTCGGGGACGGTCGCGATCCACTCGACGGGCACCACGTACTCGGCATCGTCCTCGGTGTCGCCGGCCTCGATGTGCTGATACCGGCCGGCGAGTGGGAGATCCGCGAGCCTGTACGACGCTGATCGGCCCCATGAGGATGAACTTCAACGCGTTCCAGCACCCCCACAGCACGACCAGGTGAAGCCAGCCGGGGCCGCCGTCGACGACGAAGCTGGAGCAGATGGTTGCGACCAGGAGGTACGGGGCGGCAACGAGCATGGCAGGGAGCCCCCACTTGAGACCGCGACGCGTGCGGATGACAGCGAGCAGCCGGTTGCTCGGCATGTAGCGGTGGAGGAAGTCGCGGGTATGGACGCTGAGCGTCCAGATGAAGCGGAACATGGCGGGCCTCTCAACACACGTGTTTCTCCGTCGAGGAGGCAGAACGTGTATGAGTGCCCGAGGGCCGTCCCGAAGGACCCGCAATATGAGGAGAACCTGCCTCGTGCTCCACTCTACGCCGGGCTTGGCGCGCACGGAAGACCTGGCTGGTCTCTGCGCACCTCTCAGGCATGAGCACGAGAGGAGCACGACCATGCCGAGCTTGAGTGAGATCGCAGGAGACGAGCGCACCGCGCGGATGGTGCTCTCGATGCTCGTTGAATCGGACGACGCCGTGACAGGCCGCCTGGTCGCTGCGGTCGGCGGCGTCGAGACACTGCGGCTTGCTGAGGCCAACGGCCCTGTGCCTGGCCTCGGCGATATTGATGCCCAGGTCTGGCGCGGACACTTCGCCAACCCGAGCATCGACTCCCTGGACGAGCGCCTCCTCGGTGCACGGCGAATGGGGCTCGGCGTTTTGATTCCTGGTGACGACGAATGGCCCGGCTCACTTGGCGATCTCGGTGAGCGGGCTCCGTACCTGCTCTGGACTCGCGGGGCGTCCTCGTTCCTCGCACGCCCACTGGCCGATGTCTATTGGTAGCGCGCTGTATTGCTGTCTGCGCTATTTGAGCCCCGATTAGTCATGTCTCGCTCCGTGCCAGCACGGCCCGTCACACGTAACGGCAGACTGCGTCAGGTCCGCACGAGTCCGGGTTCACTTCGGCAGCCTCGTCGTGGAGCCGGGCGACGGCCTCCCGCAGTTCGGTGAGCCTGTGGATCTGCGCGTCGATGTCGGCCAACCGGTGTCCGAGGAGATCCCGGACGTGCTCGCAGGGCGCGTGCCCGCCGTCGCGGATGTCGAGGACCTCGCGGATCTGGGCCAAAGTGAGGCCGGACGCCTGTCCACGGTGGATGAACCCGATCCGGTCCAGCGACTCGAGACCATAGTCGCGGTACCCGGACGGGGTGCGTTCGGGCTCGGGAAGCAGGCCCTGCTCCTCGTAGAAGCGCAGCGTCTTCGTGCTCGTGCCTGCCGCGTCTGCGAGTTCACCGATCCTCATCGAGGTTCCTCCTCGAAACTCTTCGCCGTGGCGGCTTGACCTTCCACTGTACTGGAAGGTCGATGATGACACTGTCTCATCGTTTGAACAAATGAAACGGAATCACCTCGGATGAACGCAGTGACAGCAGACCTTGCCATCATCGGATCCGGAGGTGCGGCGTTCTCCGCGGCCATCCGTGCCCGGAGCCTCGGAAAGCGGGTGGTCATGGTCGAGCGCGCCACGATCGGCGGCACGTGCGTGAACACCGGCTGCGTGCCGTCCAAGGCTCTGATCGCGGCGGCCGAGGCCCGGCACGTCGCGGCCGACGCGTCGGGTCGATATCCCGGGATCGCGACGAGCGAGGGTCCGGTCGACATGCGAGCGCTCATCGAGGGCAAGCGGGCCCTGCTGGAGGGCCTGCGGTCGAGCAAGTATGTCGACGTCGCCGAGGCCCACGACTGGCCGATTCTGCAGGGCGAGGCGCGCTTCACCGGCACCCCGGACGCTCCTCGGCTGCAGGTCACCGGCCCGGACAGCGACAACATGGTCATCGAGGCCGACCACTACCTGGTCGCTACCGGCGCAAGCCCGTGGATCCCGTTGATCGACGGCCTGGACGATGTAGGTTACCTGACCTCGACGACCGCGATGGAGCTGGACGAGGTGCCCGAGTCGCTGCTCGTCCTCGGCGGCGGGTACGTCGCCCTGGAGCAGGCGCAGCTGTTCGCCCGCCTCGGCACGAAGGTCACCATGCTCGTCCGCTCCCGCCTCGCCTCCCGCGAGGAGCCCGAGGTCAGCAACGCCCTGGAGCAGGTCTTCGCCGACGAGGGCATCCGTGTCGTCCGCCGCGCCCAGGTCACCCGGATCTCCTCCGATGCCGGGACCGGCGACGTCATCGCCGAGGCCACAGTCGCCGGCGGCACCGGGGAGTTCCGGGCCTCCCGCGTGCTGGTCGCGATGGGCCGCAAGCCCGTCACCGACGGTCTTCACCTCGACGCGGTCGAGGTGAAGACGGGCCCGCACGGTGAGGTCCTCGTCTCGGACCAGCTGACCACCTCGAACCCGCGGGTCTGGGCGGCGGGCGACGTCACCGGGCACCGCGAGTTCGTCTACGTCGCAGCGAACCACGGCCAGATCGTGGCCGACAACGCGTTCACCGATGCCGGGCGGAGCGTGGACTACGCCCACCTGCCGCGAGTGACGTTCACCAGCCCCGCCATCGGAGCCGTCGGCATGACCGACAAGGAGGCCAACGCCGCCGGTCACCGGTGTGCCTGCCGGGTGCTCCCGCTGGACTACGTGCCCCGCGCCCTTGTCAACCGTGACACCCGCGGGTTCATCAAGGTCGTCGCCGACGCCGACACCGGACGCATCCTCGGCATCACCGCTGTCGCCAAGGACGCCGGCGAACTCGCCGCTGCCGGAGTCTTCCTCCTCGACGCCGGGAAAACCTACCAAGAGGTCGCAGCCCTGTGGTCGCCCTACCTCACCATGACCGAGGGCATCAAGCTCGCCTGCCAGTCCTTCACCACCGACCCTGCACTGCTCTCCTGCTGCGCCTGATCTGCCCCCCCCCGAGCCGTCGCTGGGTGGCCACCTACCGTATTCGACCCTCAACATGCGCCGACATCTACGCCCGCTGCGACGACACGAACCGGCGGCTCTGCAACCAGGCGTTCTTCACCAAGGTCTACATCGACGAGGACAACGAGCTGCGCGCCGAGCACAACCGGCCCTTCGAAATGCTGCTCGACCCAGAGGTCAACGCCAACGCGCTGACCTGGGCCGCAGATGCCAACAAGGCCCGAACCTCTACCAACATTGACGTTGGCAAGGGTTCGAGCCTTGTGCGTGGGGTGGAGCCTAGGGGACTCGAACCCCTAACCCTCTGCTTGCAAAGCAGATGCGCTACCAATTGCGCCAAGGCCCCTTGTTCAGTTGTGCGAGTTGTTCGGTCGTGCACTGCCTCAGACGGTGTCGGTGCCTTCGGCCCAGCTACTGCTGTCGCCGCTGGTGCGACGCCGTCCACGCGCCCACAGGATGCCTACCGCCGCCGCGACGATGGCGATGATCTTCTTCATTGCGGGCCTCCTTGTGGAGTGGGCGTACCAGGACTTGAACCTGGGACCTCTTCCTTATCAGGGAAGCGCTCTAACCAAGCTGAGCTATACGCCCGCAACAGCGCTGAACATTACCAGTCGGACGCGGGGAATCACGAATCGGGGTCGCACCCGGACCCACGGGCTACTCGTCGTTGGTGAACGTCACCTGGAAACCGCCGAGCACGTGCGCGGCCAGGTTGTACAGGTGAGCGGCGATCGTGGCCAGCACCGTCATGGCGACGACGTTGACCACGGACAACAACAACGACAATCCGACGAGACGACCCATGCCGAGGTAGTCGGTGATGTCGAAGGCGTCCTCGGCGTCACTGAGGACCGAGGTGACGCTGTCGCTGATCTGGTCCCACACACCCAGCGCGTTCAGCACCATCCAGAAGATCACGGTCGCCACGACGGCCACGATCATCATCGCCACCGACACCACGAACGCCATTCGGGTGACCGACCACGGATCGACGTGCGTCAGCCGGAGCACGGCGTGGCGAGGACGGCTGTCCGCGGCGGGTTCCGGTTGCACGGTCACGACACCATTGTCACCGACGTGGTTGTCGACCGCGGGAATCACCGCGGTCGAGTCGGCCGAGCCTTTCGTGGTCCGCGCGTACTCGTCGGCCGACGGCGGAGGCGGTGGGGTCGAGGTACGCGGACGACCCTTGTCGGTGGTCGAGGTCTGATCCGCGTCGTCGCTCACTCGCTCTGCCCCTCGTCAGTCGGTGGATCGTTCGACTCGTCCTCGTCGTCCGCGTGATGGTGCTCGGCGTTGCGGGCGATCGTGACCACGTGGTCGTCGCCCTTGAGGCTGACGAACTTGACACCCATGGTGCCACGCCCCGTGGGATTGACCTCCGAGACCAGGCTGCGCACGACCTTGCCACTGCCCGTGACCGAGATGACGTCGTCGGCGTCGACCAGCACCAGGCCGCCGACCAGCTCGCCGCGCCCCTCGGTGATCTGCATGGCCTTGATGCCCAGACCACCGCGACCCTGGAGGCGGTACTCCTCGATCTTGGTCTTCTTGGCGAATCCGCCGTCGGTGACGGTGAAGACGTACAGCTGCTCCGAGGCGAGCACCGCGTCCTCGTCGCCGGACTCGGGGCGTCGGATGACGCTCAGCGACAGCAGCGAGTCGTCACCGCGGAACTTCATGCCCGTCACGCCGGACGTGGCGCGACCCATCGGCCGCAGCTGCTCGTCGTCGGCGCGGAACCGGATCGCCTGGGCCCTGCGCGAGATCAGCAGCAGGTCGTCGTGCGGGTCGACCAGCTCGGCGCCGATCAGCTCGTCGTCCTCGTCACGGAAGTTGATCGCGATAACGCCGGCCTGCCGTGGACTGTCGTAGTCGGTCAGCTTGGTCTTCTTGACCAGACCCTTGCGCGTGGCCAGCACCAGGTAGGGAGCCTGCTCGTAGTCGCGGATCGCGAGGACCTGGGCGATCTGCTCGTCGGGCTGGAACGACAGCAGGCCGGCGACGTGCCCACCCTTGGCGTCGCGCCCGGCCTCCGGCAGGTGGTACACCTTCGAGCGGTACACGCGTCCGGCCGTGGTGAAGAACAGGATCCAGTGGTGACTGGTCGTGGAGAACACGTGCTCCACGACGTCCTCGCCGCGCAGCTGTGCACCTCGCACGCCCTGACCGCCGCGGTTCTGCACGCGGTACAAATCGGTGCGGGTGCGCTTGGCGTACCCGCCCTTGGTGATGGTGACCACGACCTCCTCGTCGGGGATCAGGTCCTCCATCGACAGGTCGCCGTCGGCGGGAACGATCGGTGTGCGACGCTCCTCGCCGTACTTGTCGACGATCTCGCGCAGCTCGTCACTGACGATCTGCCGCTGGCGCTCTTCGCTGGCCAGGATCGCCTTGTAGTCGGCGATCTCGGCCTCGATGGCCGCCAGCTCGTCGATGATCTTCTGACGTTCCAGTGCTGCCAGGCGGCGCAGCTGCATGTCGAGGATCGCCGTGGCCTGGAGCTCGTCGATGTGCAGCAGCTCCATCAACCCGGTGCGTGCTTCGTCGACCGTGGGACTGTTGCGGATCAAGGCGATCACGTCGTCGAGCTGATCGAGCGCCTTGACCAGGCCGCGCAGGATGTGGGCGCGCTCCTCGGCCTTGCGCAGGCGGTAGGCGGTGCGCCGCTGGATGACCTCGATCTGGTGACTGATCCAGTTCAGGATGAAGCCGTCGAGCGTCAGAGTGCGCGGCACGTCGTCGACCAGCGCCAGCATGTTGGCGCTGAAGTTGCTCTGCAGGTCGGTGTGCTTGTACAGGTTGTTGAGCACCACGCGGGCGACGGCGTCGCGTCTGAGCTCGATGACGATCCGGCGTCCGACCCGCGACGACGACTCGTCGCGCAGGTCGCTGATGCCCTGGACGCGCCCGGAGTTGACCAGGTCGGCGATCTTGCGCATCAACGAGTCGGGGTTGACCTGATAGGGCAGCTCGGTGACGACCAGCTGGATGCGACCCTTCGAGTCCTCCTCGATCGACACGACGGCACGCATCGTGACCGAGCCGCGGCCCGTGCGGTACATGTCGTTGATGCCGGCGGTGCCGACGATCAACCCGTTGGTCGGGAAGTCGGGGCCCTTGATGCGCTCCATCAACGCCTCGAGCAGCTCCTCGCGAGACGCGGTCGGGTTGGCCAACGACCACAGCGCGCCATCGGCCACCTCTCGCAAGTTGTGCGGCGGGATGTTGGTGGCCATCCCGACCGCGATGCCGGCCGAGCCGTTGACCAGCAGGTTCGGGATGCGCGACGGCAGGACCGTGGGCTCCTCGGACCGGCCGTCGTAGTTGGGCTTGAAGTCGACGGTCTCCTCGTCGATGTCGCGCACCATCTCCATCGCGATGGGCGCGAGCTTGCACTCGGTGTACCGCATCGCAGCGGCCGGGTCGTCGCCCGGCGATCCAAAGTTGCCCTGACCGGAGATCATCGGTGCCTGCATGACCCACGGCTGAGCCAGTCGCACCAACGTGTCGTAGATCGCGGTGTCGCCGTGGGGGTGGTACTGACCCATCACGTCACCGACGATGCGCGAGCACTTCGAGAAGCCGCGGTCGGGGCGGTAGCCGCCGTCGTACATCGCGTACAGGACGCGGCGGTGCACCGGCTTGAGTCCGTCACGCACGTCGGGCAGCGCCCGCGCCACGATGACGCTCATCGCGTAGTCGATGTAGGAGCGCTGCATCTCGTCCTGCAACTCGACCGGCTCGATCCGGTCGCGTTCCATCGGTGTGTCAGTCACTGGTTGTCATTCCTTCTCTCGGAACGGAAGTGGTTTCGAGGCTCGCAAGCTCGCACCTCAACCACCGAGTGCATCTAAATGTCGAGGAAGCGAACGTCTTTGGCGTTCTGCTGGATGAAGGTGCGACGCTGCTCGACGTCCTCGCCCATCAAGATGGTGAAGATCTCGTCGGCCATCGCACCGTCCTCGAGGGTGACCTGGCGCAGGATGCGCGCCTCGGGATCCATCGTGGTCTCCCACAGCTCGGAGTCGTTCATCTCGCCCAGGCCCTTGTACCGCTGGACCGGCGCTTCCTTGGGCAGCCGATGACCGGCTTCCTCGCCGGCCTTCATCAACGCATCACGCTCTCGATCGGAGTACGCCAGCTGGTGCGGTGCGTTGGTCCACTTGATCTTGTACAGCGGCGGCTGCGCCAGGTAGACGTGACCGGCGTCGATCAGCGGCTTCATGAACCGGAACAACAGGGTCAGCAGCAGCGTGGTGATGTGCTGCCCGTCGACATCGGCGTCGGCCATCAGCACGATCTTGTGGTAGCGCAGCTTGTCGATGTCGAAGTCCTCGTGCACGCCGGTGCCCAGGGCGCTGATGATGGCCTGGACCTCGGCGTTCTGCAGGATCTTGTCGATGCGCGCCTTCTCGACGTTCAAGATCTTGCCGCGCAGCGGCAGGATCGCCTGGGTGCGCGGATCGCGGCCGCCCTTGGCCGAGCCGCCGGCCGAGTTGCCCTCGACGATGAAGATCTCGCACTCCTCGGGATTGCGGCTCGAGCAGTCCGCGAGCTTGCCCGGAAGTCCTCCGCTGCCCAGGAATCCCTTGCGGTTGCGTGCCAGGTCGCGGGCCTTGCGCGCCGCGAGCCGGGCGGCGGCGGCGTCCATCGACTTGCGCACGATCGTCTTGCCCTCGTTGGGGTTCTGCTCCAGCCAGGCACCCAGCTCGTCGTTGAGCACCTTCTGCACGAACGAGCGCGCCTCGGTGTTGCCCAGCTTGGTCTTGGTCTGTCCCTCGAACTGCGGCTCGGCGAGCTTGATCGAGATGATCGCGGTCAGGCCTTCACGAATGTCGTCACCGGTCAGCCGGTCTTCCTTCTTCTTGACCAGGTTCTGGGCCTCGGCGAAGTTGTTGACCGTGTTGGTCAATGCGGACCGGAAGCCCTCCTCGTGCGTGCCACCCTCGTGCGTGTTGATCGTGTTGGCGAAGGTGTGGACCGACTCGCTGAAGCTCGCGTTCCACTGCATCGCCAGCTCCAGCGACAACCCGGACGCCTCGTCCTCGCGTTCCAGCGAGATGACGTCGGAGTGGATGGGGGTCTTGCCGGCACCACCGTTGATGAAGTTGACGTAGTCGACCAGACCGCCGTCGTAGCGGAAGACGACTTCCCGCTCGACGTCGTCGGCCACCCCGTCCTCCTCGGGATCGACCTCGTCGACGACCCGCTCGTCGCGCAGGCGGATCTCCAAGCCCTTGTTCAAGAACGCCATCTCCCGGAAACGGGTCTTGAGGGTCTGGTAGCTGAAGTCGGTGGTCTCGAAGATCTCGTCGCTGGCGTAGAACGTCTGCGTCGTTCCGGTCTCGTCGGTCTTCTCACCACGCACCAGATCGGTGACGGGCTCGCCGTAGTGGAACTCCTGGGTCCACACGTAGCCGTCGCGCTTGATCTCGGTCAGCAGCTTGGTCGACAACGCGTTGACGACCGAGATGCCGACGCCGTGCAGACCGCCGGAGACCTTGTAGCCGCCGCCGCCGAACTTGCCGCCGGCGTGCAGGGAGGTCATCACCAGCGTGGCGGCCGGGATCTTCTCGACCGGGTGCTCGTCGACGGGGATGCCGCGGCCGTCGTCGGTGACGCGAACGCCGCCGTCGGCCTGCAGGACGACCTCGATGTGGCTGGCGTGTCCGGCCAGCGCCTCGTCGACCGAGTTGTCGACGACTTCGTAGACCAGGTGGTGCAGCCCGCGCTCGCCGGTGGACCCGATGTACATTCCGGGGCGCTTGCGAACGGCCTCCAGCCCCTCCAGGACTTGAATGTTGCTAGCGTCGTAGCTGACGTCGGGATCTGGAGTTTGGCTCACTCATCCAGTATACGGGCTCATTCTGTGCCTCTGAGCGACAAACACCCGTGTGTGGACAACGTGTCGCCGTGCAGAACACCCCGTCAGAGCCACAGAACGGTGCCTGCGCGCTGCTAGCAGGGGCTCGGTTGACCCCGATATTGCTCAGGCGATCGCTGAGCGGCCTGTTCGCGCGTCGCGCAGGTCGCGTTCGCCTCCGTGTTGCAGGCTGGTCGTCATGACTCCCGCCCGCACGTCCCGCCGACGCGTGGGCGCGGTGGCGGCGACGTGTGCTGTGGCCCTGATCGCCCTGACCTGGTTCGTGCTGCGCACGCCGACGGGTCAGCGGTGGGACCTGCAGGCGCTGGTCGACGTGGCGACCTGCCGGAGCCTGTCATCGGGAACGCTGGTGCTGCTCGGCCGGGTGCCGATCGCCGTGATGGCCGGATTGGCCGTGGTCGTGATGCTGCACGCGCTGGTGCGCCGCGAGCTCCGGGTCGCGGCCGGGAGCGCGATCCTGGTGCTCGGCGCGAACCTGACGACTCAGCTGCTCAAGCACGAGGTGCTGCACCGCAGCGACGCCGGACTCGGCACGCTGAACAGCCTGCCCAGCGGCCACACGACGATGGCCGCGAGTCTGGCCGCAGCCGCCGTGGTGGCTGCGCCCGCGCGAGTGCGGCACGTCGCGGCCGGGGTGGGAGCCGCGGCGGTCACCGTTACGGGTTGCACGACGTTGCTGGGCTGGTGGCACCGCCCCTCCGACGTCATCGCCGCCGTGCTGGTCGTGGTGCTGTGGAGCGCAGCGGTCGGTGCCGTGCTGGGTGCGCGTCCGGCGGCTCGACGCCAGGACGTCGTGTTCTCGGTGGGCGGAGCACTCGTCTCGGTGGCAGCCATGATCGGTTCGGGCGCCCGGTCGGTCACTTCCGGCGACGACCTCGTCGCGGCATCGGCGGTGCTGGTGCTGCTGGCGGTGGTCTCGGCGGCGGGCATGGCAGCGTGCTGCGCGCTGGCCCGTCAGCCGTAGGTGTCGCGCGGTCCTCGCCCCTTGACCGACCACGGGCCACTCTTCCAGCTGGGTGCCTCGGGTCCCCGCACGTCGATGCGCACCACGCTGCCATCGCCCATCGCTTCGTTGAGCCGAGCCACGATCCGGGGGGCCAGCAGCCTGAGCTCCTTGGCCCACGCCGTCGACGTGGTCTGGACGTGCACCACGGCATCGGCGTATCCGACGACCTGTGAATGCTTCGCGATGTCGGCGCCGACGATGCCCGCCCAGTCGGAGAACACCTTCTGTGCATCCAGGTGGGAACCCCACCCCTGCTCGCGAATCAGCTCTCCAAGAGCGTCGCCGAGGGTGATCGGCTCGTCACGTGATCCGCGAGGTCGCCCGGGTGTGGACGGTCGACGCCGGCGACGCCGCGGCGACGGATTCGTGCCGGCGTCCTTGCGGTAGCGGTCGGTGATGTCGCGAGCCAGGTCGAGTCGTTCGTCGTCATCGGGTTCAGGAGCCGGCACAGACCACACCTGCCTCGACTCGGAAGTACCGGCCACGCAGCTCGCTCGGCACGTCGGCCTCGACCGCGGCGGTGACGAGAACTTGTTCGGCGTCGGAGACCAGGTCGGCCAGCTGTTGGCGTCGTCCCTCGTCGAGCTCGGCGAACACGTCGTCGAGGATCAGCACGGGGTCGTCGCCGTCCTGACGCAACAGCTCGAACGAGGCGAGGCGCAGTGCCAATGCCAGCGACCACGACTCGCCGTGGCTGGAGTAGCCCTTCGCCGGCAGGTCACCGATCGTCAAGGTGACGTCGTCACGATGCGGGCCGACCAGGCTGACACCACGTTCGAGCTCGTCGGATCGTCGACGTCGCATCTCCTCCAGCAACAGCTCGGCGATCCTCGCCGGATCACGTTCACCCTCCGGAAGCTCCAGCGACGGTCGGTAGACGGCGCTGACCGAGCGCCGATGCTCAGCAGCATCAGCGGCGACCCGTAGATAGGCCTCGGACAGGTGAGGCGCCAGCTCGTCGAGCAGGACCAGACGCCGCGCCACGAGCTCACCACCGAGCTTCGCCAGGTTCTCGTCCCAGATGTCCAGCGTCGCGATCTCGACGTCACGGCGACGACCGGCGGACTTCAGCAAGGTGTTCCGTTGCTTGAGTACTCGGTCGAGGTCCGCTCGAACGCCGGTGAATCGCGGAGAATGTAGAGTTATCAATGAGTCGACAAATCGACGTCTGTCGGACGGGTCGCCCTTGACCAACGACAGATCCTCGGGCGAGAACATCACGGTCCGCAAGATGCCGACGAGATCTCGGACGCGCGGCAGGTCGGCCCGATTGACGCGCGCCCGATTGGACTTGCCCGGTACGATCTCCAGCTCCAACAACGCCGTGCGCTCCCCGCGCACGACCTCGGCGCGCACGACCGCTCGATCGGCTCCGGCGCGCACCAGCGGTGTGTCACTGGCGACGCGATGGGAGTCCAACCGCGCCAGGTAGTCGATCGCCTCGACCAGGTTCGTCTTGCCCTGACCGTTGGCCCCCACGAAGGCGACGGGACCGGAACCGATGGTCAGCTCGACGTCCGGGTAGGAGCGGAAGTCGACCAGGCTCAGCCGCGCGACGTACACGTCACTCGGACTTGACCGCGTGACCGCCGAACTGCTGACGCATCGCGGCCACGGCCTTCATCGCCGGTGAGTCGTCCTGGCGGGAGGTGAACCGCGCGAACAAGGCGGCCGAGATCGCGTGCATCGGCACGGCGTTGTCGATGGCGGCCTCGACGGTCCAGCGCCCCTCCCCCGAGTCGTCGGCGTAGCCACGGATCGAGGACAACCCTCGATCTTCCTGCAGTGCGTTGACGAGCAGGTCCAGCAGCCACGACCGGACCACCGTCCCCTCGCGCCAGGAGTCGAAGACCTCGGTGACGTTCTCGACCAGGTCGACCTTCTCGAGCAGCTCGAAACCCTCGGCGTAGGCCTGCATCATGGCGTACTCGATGCCGTTGTGGACCATCTTGGAGAAGTGTCCGGCGCCGACCGCACCGGCGTGCACGAATCCTGAATCGCCCTCCGGCTTGAGCGCGTCGAAGGCGAACTGCACCTTGGCGATGTCGTCCTTGCTACCGCCGGCCATCAGGGCATAACCGTTCTGCAGTCCCCAGACGCCACCGCTGACGCCGCAGTCGACGTACCCGACTCCGTTCCTGGACAGCTGCTCGGCGTGCACCGCGTCATCGGTCCAGCGTGAGTTCCCGCCGTCGACGACGACGTCGCCGGGCGACAACAGGCCACCCAGCTCCTCGACGACCTGCCGGGTGACCTCACCGGCCGGCACCATGACCCACACGACCCGCGGGGCGGGCAGCTGGTCGACCATGTCCGACAACGACGCGGCGTCGGAGATCTCTGCGTTCTGGTCGTAACCGACCACTGTGACACCGGCGTCTCGCAGTCGGGTGCGCATGTTGCCGCCCATCTTTCCCAGACCGACCAGACCGATGCTGCTCACAGGTACCCTCCTTCGCGGTTCTCCTCAGCTGAGGCGAACCGGCATGATCAAGTAGCGGAACGCTCCCTCGGGGGCAGCGCCCACCTCGGCGACGCCGGTGATGGCCGCCGGTTTGTTCTGCTGCGTGAACGTCAGCTGCACGACGGGCTCGGACATCACGCCCAGGCCCTCGAGCAAGTAGTTGGGGTTGAATCCGATCGAGATGTCGGGCCCCTCGATCGTCGCCTCGACCGACTCGGACGCCTGTGCCTCGTCGCCGCTGCCGGCCTCGAGCTGCACGACGCCGTCGGCGAACGACAGCCGCACCGGGGTGTTGCGCTCCGCGACCAGCGAGACGCGCCGGACCGAGTCGACCAGGTCGTGGGTCGACACGTACGCCGTGGTCTCCGGCTGCGCCTCGAACAGCTGGCGGACCCGCGGGAAGTCACCTTCCAGCAGGCGAGTCGTGGTGCGGCGGGTGCCGTTGCCGACGGTGCCCTCGAAGCCGATCAGGCCGTCACCGGACTCACCGGACGAGACCGCGATCGTCACGTCGCCACCGCCGGTCAGGGAACGAGCGGTGTCGCTGAGCACCTTGGCCGGAACCAGTGCCTGGGCCGACAGATCGCTGCGTTCTGGGAACCACTCGAGCTCGCGCAGGCTGGCCCGGAACCGGTCGGTGGCCATCATCGAGATCGTGGAGCCTTCGAGCTCGAGACGCAGGCCCGTGAGCAGCGGCAACATGTCGTCGCGGCCCGCGGCCGCACCGGCCTGCGCCACCGCCGTCGCGAACTCCTCGGCCTTGACCGTGCCTGAAGCGGTCGGCATCTGCGGCAGCTGGGGGTACTCCTCGACCGGCATGGTCTGCAGGCTGAACCGAGCGCTTCCGCAGCGCACCTCGACCTTGGTGCCGTCGAGTGCGACATCGATCGGCTTGGCCGGCAACGACTTGACGATCTCGGACAACAGACGTCCTGACACCAGGACGCGGCCGTCGGCGCTGACCTCGGCCGGGAGCGTCGCTCGCGTGGAGGTCTCGTAGTCGAATCCGCTCAGGGTCAGCCCGTCATCGGCGGTCTCGATCAGGAGTCCGGCCAGCACCGGGACGCTCGGACGGTTCGGCAGGCTTCGGGCGGTCCACGCGACGGCGTCGGCGAAGACGTCGCGTTCGATGCGGAACTTCACTCGGTACTGCCTTTCTCGATGTCTTCGATCATGGTCGATGAACCACAGACTTGCATCCTGCCACGCACTGGCGTGAGGGCGGTAGGTGGAACGGTCGTCCCCAGGTCGGTCTGCAGTGAATTCGACTGATCGTGATGTTTGTAGATGGTGTCGTAGTAGTCGTAGCGGGTGTTGATGATGTGGAGATCGATGATTTGCTCTGCCGTCTCGGGAGCTGTCGCTGTGGACAACCGGTTGACTACGGACGGGAGGACTTGTCGAACCCTGTGGACGATCTGATTTGGTTCACAGTCAGTTCACATGACAGACGCCTCTGTCCACTGGATCGGGCCGGTTGCCCACAGGTTCGTCCCCAACTGTGCATGACCGAAAACTCGGTCAATGAGCGCGCGCCTGCTGCTTGATGCGCGCGGTCAGCTCGGTGACCTGGTTGTACACCGCGTGCTTCTCGGCCATGAGCTTGCGGATCTTGCCCACAGCGTGCAGGACGGTGCTGTGGTCGCGTCCGCCGAACTCGCGCCCGATCTCCGGCAGTGACATCTCGGTCAGCTCGCGGCACAGGTACATCGCGATCTGACGTGCCAGCACCAGGTCGCGACTGCGGTTCGCGCTGCGCAGCTCGTCGATCGAGAACTCCGAGTACGCCGCCGTCTGCGCCATGATCATCCCGCCCGTGACGTCGGGCTCCTCACCTTCGGTGACCAGGTCCTTCAGGACGATCTGCGCCAACGGCAGGTCGACCGTGGTGCCCTGGAGGTTGGCGAACGCCGTCGCGCGGATGAGTGCACCTTCGAGCTCACGGATGTTCGTCTGCACCTTGCTGGCGATGAACTCGACGACGTCGGCCGGCACCGTCAGCTTCTCGCTGGCAGCCTTCTTGCGCAGAATCGCGATGCGCGTCTCCAGGTCCGGCGGTTGGACGTCGGTGGTCAGTCCCCACTCGAATCGGTTGCGCAACCGGTCCTCGAGGGTCGTCAGGTTCTTGGGCGGACGATCCGACGTCATGACGATCTGCTTGTTCTCGTTGTGGAGCGCGTTGAAGGTGTGGAAGAACTCGGTCTGCGTCGACTCCTTGCCTTCCAGGAACTGGATGTCGTCGACCAGGAGGACGTCGATCTCGCGGTACTTGCGCTTCAAGGCGGTCGTCTGGTTGTTGCGGATCGCGTTGATCACGTCGTTGGTGAACTCCTCGCTGCTGACGTACCGCACCCGTGACGAGGGGTAGAACCGCTGCACGTAGTGACCGATGGCGTGCAGCAGGTGGGTCTTGCCCAGACCGGACTCGCCGTGGATGACCAACGGGTTGTACGCCTTGCCGGGTGCTTCGGCCACTGCGACCGCGGCGGCGTGCGCGAAACGGTTGGACGATCCGATGACGAAGTTCTCGAACACGTACCGCGGGTTAAGGCGCGCGTTGATCGCGGCGGCGTTGTTGGCCGGGGCCGGTGTCGGGCCGACGGTGTTCCCGGGCTGCTGGTCCCAGCTGGGCACGAACTCGTCGAGCTCGGCGTCGTCCTCGTCCTCCAGCTCCTCGGTCTCGGCATCGCTGCGTTCGCTCAAGGACGGCTCGATCGTCACCACGACCTTGACCGGTGATCCGACGATCGACGTCACGGCGTGCTCGAGGGCCGGCTTGACGCGGGTCTCGAGCTGGCCACGGGTCAGGTCGTCGGGCACGGCCACGACGAACAGATTGTGGTGCAACGACAGCGGTTGCGCCGTGTGCACCCAGACCTTGGCCCCCGGGGACAGAGTCTCGACCGCTGTCTGCCAGATCTCCGCGAGCTGCTGTTCTGTCGTGATGGAGGTACTGGCGTCAGTCATGGTCGAGCGATCCTCCAAGAGTGCAGCAGATGTGTCCACAGAGTTTTCCACACGATGTGAACGACGGCTCGGTCAAACTGGCGAGCCTGTGGAAATCCCCGTACCGGCGTGACGTTAGCAGCGTCCTTCGGCGTGTCACAACCCGTCTGGCGATTCGATAGGGTATGCGTCGGCGTGTCGTCTGGATCGTCGGAGACCGGGCTGCGAAAGTGGGCCGGTTTGACCCTGCCGCCAGGCGCCCGTACCGTTGAGTGTCCGTCCTGTGGACGACAACTGCCGCGTGCCCACGAAGTGGTGGTACGACCTGACCGTCGACCGTCTTGATCGTGGGTTCCCGGTGGCCGTCGAACCCGGCCCGAACCTGAAGGAACCATCGTGAGCAAGCGCACCTACCAGCCCAACAACCGCCGTCGTGCCAAGAAGCACGGATTCCGTCTCCGCATGCGCACCCGCGCCGGCCGTGCCATCTTGGCCAACCGTCGTCGCAAGGGTCGCGCGAAGCTGTCGGCCTGAGCGTTCGCGGTGCTTCCGCGTGACCAGCGGATGACCGGCAGCGACGAGTTCAGCTCGACCGTCCGCTCCGGAGTTCGATCCGCACAACCGGCGCTGGTCGCCCACGTCGTCCTGGGGACGAACGGCGGGTCCACTCGCGTCGGTTTCGTCGTGAGTCGGGCGGTCGGTGACGCCGTGACACGCAATCGGGTCAAGCGTCGGCTCCGTCATCTGATGCGCGACCGTCTCGACGCCGTGCCCGCGGGTTCTCGTGTGGTGATCCGCGCCCTGCCGTCGGCTGCCGATCACGAGTCGTCCGACCTCGGAACTCAGCTCGACGCAGCGTTGCGACGTTGCGGGGCCCGGTAGTCGCATGAAGTACGTGCTGATCGCGGTGCTGAAGGTCTATCGCTTCGCCATCAGTCCGCTCTACGGCGACGTCTGTCGCTACTACCCGAGCTGCTCGGCGTACGCGCTCGAAGCCGTGCAGGTCCACGGCTCGATCCGTGGCGTGTGGCTGGCCGGCCGACGGCTGCTGCGTTGCCACCCGTGGGCCCGCGGAGGGCTCGACCCCGTTCCACAAAAGCGTCACCGGCACGGTGACTCCACACCTTCTCAAGGAGAGCATCTGTGGGCTTCATAGGCGATATCGGGTCGGCGATCATGACGCCGCTGTACTACCTGACGTCCGGCATCTTGTTGGTCTGGCACGAGTTGTTCTCGTTGTTCCTGGACCCGGCTGCAGGCGTCACGTGGATCCTGGCGATCATCGGTCTGACCGTCACGATTCGAACGCTGCTGATTCCGCTGTTCGTCAAGCAGATCAAGTCCAGCCGCAACATGCAGGTGCTCCAGCCACAGCTGAAGGCGTTGCAGAAGAAGTACAAGCACGACCGGCAGAAGCTGCAGCAAGAGCAGATGAAGCTGTTCCAGGAGACGGGCACGAACCCG
>Ga0180216_1000821_pt1 | contig 29935 bp, 33 predicted proteins | sample eDN3rd37CBELigMG_FD_128879 | JGI IMG/M metagenome (GOLD analysis project Ga0180216, IMG submission 128879) | Enriched Miracle-Growth compost microbial communities from Emeryville, California, USA - eDNA 3rd pass 37_C BE-Lig MG (version 2)... ... | reverse complement strand
TACGCGCCGCCTTCGATTGGAAGTCCGCCATGAATCAATTTGCCATCATGTTCGGGGACCGGTTCACGCAGGCTAGAGGTTAAGTTCTTAAACCGCCTCGCCCACAAAAAGACGGATACTCCCCACTATCCGTATCGCTCATCAGACACCTCATGCTCTCGTATTTCGCGGGGCGCTCGCCTCGCCTGACGCCGCATGGACATTGTGCGGCTTCCAGGAAGCTGGATGTCTATTGGCTTGATCTCGACTTGGCGCCGGCACACGTTAACATGGCGTCGTCAATCACCCGATCGTAAGCACCCGCCCAATACCGTCTTGAACAGGATCGTGCCATCCGGAGAATAGATCCCCATCAATTTTAGATGGGGATCTATGAGCACCACAGCGAAGTCAGCCAGTCAGAACTTCCGTAGTCTGCCTCGGCGTCGGTTTTCCAAAGAAGAAAAGCATCAGATCGTGCGAGAGTTCTTGCACTTGGGCATTCCCTTGGCGAGGTTCGCCCGGGAGCGTGATCTGCATTACAACCAACTGAGCCGTTGGCGTAAAGAATACTTGGCTGGTGAGTACGGACCCGTCGGTGCGCTTCGCTCGCCCGATCTTCAATGGATTCCCATGAAAGTTCAACATCGTTCGCCACAATCATCGACGGCTGTCGTGACCGTAGCGGGAGATGGCGAATGCTCGAACGTGCAAAGCGAAGAGATGCTGAATCTCGAGCGACTGCATATCAACCTTCTCAAGGGCACGCTCCTGCTTGAAGGCAAATGCTCCGCAGCGTTGTTGCGCACTATTCTCGTGGCGTTGCAATGATCGGTTTGCCAACAGGAACGCGGGTGTGGCTGTCGGCTGGCGCCACCGACATGCGTCGTGGCTTCGATGGTCTGGCCGCCATCGTACAGGCCAAACTTGAAGAGGATCCCTTCAGCGGTCATGTGTTCGTCTTCCGGGGCCGCAAGGGCGATCGCATCAAAGTGCTATGGTGGAGCGGCGATGGCATGTGCCTGCTGGCCAAGCGCCTGGAGCACGGCTACTTCGTGTGGCCCAGCGCCGAATCGGGCGCGGTACATTTAACCCCGGCGCAGCTCTCGATGTTGCTTGAAGGAATTGATTGGCGACGGCCCGCACGAACCCATAAACCGAGCCAGGTTTAGTCGCTCAAAAAAACACCAAGAGTGGCGTATTTACTGGTCTTAAGGCCATTTTATGATAGAGAATATAGCCGCATTCGGGTAAAATGGCGGCCATGCTCAACCGTGCCAAACTTCCCAACAACATCGACGACTTGAAGGCGTTGTTGTCGGCGCAATTGGACGAAACGCAGGCACTGCGCGAAGCGCACCGCTCACTGAAAGAAGAGCATCAAGAGCTTCGGGTTGAGCGGGATTTATTGCGCCATGAAAAGCAGTTCGACAAGCAAGAAATCGCCCGCCTAATGCTGCTGCTCTTTAAGCTCAAGCGACAGGTGTTCGGCCAGAAGTCTGAAAAACTGCTGCGTCAAATAGATCAACTCGAACTTGAGCTTGAAGAGCTGCACATCAATCAGGGCGAGCGCACGCAAAAGGCCGAATTGGCCACGCCGACGGCGCGCCCCGCACCCGCGCGCCGGCCCATGCCCGAGCACCTGCCGCGCGACATTCAAGAGCATTTGCCCGAAGCGCCAGCGTGCCCTGATTGCGGCGGCGCGTGGCAGCGTCTGGGCGAAGACACGAGCGAAGTGCTGGAGTACATCCCCTCGAGCCTGCGCGTCGTGCGCCATGTGCGCCCACGCTTAAGCTGCCGCTGTTGCGACCGAATGGCACAGGCGCCTGCCCCCAGCCGCCCCATTGCCCGCAGCTTCGCCGGCCCCGGACTGCTTAGCCACGTCATGGTCAGCAAGTATCTGGACCACCAGCCGCTGTATCGCCAATGCCAGATCATCGAGCGCGAGAACGTGGACTTAAGCGAAAGCACGATGGGCGACTGGGTCGGTGGCACGCATCATTTGCTGCGCCCGTTGCTCGATGCGCTGCAACGTTACGTTTTTAGTGCGGCCAAGCTGCATACGGACGACACGCCGATCAATGTGCTGGCCCCAGGCACAGGCAAAACGCGACAAGCACGGCTATGGGTATACACGCGCGACGATCGTCCTAGTGGCGATACTTCCGCGCCGGCAGCCTGGTTCGGATACTCGTCCGATCGAAAAGGCATTCATCCGCAGACGCACCTGAAAGACTATGCCGGCATTCTGCAAGCCGATGCATTTGCTGGATACGATAAGGTCTACGCAACAGGGCGAGTCATTGAGGCTGGATGCTGGGCCCACGCGAGACGTGGCTTTTACGACATCCATGCCAAGCAGGCTACGCCCATCACGACGCATGTGCTCGACCGGATTGGTGCGCTTTATAAAATCGAAGCCGGCATCCGCGGCAGTCCGCCTGAGATACGACGTGCAGCGCGTCAAGAACAAGCCGAACCCATCGTGACCGCACTGCATGCGTGGTTGCGAGAACAGCTGCCGACCCTGTCACGAAAATCGGTGACAACGGACGCCATTGGCTATGCCATGAATCAATGGCAGGCGCTGACACGCTTCTTGGATGATGGCCGCATCGAGATCGACAACAATGCAGCAGAAAGGGCCTTGCGGGGGATAAGCTTAGGCCGGAAGAACTACCTATTTCTTGGCTCGGATGCCGGCGGCGAACGCGCCGCCACCATGTACAGCTTGTTGGGCACCGCCAAACTGAACGATATCAACCCCGAAGCCTACCTTCGCCATGTGTTGACCGTCATCGCCAATTACCCGGTCAATCGCGTCGACGAATTGTTGCCCTGGAACGTAAAGCTTTAATTGCCGCTCGCCGACAATTATCTTGGCCGGTCCGTCAACACGGTACAGACCGGGTGCTTACACCCGATCGCCTTGGTTCCTGAGTGTTTCGCCGGCGCCGTGTATGTCGCCAACTTCCTAGTTTTGGGTTCGTTTTGACTTGCATGCAAGGCGCGTAAATTCAACCTCCAGACCCATGGTCACCTTGTGCATTGAGTCAACGAAATCTTTGGAGCTATCAGGCTACTCACAAGCCAAAAGAGAGTGCTGGCCATTAGTCTTTGCAATTTTATCTAATCATTCTTGATGAAAGGCCTTCAGGCCAATCATTAGCAACCATTTCCCATTTTCTTATCCTTGCGTCGTCATCGTAGGTCAACAGCTCAATTGCCCGTTTCACCTGTTTTCTATCGGACGCTGTTGTCAGAACATCGATTTCCAGATCGTTGCAAATGAAATTACCGTTAATAAACCGAACTATTTTTTTTAGATCGTAGTGGATTATTTTCGAGAATCGGTCGTTCAGGATTTTTTCATACTCAGACCTTCCATGAATCACTGGAAGGTCGCAATAATGTATCTCGATATCTTCCGACAACCCGTTCAGTATCCCGTCAAAGTCTCTCCGGTTATACAGCTCAGCGCGCTTATCGAAATGCCTCTGGGTTTCTTCCAGCGTTCCAAATATAGAATTCATGTAGATCTCCTTAGATTCTTAAAAGACTGCTGAAACTGTACGTTACGGCAACTCAAAATATTCGCTCTCGAGTCGCTTGCCCTCTTCCCAAACATGGAAGCAAGCGTCCCACAGGATGAGCTTGCCGCCCTGGTATTGGAGAAGTTCGATGCCTCGGCCTTCCATGCTTCTCCTGGTTCGAGAATCAAGCCAACTGCCCGTCCAGCTCCTTACCACCTTGTCGCCGTCCACCGAAAGCAGCACTTTCTTTAACTTGTAGTTCAGCTGGCGTTCGATCCGCTTCTGCAACCAACACCTTGCCGCATCGCGGCCACGAATGTCCGGCAACGTCGCGAATCTGATGACGACGTCGTCATCGTATTTTGAGATCAGGCCGTCGACGTCTCCAGATTGGAATCGCTCTTCCGAAAGCCTAAGCGCCGCCTCCGCCTCTGTCCAAGTAATGCTATCCATCGGTGAATCGTTTGAAACATGGTCGCTCATTCCGTCCTCCTTGATATTGAATGTCTATAACCTAAAGCAAGGGGATCACAGTCCACTCAGTCGAGCCGAACCCCCGTCTTGTCGACCAGCATCTTCCATTTTTCTATTTCAGATGCCTGGAAACTAGCGATCTGCTCGGGGCTTCCCCCCGTATCCGTGTACTCGGTCATGCTGATTGCCTGGATATACGCATCAGTCTTCATGATTTCATTGACCTCTATATTCAGCCGCTGGATGATTTCGGCGGGTGTACCCTTGGGAGCGAGCAGCGCATACCAGGGATCGACTTCATATTCCCCGAGTCCGAGCTCCGTCAATGTCGGCACATCAGCGTTAAACGTTCCGCGTTCCCGGGACGTCACAGCAAGTGGCAGTCTATTCGGCAGAAGAAATTCGCAACATTGCCTATTTGGCGGAGCGCTACCGCGTCACGCTAATCGTTGATCAACTCTATTCGCGCCTGCTCTACGGGGATCAAAAATATCACCATCTGCGGGGCGAAAGTATTGATCCGGAACTGATCGTGACCGTGATGGGGCCGTCGAAGACCGAGTCGCTGAGCGGCTTTCGTCTCGGAGTGGCGTTTGGCGCCACCGGTATCATTGATCGCATGGAAAAACTTCAGGCCATAGTTTCTCTCCGTGCCGCTGGTTACAATCAAGCGGTGCTACGGACGTGGTTCTCCGAGCCGCAAGGATGGATGAAGAAGCGTATTGCCTTGCACGAAGCCATACGCAACTGTGTGGTCCAACGCCTATCTGCAGTCGACGGCCTGGTAGTGCGGACTCCTCAGGCTGGGAGTTATGTGTTTCCGCAGTTACCAAAACTGGCTGTTTCGGCTCAAGAATTCGTACATATCTTGCGCATTCAGGCCGACGTCATAGTCGCAAGTGGCAGCCAGTTTGGCACTGCTTCACACGGTAGTATTCGCCTTAACTATTCGCAGGATTATGAAGCAACGTTGGCGGCTGTAAACCGAATCGTAGAAATGATAGAAAGGTATAAAAATGACTGATAAAACGAATGATACTCAGAAGAACACCAATAATTCAGGCATCTCGCGGCGTGGAATCATCCAAGGTGCAGTTGCCGCAACCGGGAGTATATTACTAACCGGAGGAATCTGGAGGCCAGCCAAGGCCCAGTCATATCAAGGCGAACTCACCGTCTCAAACTGGGGAGGGGACTGGAACACGAATGTCGTAAATGCCCTGGAACAGCCTGAACTTGAGTCAAAGGGGATGGCAATCAAGCGTGATTTAGCCTCTGCGCCAGCCCGCAAGACGAAAATTATAGCTGAAAAGAACCTACCCCGTGGAACCGCAGATGTAGCGCAGTTCACGGACGCCGATGCTTATGAGCTGCATCTACCCTCTCCAACGCCTTGATGTGCTCGCGCTCTTCTTCTGTAGGCACGCCGGGTCGGACTCCGCTGTCAACTTGCGTCCGCTTGATCCAATCCAGTAGCGTGGTCGGTGTGCAGCCGATCTTCGGGGCAATGGATTCAACGGCCGCCCACAGCGACCGATACTCATCGCGATGCTCCTGTACCAGTCGCACAGCACGCTCACGGACTTCAGGGGAAAATTTATTGTTCTTGCTCATGGCTTCATTCTCTCAAGAATTGAAGCCTCCTCAAAACCCGGTTCGATTCAGTCACGGCTATCGGCATAGACCGTGCCGTTATAGTCAAAGGATGGCTTAGCTAGGCTTACGCTGTGCCTCGGACAATAAGTTTCGGCCCGAAACTCACATCTTGAGTTTCGTCTTGCTGCACTGAAATTTGCTGTTTATCGTTCTGTTTCAGTTGACGCAGCAACAGTGATGCGACGGTTGCCGCCATATCCTGCACCGGTAGGCGAATACTTGTAATGCCGGGCCCCCATAATTTAAACCAGTCAGGATCGTGGTAGCCGACTAGCGCCAACTGATCCGGCACACGTATTTGTCTTTCTTGGATCGCGGCAAGTGCGCCCAGGGTTAACTGTGAGCTGGCCAGAACGACGCCGGATGGCGGTTGCGGCAGGTCGAGCAACGCTGTCATGGCTTGGTGGCCGAACTCCGGCCGAGGCATGCCTTGTCGTATCAGGGTTTCATCGACGGGAATGGCGTTATGTCTCAACGCCTCTCGATAACCTGATTCGCGAGCTTTGCCAGTGCTCAAACTATTAAAGCCTGAGATCAAGGCGATGCGTGTATGGTGCCGTTCGATGAGGCGGCTGGTTGCCATGGCGATGCCGGCACGCTCGTCGACCTTGACGGACGCCGTGTGCAATTTTGGATGCTGGCGCAGCAACTGGACGGTCGGGATCGATGACAGCAGATCGATGGGCTCTTTGCGCATGCCAGCCGTGGGGGCGATGATGACGCCCGCTACCCTTGCTTCTCTCAGGCTCTGCACATGCTTGTACTCTATGTCGGGATCATCTTCGGAGGTGGCCAGGACGAGCTTGTAGCTGTGCGCCAGGAATGCGGCGGCTAGCGTGGTCATGGCTGCGCTATAGAAATCGTTTTGGATGTCCGGAAAGATGACGCCGATCAGTTCGCTGCGGGTCTGGCGTAGCATTCGGGCGCCGGAGTTCGGGATGTAGCCAAGCTCGATCGCGGCCTGCTTAACGCGCTCGCGCGTTTGAGCACGTATCGATGGCATGTCGCGCAGCGCGCGAGAGACCGTAGGATGGGACAGGCCGAGATGGTCGGCAATATCCTTAATCGTAATGTCGTTTCCGCGCTTAATTGGCATGATGCAGGGGCTCCGGGGCTGTCTGATAATGATCGAGGCGATGGATGGCGCGTCTATGATACGTGACAATGGCTCCTGTCACGTATCGATAATGCAGCATGTCACTCGTCTTGATCCAGCGCGTCGCCCCAGGCCTGCGCAATCCGGGCAAGTGTTCTCGGCGGATGGATGATGAGCGGGCGCGCGACATTGCGTACGCGTTCCCGGTCACATTCCTCCGTAACGTACTCAACGGTGGATTTTCCGTCGATACGCGCCAAGAATAGGGCGGGTAGCAATCTGGCGGCGCGTTGCTCAAGTTCCTGTGGCGGTTCCCAATCGACACCTCTCAGGTAGGCGTCCGTAAATGCCGTGAAGCTTTTCAGGTACTCGTGACGCTTATCGGGTCGAGCCAAGCATTTCAGCAGGAAGTGATTCAGACAGAAGGCGATGTCGAAGGCGGGATCGCCAAACCAGGCGCACTCCGCATCCAGGAAGATAGGCGATTCCGCGCCGACCAGTATATTCTTGGGACTGATATCGCCGTGTACCAGCGCTAAATGCGTTCCCAAAGTCTGGTCTGATAGACGGTGCAGAATAGTAGACAACTCTGGATGCGCCTGTGCCGTCGCGATCAGATAGGGTTCAAGACGAATTTGATAAAAAATTTCATTGTTTTGGAATTGCGGTGCAACGGCGGGATCACGCGCCGAAGCTGAATGCAAGGCGACAAGTGTCGTTGCGACGGCGCAGGCGACGTCGGTGTCGACGCGGCCGGCCAGCAATAGGTTTTTCCAAACAGGATGTTCGTTGCTGTCCAGGTATTGCATGGCGAATGCGCCAAGCTCAGGATCATGAGCGATAGGCTTGGGTACGGCCTGTGGTGCATGGGTGGCGGCAAAGTTCATCCATGCCCACTCATAGGCATTGCGAGATGCCGGTGCGTTCCAGTCGCGGGCGACTTTCAGCTTGGGCAGGGCGCATTTTACGCAAAGTGTCTGATCAGGAAGCGAAACACGCCAAATGTCTGAGGACACGCCGCCTGTCAAGGCTGTCCAGGTGGCAGCAGTGTCGATCGATACCAGTCCTTGTGCACGCAGAAATTCGCGCAGCTTCGGGTCGGGTTGCAGGGTTTCGCTCATAGTCCACTCCTCGCGGCGAGGGCGTTAATGCCTGCATAGGGAGCGCCTGTTTCAGCTTCGATACGCAGCAGCTGATTGTATTTGCATATCGTGCTGGAAGTACGCAACGAGCCTATCTTGATTTGTCCCGCTGCCGTACCGACGGCCAGATCGGCGATGAAAGGATCTTCGGTTTCGCCGGAGCGGGCCGAGATGATGGTCGCGTATCCGGCTGCTTTTGCCAGTGCGACGACGTCCAGTGTGCCGGACAGCGTGCCGTTCTGATTGACTTTCACCAGTACGCCGTTGGCGATCCCGTTCTGGATGCCCTTTTTTACACGCGTGCTATTCGTGGTGAATAGGTCGTCGCCTACCAGTTGAGTGCGTGAGGCCAAGCGTGATGATAGCGCTTCCCAGCCTTCCCAATCTTCTTCATCGAGCCCATCCTCAATGGACACTACCGGATATGTACTGACCCAGCGTTCCATCATGTCGATCATCTCGCCGAACTGCAGTTTCCTGCCTTCTCGGGCCAGTTGATAGCCACCGCCGACAGCCCTAAGCGAGGTGGCAGCGACATCGATGGCGATTACGATATCCTGGCCGGGTATCAATCCCGCTGCTTCGATGCTCGCCATCATCAGATCGAGTGCCTGCGTAGCGCTTTCAAAGCCCGGACTCAGGCCGCCTTCGTCTGCAAGCAACGTGGGCAGGCCGCGTTGCCGGCTAAGCTCGGTTGCTGCGTTGCGTACTTTCGATATCAGACGAATAGCTTCTTCGATGGTTGTCGCGCTGGCTGGGATAGCAAGAAAGTCTTGTATGTCCATGCCGCGTCCTGCGTGCAGGCCGCCGCTGAGAATATTGACCATGGGCAGCGGCATCTGTACGCGGGAGGTGCCGGATAGTTCGGCAATCCGTGCATGCAGGGGCTGTTTCATCGATACGGCGGCGGCGCGACAGACGGCGATAGATACGCCCAGGATGGCGTTGGCCCCGAGCCGCTTCAGTTCAATGGTTCCATCCAGTTCACGGAGCTTGTCATCGATATGACGCTGCTCTTGTGCGTCATGGCGGGCCAACGCTTTGGCGATTTCGGTATTCACGTTATGCACGGCCTTTTTTACACTGAGCCCGTCATAATATCGAGGGTCATCGTCACGCAGCTCGTGCGCTTCCGAGGCTCCCGTTGACGCACCCGATGGCACTGCGGCGCGGCCACTGCTGCCGTCGGTCAGTGTTACGTCCACTTCCACGGTGGGTCGCCCACGGGAATCCAGGATTTGCCGGGCTTGTATCGTTGCAATTGACGTGCTTGTCATAGTCGTTCCATAGAAAAATGAATAAGTATTTCAAATGATCAGCCGCGACCGGCGGGGGCGTTGCACGCCTCTAGAGGGCGGTCCCCTCTGAGAACTCGGATGGCTTGCTCGCAGGCGCTTGTGCGTAACTCCTCCAAGGCGACGTCCGACGTAAATGCGATATGGGGCGTCAGCGTGACACGGCGGTCGCGCAGCAGTTCGTCGGGAACATTTGGCTCCTCTTCCAGAACGTCGAGGCCAACGCCGGAGAGGGCGTTGTTCTTGAGGGCTTGCACCAAGGCTCGGGTGTCGACCAGGCCTCCTCTGCTGACATTGACCAGTAGAGCATTGCGGCGCATCCGCGCCAAGGCGGTGTGATCGATGAGATGGTGGGTTTGCGCTGTCAATGGGGCGTGAATAATAACCGCGTCAGAACTTGTCAGCAGTTCGTCCAGGGAAACGAAGTTGACAGGGTAGTCTCCATGCTGCGGGAATGGGTCACAAGCAAGAATCTTGCAGCCAAACCCGTTACCTAGTTTATAGGCCGTACGTTGGCCGATTTTGCCGTAGCCGATGATGCCGCAACAAAGCGTGCTTAAGCGGCGAAGCCGCGCCTGGGCGGGTTGCCATTGTCCGGCGTGAATCTCGTTATCGTATGCACTGATGCCGCGAGCCCAGTTCAACACGAAGCCGACTGCGTGATCCGACACTTCTTCCAGACAATAAGTCGGCACGTTCGTGACCCAAATATTGTGCTGGGTAGCTGCCTGCACATCTATGTTATCCAGTCCGATGCCTATGCGTCCGATATGTTGTAGATTTCTGCTGGCTGCAATGGTTCTACGATCTACTTGCGCCCAGCAGGTCAGGATCGAGGCAGGCTGGTGTAGTGCTGCTTCGCGGGCAACTTCTATTGCGGGCAGGGCATCGCTCCCCAACGTGTGCAACCGGAATCCTGCTTGCTTAAAAATGGATTTTTCAAGCTCGATATCCGGCCAGGCATAATCTGTCAATAGGACTAGGGGCGAGGTGTCGGTGGCATCAGGCATGGAAATCTCGATGGTGATTGTGGTTTTGACGGGGGATCGATGTGACCTATCCAATCAGGGGTCATTAGGTTACCGATAACGTTCGCAGGATGCTATCACTGATTGCACACGTGTGCATAATAATTTCATAGTTAAACTCAATTTAGGCAGATAGCCTTTTCTTTACTATCTATGGGCTGAGATTATGGATTGTACACGTGTGCAACTTTGATGTATATTCCTATTCCGTATCGGTTAAATGCATATGGCCGGTGAATCGCAGAAAAGTGCTGCTGCGCCATTTCACACGGGTAGTCTGCGATTAGAGACAGGCTTTTCATAACCTTTTGGAGACGTTAGGATGAGTAAAAAGTTCATAGGGACACTTCAACGATTGATGGTTGCGAGCGCAATAGCGTTAACGAGTCACATGGCTTTGGCCCAGAGCTATCCACAAAAAAGCGTGCGCGTCGTCGTACCTTATCCGCCCGGTGGGCCGACAGATATCGTGGCGCGGATCGTGACGCAGAAACTGAGCGAGAGTTTGGGGCAGACTTTTGTTGTGGAGAACAAGCCCGGGGCTACTGGGATGATAGGCACTGACGGGGCGGCCAGGGCTCACCCTGACGGCTATACCTTGCTGATTAATGCTTCAGTGCAGGTTGTCTATCCCAGCTTGTTCCCGAAAATCACCTTTGATCCGATACAGGATTTTGCGCCGGTTAGTTTGCTTGCAAGCGGGCCGCTTGCCCTGGTTGTCAATCCCGCGCTTCCGGTCAATTCCGTCCAAGAGTTGATAGCTCTTGCCAAGAAAGAGCCGGGCCGTCTAAGCTTCGGTTCATCTGGGAATGGCGGCGCAACGCATTTATCAGGCGAGGCATTTAAGCTAGCTGCCGGTATCGATATGCAACATGTAGCCTATAAAGGCAGCGCCCCCGCCTTGAACGATGTTGCCGGTGGCCACGTGCACTTGATGTTCGACTCGCTTGCGTCGAGCGGCCCGTTCATTCAGGCTGGTAAGTTGCGGGCCTTGGCGGTGACGAGTGCGGCCCGCTCGCCGGTGATGCCCGATATTCCATCGGTCGCCGAGGCGGGTGTGGCGGGCTACGATATTAGTACTTGGTATGGTCTGTGGGCGCCTGCCGGTACGCCGGTCGAGATTGTGAAACTGTTATCGGATGAAGTGATAAAAGCGTTCGATCAGCCTGATGTACGCGAGCGTTTGACTACCTTGGGCCTGCATGCTACCACCAGCACGCCGCAAGAATTCGACCAGTTTACACGCGACGAGCAGAAAAAATGGTCTGCGGTCGTTGAGCGTGCTGGCGTGAAAATCGAGTAACGTGCACAGGAAAAAGAGATAATCATGAAGCAAAACGGTCTTAAACAACTCTGGCAATCGGGTAAACCGGCTCTTTGCGGGTGGTTATCTGTGGGAAATGCGTTCACGGCAGAGATCATGGCTGCTCAAGGTTATGATGCGATGGGCATAGATTTGCAACATGGCATGGTGGATGAGTCTGCTTGTTTGACCATGCTGCAGTCTATGCAGGGCAGTCCGGCCACTGCATTGGTACGCGCCCCTTGGCTCGATGCGGGAGCGATCATGAAGGCCTTGGATGCCGGCGCATACGGGGTGATTTGCCCAATGATCAACAATAGGAAGCAGGCCGAAGCGTTTGTTTCTTATACAAAGTACCCTCCAGTAGGTGACAGGAGTTTTGGGCCTACACGCGCCAATTTTTCAGCCGGCGCAGATTATGGCGCCCATGCCGATCACGAGGTATTGACGTTTGCGATGATCGAAACCCGCGAGGCTATGGATAATCTCCAGGATATCGTATCCACGCCAGGACTGGATGCAGTCTATATAGGTCCTGCTGATTTAACCTTGGCTTTGACCGGCCGAAAATACCGCACTGGATTTGACCGGACAGAGCCAGAGATGTTGCAGGCTATTCAAGATATCCTTGGCGCTGCGCATCATGCAGGCATTCGAGCGGCGTTGCATTGTGGTTCATCGGACTATGCCCTTAAAGCAGTGCAGTGGGGTTTTGATATGGTGACCATATCGAACGACGTCAGGCTCCTAGCAGGTGCGGCCGCGGCCAGCGTCGCCGCATTTCGAAGCGGGCAGGTTGCAGAAACGAGTGATACCGGATCACCGGTTCTCGCCAATAATAGTTATTGACCTTCAAGCATCTGGTTTTCAGGCACCAGCGTCGCAGCGGCCTCGCTCTTAAGCTTAATTAAATCCTTAACTGATTCGATTTCTGCATTCTTTGATGCGCGGCTATTAAGTGTTTGCGAACCGCCTTTTCGGCTTCCACGCCGTTACGCGCTGTGTAGGCGTGTAGGATCTCCAAGTGCTCCGCCATCCCTGCATCTGAACCTATGGTATTGCTGTTCGGTACTACCGATAGCCGGGCTACCATAAGAATTAAGTGTGGATCCTTATAGGCGCTTGATATTACGTCGTTGTCAACGCTATCCACGATCAATTGATGGAAGTCGTTATCTAATTCCACATACGCGCGGTATTGTCGATAATTGATCCCTTTCTCGCGCATCGATGCCATTTTGTCGATCACGCGGTTCATATTCTTTAACGTATCGTCCGGCACATGCATAGCCCCTTCGCGGGCACAGTAAGCTTCTATCATGGTCCGATATTCCATTAGCTTACGCACATGTTCAGGTTCGGGTACGGGCGCGACCGAGAAACCGGTGTTAGCCGCTGAAATCACCAAGCCATCGGAACAGAGGCGGATAAGTGCCTCCCGTAGTGGCGAGGAACTGATGCCGCATTCACGCGAAAGCGCATCGATGTTCAGCCGTGTACCTGGCACCAGACGTTGGTCGAGTATTTGGCACTTCAGATCCTCATAGGCCTGTTCGGATACCGTTTTACGAAGTTTTTTCAGCAGCAATGCCCCGACAATAGCACCAGCTCCCATGCAGCCGAGTAGCCCGCCATAGCCAGCCGCGTCCAGCCCCAGTTCACGGCGCCCCACCAATGGCAGCATCGCCCAAAGCGCACTACTGAACAGAAAGAAGCCAAGGGTGCGAATCAAGACCAGTCGCATCGCCGGAGAGTGCCGCGCGTAGCGATAACCGGCCCGAAGCGCGCCAAAAAAATGTTCAGGCGGCAAGCTGTATATAGTCGCGGCACGTTTCCATCTGACAAGCACGATCAGTACCGCCGTAACCGATACTGCGTTCAACGCGAAGACTGCCGGAACACCGGCCATCGCTACGATCACACCGCCAAGGGCCGGACCGATGGCGCGCGCGATGTTGACGCCCAGACTATTGAGCGCTACCGCCTCGGGTAATCCGGCCTTGTCGATCAGCTCAGGGACGATGGCCTGAAAGACAGGTGCACTGAGCGCTGCCGCTACGCCCAGGAAGAAGGTGGCAGCAAGCAGCACCCACGGGGTAGTCAGGTCTTGTAGTGTTAGCACTGCCAGAGCCGCCGCAGCGCTCAGGCCTAGAATCTGAGCGCCCAGCAGCATCTTTCGACGATCAACAATATCTGCCAGCGCGCCTGCGGGAAGCGCCAGCAAGAACATTGGCAGCGTCGTAGCAGCCTGCACCAGCGCTACCAGTAAAGGGCTGGGCGAGAGCGATGTCATCAGCCATCCCGCACCGACGTCATGCATCCAGGTGCCGATGTTGGAAATAATCGTGGCAATCCACAATGCCCGAAAGACGGGGAAGCTCAGTGGGCCTTTCGCCGGGGTGATCATGTCAACGGCTGTCATCTCGGTCTCGGTAAACATGAATGGGTAAACAGTCCGAGCTTGCTGGACATAGGGAATCTCCTTGATAGGTAGGAGAGCAGGGCATGCCTCGAGGGACAATGAGGCACGCCAATCACTGCTGGATGGAAGTGATCAGTCTACGGTGCTGGGAACCGGTGTATCGAGCAGTTGCTGCTCCCACAGATATGCGATGCCGCTTCCGGCAGCATGCTGAATGAGTACGTCAGTGAGTGCACCTGCAGTGTCTGCCCTAGCCCAATCACGCTGCCACTCGGATGCCAGCGCCAGCCAGGTCATCAAATTAATGCCAGCGGCAGCCATACGTTGTATGGCGACTTCGTGCGCCTCAACTGAAACACCCCCGCACGCATCGGTGATGACAGTCACATCCCAGCCTTCTCCCGCAGCCTGAATTGCTGGCATGGCGACGCAGATCTCGGTCCACAGGCCAGCAATGATGAGTTGCTTGCGACCGGTCGCTTTGACGGCGTCGACCACCTTTTGGTCTTCCCATGTGTTGATGAGTGTTCGGTCGATAATTTCCTGGCCGGGGAATACATCGGTGATCTGTTGAAAGATGTGTGAACCGCCCCCACCGCCGTGTATCAGAATACTTTCTCCTACTCTTAATGCTGCGCGCACGGCTAGCGCTTCCCACGCTGTCCCGCCAACCAGAGTCAGGCTTGCCGCTTCAAGATGGCTCAGCGACGGAGGTTTAATACCGATGATGCTTTCGGCGGCAACGTGGTATTCGGCATAACTTCCTGGCCCGTCAAATATTTGCGGGGTGTACCAGACTTCATCGCCTGGAGAGAAGGCAGTCACGCCAGGGCCTACTTCTTCGACAACGCCGGACACGTCGTGTCCGGTAATGGTCGGCAACGGCACCAGGTCAGAATAATCGCCACGGCGAACCTGGTAATCCAAGGGGTTGATGGAGGTTGCATGTACCCGCACCAAGACTTGTCCTGCTTGCGGGACAGGCTTGGGTACATCGCAGAGTTCGAATGCTTCTGGACCGCCAAATGATTTGAGTAGTGCTGCTTTCATTGGATATTCTCGCTTCGAAAAGTGACTATCGAAAATTCTCGATATGTTGGGCTAAAAAAGTTCCAGCTCTTTCCCGATAATTGCGGCAAGAGTACTGAGTTGGCGGTGGTTGAGGATGAAGTGCGGAATTGCAGCGGAGCCTTCATTCTGAATAAGCAAGTCTCGGGGCGTGCCCCTCACCGCGGATCTGTGCCACAAAGGTGAGTGGCCTCAGTCACGCTAACGCTATAACGGTGATATCAGTATCTTGCACAGGGCACTTCGGTGATTGAACAGCCTTGCTTTTATGGAAGATCCTTGCGATTAAAAGGATGGCCCGAACTTGTCGGGCCACCATACGAGACTGGCACTGGCTTCTGTTGGGCGTTAAACAGTAGCCGTTAATACCGCTTGCCTAGCCTGCTTAGCATCGCCAGGACAACGCCCCCCACTATCAGTGCGGTTCCGGCAAGCAATTGTGCGCTCAACGTTTCACCGAGCATAAGGGCGGAAGAAAAAAGGCCGACTATCGGTACGCCTAATGACGCCAGCGAAACAACACTGGCTGATAATCGGCGACTGACGCTATTCATCGCCCAATATGCAAGTACGGTTCCGATGAGGCTGCCATAAGCCAATAGCCCCAGCAGTCGCCAGCTCCATTCAATTGTTGGAATGCCCTCGAATAACACGGCAAGCACCAGCTGCACGACTGCCGCCAAGAGAATTTGCCAAGGCAAGAGTTGCAAGGTGGAAGCGGTACTTTTATGAGCCCGGTTATATACGATGCAAATGGCCCAACATAATGCAGCGCATAGAATTAGGCCATGACCATACACAATATCGGGGTCACGCCAATCCAGCGCGTTGGGCTGCAGCAGCAACACCAAGCCGGCCATGCCAATTGTCATGCCCAACATCCGTTGTTTGGATAGTGGCTCTTTTAGAAACAACCATGCCGCCGGCAACACCCACAAAGGTGTCGTGTAGGCCAGCACAACGGATTTTCCTGCGGGCACATACAGCAGGCCTATCGTTGCCAGTACAGTGAAAGCAGCCATATGCAGTAGTCCCACATTGAAAATGATGGGAATGTCACTTTTTGCGGGGACTTTAGCCTGGCCTGTCAGCGCACAGAGCATCCACACGGCAAGGCAGGCGGGCAGGGTGCGCAATGCGGTGGCCCAAATGGGCGTAAGGTAGTCCAGAACGATCTTCCCAACGCTCCAGTTGATGCCCCAAGCAAGAATGACGATACACATCAGCGCAAACGAGATCCAGCGAGAAAGCGTTTCTTTTTGCATAGTCCGTTCAGGAAGCGCCAGAAGCGGCTTGGTTTCTACGCGTGTTCCCGTTCTGTACCATTCGGCGGTCAGTGCGCTGCGGTTAAAGCCCATGTCTTCAAGCAGGTAGTCATCCAGCTCAAGCAAATGTCTTAGATCCCTGCGGCTGCCAAAGGGGCTTTGGCAGCCTGACACTCGTCCCGCTAGATAAAGAACTCTCATCATTTCCACTTCTTGAATCGCTGAAACTGCAATGGGCCCATATCAGCCACACCCAAATAGACTGTTGGCGAAGGCAAGCAGCATGTCAGTACGCGACCACGCCTGAAATACCCAACTCAGCCCCGCTACGCCAGCGCCTGCGAGCAGAACACGCACAAAAACACGACGCCACAGCATTCCTTTCATGATTGCGCGCCGCCCGACGCGGATTGCCCGCGCGCAGTCAATGGCGTGTCATCGATCAGCCAATGCAATACAGCGGCCATACACCCAATGGCAGCTGCACCGAGCCAGAGCGGCTCGTAGGTTTGAAATCGTTCATAAATCCAGGCACTCAGCCAGACGCTAAAGAAGCCGCCCACTTGGTGGCCCAGGAACACAATGCCGAATAAGGTTGCGATATAACGCATGCCAAAGAGCCGCAACACCAGTTCGTTGGTCATCGGGGCCGTTCCCAGCCACAGAAAACCCATGGTCAGGGCAAAGGCATACGTTCCGGATGCGGTGACTGGCGTGGAAATAAAAAGCAGGATCGCGACGGTGCGTATCATGTACAACCCAGCCAGCAGATTTTTCACCCGCCATATGCCGGCGCATCGGCTGCAGGCATCAGTGCCAAAGGCGTTAGCCAAAGCGATCAATGCCAGCGCTGTGGCCGCCTGGTCTAGGCACAACCCCTGGCCGAGCATATAAGCAGGAAGATAGGTGGCGATAAATGCAAGTTGAAAGCCACAAGCAAAAAACCCAAGGTTCAAAAGCCAGAAACCTTTATGGCGTAAGGCTTGATGTACGGAAGCGCCGACAGCCTGTTTCACGGCACTGGCATCCTTCTTCGTGGACGGAGTTCTCAGCATCCAGGCGCATGGCACGCTCACCAGAAACAACAAACCGAGCATCATCACTGTCGTCTGCCAACTCATTTGGTTCAGCAGCTGCTGAACCAAGGGGACCAGGCAAAACTGACCCAACCCGCCTATGCCCCCTGCGACGGCGATCGCCCAGCTACGCCGTGCAGGTTCAAAAATTCTCGACAAGGCGCCATAAACCGTGCCGAATGCTGTGCCGGACAGCGCCACACCCACCAGCACGCCGTTGCTGACGATAAGGCTGGCAGGCTCCTGAGCAGATGACATCAGATATAGCCCCAAGGCGTAGGCGAGAACACCAAGAAAGAGCGCTCGACCCGAGCCGTAACGGTCAGCAAACAGCCCGGTCAGAGGCTGGGTCAATCCCCAGACGAGATTTTGCAATGCAAGGGCGAATCCAAACGTTTCCAGTGACCAGCCTCGGTCCATGGTGACAGGTTGCATGAGCAAGCCCTGTGAATGCCTGACACCCAAGGCAAGGCCCAGAAGCACCCCGCCTGCGATAACAATCATCCATCGGGATAGCGAAGAAGCAGGTGTTGGGTTCCTCATTTAGCACCCCGGCGTGTTTTCTATGGGTCACTGGCCACGAAGGGCCGTTGGAGCCATCTTCACCTTTTATGAAACTGTGCTGAATACACAGAAATAATTGATTTTTTCCATACAGAAGGGTCGATAATCAAACTGAATTGCTAAAAAATCGAGGATCTGTATCTTTTTGTGGTACAGAATTCGTCATACAGTTTTGATTAAAACCTTGGGTTTTCATCAGGAACGCCTTCCATGAACCGATATCTCACGCTCGCAGAAACCCTGGGCAGCCGCATAGAACAAGGCCTGTACGAAACCGGCCAACGACTACCTTCAGTGCGTGAGCTCAGTAGCGAGCACGGTGTGAGCTTGACCACCGTTCAGCAAGCCTATCGCTGGCTCGAGATGGCCGGTCTGGCTCAGGCCCGGCCTAGATCAGGCTGGTATGTTCCGCAGGCCAGGCAAATGCCCGAGCTGCCACGCATGGGCAAACCGAACCTTCGCCCTACTGACGTATCTGATTGGGGCCAAGTCCAGGATCTGCTGGACCTGGAACGTGATGGCGAAACTGTTCAACTTGGCCGAGGGATGCCAGACGTTGAAACTCCCAGCCTGCGGCCTTTGCAAACGGCTCTCGCCCGAGAGGGCCGTCACGCGGGCATCGCCAGCTTGCATTACAACGATATACAGGGGGTTGCGGCGTTAAGAGACCAGTTATGTCGGCTGGCTGTAGATGCAGGCTATGAAATCACGCCCAACGAGCTGATCGTTACGACAGGCTGTCAGGAAGCGCTCTCGTGCGCCATCAGGGCCTTGTGTTCACCAGGCGATATCGTGGCCATTGCCTCGCCCAGCTATCACGGCATGATGCAGATCCTGAAAGAGGCTGGCGTTCAGGTCTTCGAGATTCCCTCTGATCCCGTTCATGGCATCAGCCTGGAGGCGCTGGAAATGGCCCTTGAGCGCTGGCCCGTCAAGGCTATTCAGGTCATTCCCAACGCCAGCAATCCATTGGGATACACCATGCCGGAGCACAGCCGGATACGATTGATCCGTTTGGCCCAGCGATTTGACGTCCCAATTATCGAAGACGACATCTATGGCGACCTGGTCTACGGATGGCCCAGGCCGCACGCGCTGAAGGCGCTTGATGAAGATGGACGGGTATTGTTGTGCAGTTCATTTTCCAAAACCTTGGCGCCCGGCCTCAGGGTGGGTTGGATCGCGCCGGGACGATACTTTGACAAAGTGCTGCGCATGAAATACACCAGCTCAGGTCCTACCGCGCCATTGCCCCAGATCGCCATCGCCGAATTCATACAAAAAGGACAATACCCGGTGCATCTGCGCCGAATGCGCCGTCAGTATCAGCGCCAGCGCGACGTGATGACCGAATGGGTAAGACGCTACTTTCCCAAGGAAACCCGTATCAGTCAGCCGCAGGGCGGTTTTACCTTATGGATTGAACTGCCCGAAGCATTCGACACACATGCGCTGGATGGTATGCTGCGCGAGAACGGCATTGTCATTGCCCATGGCAACATTTTTTCTGCTACCGGAAAGTACAGGAATTGCATGCGCCTTAGTCACGCGTCAGTGTTTAACTCACGCACCGAATGGGCGGTACAGAAAATTGGCAAAACCATAAGTGAAATACTGAACGCCGAACGTTGATAGATTCACTAACAGGAGACGAGATGGGCAGCATCGATATGTTCTTGAGATTTGCTCGCTACAACTCGTGGATGAATGAGAGTCTGTATGACGTCTGTTCACGCTTGAGCGAGGATGAACTCAAGCTGGATATGAAATCCTTCTTTCACAGCATTCATGGCACGCTGAATCACATTCTGCTGGCAGACAAGGTCTGGCTAGGGCGGCTTACAGACCAACCCTTTACCGTTCAGTCCCTAGACCAAACACTGTATATGGATTTCCCTGTACTGGCTCAGGCACGCAGGCAGACCGATCTTGATATTGAACAATTGGTGAGTGGACTCAATCCAGAGGACATGGAGGTGCCCATCACCTATCATTCAATTGCTGAGAAAAAGCAGAATACCGCCACAACGGGGCTTATCCTGCTTCACGTGTTCAATCACCAAACACACCATCGAGGGCAGGTGACCGATATGCTTTCACAGCTGGGGCACGACTATGGCACCACGGATCTGATGGCTATGCCCAGCCTCAGGCCATGAGCGCTTTGCAGGCCTTTTTTTTGCTATTGGAGCGCTACCATGCTTGGCAGTTCATCTTTTGCTCGTATGTTTAGACTGACTTGGTTTACGCTGGCTATGGTGGCTATCCCCCATTCGTCGGTAGCGCAAGGGTTACCTGGGCTGCATCCTCCGCAGACGCTACCTAGCGCCGCGACACAAACGTATCACGAGCACAAGGCCGCGCTTATGCGAGCGTTGTCGCAGTCCTACACCGGAAATGCTGATGTTGACTATATCGATATCGCTGTTGCATTACATGAGGCGATGGCTGCCACAGCAGAAGCAGAGCTTAGATTTGGTGCGGATGAGGCGCTGAAAGCTATCGCACAGACCACTATCAGGGAAAGCGAAGCGCAGATTACCAAGCTTAAATCACTGCGAGCCAAGGTGGCAGCTACAGACAAAACCGTACTGGCAAAAAAGGAACCAGCACCCGAAGCCGGGAGTTATGCCTCCAAGTTGCGAGCCTGCGTGCGTCCCCGCGTAATATATAACGTTCCTATGAGAACGAGCGCTATTAACCCAACTGTCCAATATAGCCTGAACCTCGATCGTTATGGCATGGTGCAAGATGTGCGGATCACTGGATCCTCTGGTAACGAGGCCTTTGATAAGGCGGTACAGAAAGGTATCGCGGCTTGCTCACCTGTGCCTAAACCGGCTAGCGGCAGGTATCCCAGTCGCATTGATGGGGCTTATCGAATGTACGATTGAGGTGGCGTTCGGGTAGCCAGTTCGTGCGGCACTGCGGTGCTGGCCTTGCTCGTTGGATAAGACTATATTGACAAAGTAAGGAATATTCCTTACAATCCCTTGTGTCCTCTGATCAGGAGAGTTCAATCATGTCTACTATTCAAGAATTTGCGACCATCACATCCAAAGGGCAAATTACGCTGCCGAAATCAATACGCCAGCTGCTAGGCGTAGATGCCGGTGGTAAGGTCGTTTTTGACCAGCAAGGTGACGGTCGTGTGACCGTCAGCCGGGTCGATGCTGAGCACAAAGATCCAGCTATCGGTGCTTTTCTTTCCTTGATCGAACGAGATATCCAGGCAGGTCTTCGTGTTCAAGGACTTCCAGATGAGCTAGCTCGTTCCATGCTGGAGCATGCCGGTCACGATGTGGATCTGGATGAAGATATTGATGGGGAAGTGTCCCTGTAATGCAACGGCACGGATGGGTATTGCTGTTCCATGAGTGTGTCATCGGGCAGCTGCAAAAACTCGATACCGCGACAAAGCGCGCCCAACAGAAGGATCCGGGCGGCTTTGAATCCAATGCCAATGTGAAGCTGTTGCGGGCACTGAGTCAGTTGATATTGGAAGTAGTGCCGCAAGATCCTGCACGAGAAGAATACCGCCAAGGCAACACGCTGGGCTCAGCCTACCGGCATTGGCGGCGCGCCAAGCTTGGGAGGCGGTTCCGTCTGTTCTTTCGTTACGATTCCAAGGCCAAGGTCATCATATACGCCTGGGTTAACGACCAGCAGACGCTACGATCATCAGGAGGCAAATCTGATCCGTATGCGGTATTCGAAAATATGTTGGGACGAGGGTGCCCGCCCGACGACTGGACTAGTCTGTTGAAGGCTAGCCAACAAGATTGGAAAGAGCCTTGCTAATTCCTGTCACTTCGCCGTGCCCATCATTGTGGACGACAACGCACTGCCCAGGTGTTCACTGCTGGCGATCAGTGCGTCCAGATGATAAGTAAGGCCGATACTATCCAGTCGAGCCGATTCGGCGGAAATGCATAATGCGCCGAACAGACGCCGACGCGCCCCGAAAATCGGTACCGAGATGCTGCACATTAACTTATCCCGCTCGCCAATTGATACATGATAGCCACGACGGCGAATCGTTTCGTAAAGTTCGCCCTTCAGCCCAGAGTATGCGAGCAGGATGTGCCCCGACGCACCCTTGTCCAGTGGTAACGCCTCGCCTACCCGGATGAAGTGTCGCTCCAGACTGGGGCGCTCCACGCGGGCTACACAGGTCCGGCTGTTCGCTTCTCTAACAAATAATGCAGTCGTTTCGCCCGTGTTGTCTGTTAACGCACGTAGCACCGATTCAATAATATCGCGGGCATCAAAGGCGGTTTGATAGCGTACGCCCAGCCATCCAGCTGCCGGCCCAAGCCGCCAGCGGCCATCTTCCCATTGCGCTAAATAACCAGAACGGGCCAAGGTGCGCGCAGTACGCAAAACGGTGGTTTTTCTCATTCCTACGCGTCTGCTGAGCTCCGCTAATGTCACCCCTTGTTCGTGGGGTTGAAATGCATCCAGCAGCACGAGTGCACGCGTAACTGCGTAGACGTTCTCTCGGCTGGAGGTGTCTGATAACGATTCAGTAAAGGACATCATCTTTTGTGTTCGTTCCGCTCTGCACAACGCCGTTGTTTTCCCGATCCGCAGCGATAACAATACGCTGCATTAGACAACCAGGAACTCTACACCATGCTTATCAATAACAATACACCCTCTTACACGCCGGGCCAGCAACTACGTTTGGCGCTCGCCGGCAGCCAGCCTCTTCCCATTGTGGGTGTCATGAACCCTTTTTGTGCGTTACTGGCAGAACGGGTGGGGCATAAGGCTATCTACCTCGCCGGTGGTGGGATGGCAACGTATTCGCATGGACTTCCTGATCTTGCCCTGACAACGATGACTGAAGTGTTGCAGGAGGTCCGTCGCGTGACAGATGCGAGTCCGTTGCCCTTGATGGTAGATGTGGATACCGGATTTGGAGGTTTATTCAATATTGTACGTCTTATAAAAGGGCTGATTAAGGATGGCGCGGCTGCGATTCATATTGAAGACCAGGTTCAATTAAAACGCTGTGGGCACCGCCCGAACAAGTCCCTGGTGAGCACGGCCGAAATGGTCGATCGCATCAAATCATGCGTAGATGCCCGTACCGATGAATCTTTTTTCTTGGTGGCTCGAACTGATGCGCTGGCAAACGAGGGACTATCAGCAGCAATTGACCGGGCTTGCGCGTATATGGAAGCGGGCGCAGATATGATTTTTGCCGAGGCGTGCGACGAACTCGATCAATATAAAGCCTTCGTGAAGGCTATTGATCGACCGCATTCGGTATTGGCCAACATCACTGAATTCTCGATGACGCCGACTTTCACGATAGATGAACTACGCGATGCAGGTGTTTCTGCCGCCTTGTATCCATTGTCTGCTGCACGAGCAATGGCAGCAGCAGCGCGAGATGTATATCGAGCAATCCTGGATGAAGGCTCCGCTCGTTCGATGCTTGATTCAATGCAGCCACGTACGGAGTTGTATGACGTACTGCAATATCACGCTTATGAAGAAAAGTACGACGACCTATTTGCCAATCGAGTTTGACTCACGTAATCGCGTTTTATCAATCAGGAGACTATCATGCAACACTTAGTACAAACTGCGCAGCGATGGCTTGCCGGCATATCACTTACTTTAATTTCTTGCACTGGTGTTAGTTCGGTCCATGCCGAAGACGTGGTGAGCTTGGTGGTGCCTTTTGCGGCCGGGAGCTACACAGACAACGTGGCTCGGCTTATCGCACCGGGCATGGCAGAGCATCTTGGAAAAAATGTCATCATTGAGAACCGGGCTGGAGCCAACGGCATTATTGGTGCGAGCTTCGTGGCACGGGCAAAACCCGACGGGCTGACCCTACTGGTAGGAGGAGCCAGTGTTAACACCATTAATCCAAGTATCTACAAAGATCTGCCTTTCGATCCGGAGCACGATTTATTACCGGTTGCCCGCATTGGTGTACTTCCTTTCATGCTGTTGGTCCATCCGAGCCTGCCGATACAGTCGGTTGATGAGCTGATCAAGTATGCGCAAGGAAATCCGGATAAGCTGGCGTACGGAACACCCAATGCCGCCACATTGGTCGGTACTGAGACGTTAAAGCAGAAAGCGGGTATCAAGTTGCTGAGCGTTCCCTACAAGTCAAGCCCACAAGCTATGACTGATTTGGTGGGAAATCAGATTCAAGTACTTATGGCTGATTTTGCTACTGCTATGCCTCAGGTCAAGGCCGAGAAGGCCCGACTGTTAGCCGTCACGATGAAAGACCGCTCACCCTTGTTGCCCGAGACACCACCGATCAGCGAGACTGTATCGGGTTTCGATCTGTCAGCCTGGACAGGGCTGCTGGCTCCGGCAAATACACCAAAGGAAGCCTTGCAGCCCATCTATGAAGCACTTCGTGCTGCTGTGTCTGACCCTGCAACAAAAGAAAAATTCAAAAGTATCGGCTTTGATATCGCCCCTATGGGACCGGACGAGTTTGGCCCATACATCCGGGCTGAAATCAAGAACTGGGATCTCCTGGCTCGACAGGCGGGTATAGAGCCTCAATAGGTGATGAAGGTATTGGACAACATGTACAAAAAAACCGAAGCCATTAAAAAGGAATTTCAGTACGCGGTGGACTCTCACGCACACGTCCTGGATACTTCAGCGTTTCCCTTCAGTAACCCGGAAGGTTACCGACCTGCGCCAAATGAAATTGGCACGGCACAAGAGTTCCGCACTGTATTGGCCTCACATGGCCTGACACACGCCCTGGTGGTCAATCCTTTTGCTGGATACGGTACGGATAATAGTTGCATGCTCGATGGTATTGCAGCTTCCGGCGGCAGATGGAAAGGCGTCGCATTGATAGAGCACGACGTGAGTGACAGCCACTTGCAAATGCTCGCTCAGGCGGGGGTCGTGGGAGCGCGCTTCAATACCCTCTTTAGCGGTGCGACCTCTCTGGAAGGGCCCGCTGGCCTGCGTTTGCTACAAAGAATTCGCGACATGGGCTGGTTTGCGCAGATCTATTATCATGATGACGGTTTGCTTCGACTGTTACCAATATTGGAAGCGTCGGGTGTGCGTGTAGTAGTAGATCATTGCGGCTGCCCGGATGTTGGCCAAGGATTGGACCAGCCTGGCTTCCAGGCGCTGTTGGAGCTGGGTCGGAGGGGGAAATCAGCTATAAAGCTCTCGGGGGTATTTCGTTCATCCCAGCAACTTTGGCCCTATGCTGATTGTGACCAGTATGTGCAGGCGCTGATAGACTCCTTTACTTTGGATAACTGCGTCTGGGGGTCGGACTGGCCGTTTGTACGCGTGCCGCATCGCATGGATTATGGGCCGATCTACCAGCTGCTTGCACGCTGGCTGCCCGATGCCGCTGATCGACAGCGTGTTCTATGGGATACACCGTCTCGTTGGTTCGGCTTTGACTCACCAGGAGGTGATGATGCAAATCCCTGACACTAGGCGACATCGTCTGACTGCGGATCAGGCGCATACCTTGTCTGTAGGTGCGCTACTTGGTATTGGATATGATGCCGATCAGGCCGAAACGCTGGCTCGCCATATGCTGGATGCTGCCTTGTGTGGGTATGAATACTCGGGGCTTCCTAAAATACTGAACCTCGCGGAGTATCACACCAAGCGCCAGCCTACGGGGCCGATTCATAACCAGCATGAAACGCCATTGTCGCTCATGCTGGATGCGCGTGGTCATAACGGCATGTTGGCGCTGCAAGTAGCAACAGAGCGCGTCATTAACAAGTCGAAAGATAATGGCTTTGCCGTAGTTGGTGTGTTCAATAGTTGGATGAGCGGGCGTAGCGCTTACTATGTAGAGCAAATTGCCCGCGCAGGCCTGATAGGTATTCACACCATTAGCTCCCGGCCACAAGTAGCCCCTCCTGGCGGGGCCCGAGCAGCATTGGGAACCAACCCGATTGCTTTTGGCTTTCCGACTCAAGCAGACCCCTTGATTATCGATATCGGGACGTCTTCTGTTATGTTCACTGACCTTGCTTTGAAAGCAAGGCGCGGCGAACTGCTTGCCGAAGGACTAGCTATCGATGCACAGGGCCGCCCCACAAGAGATCCGGTGGAGGCCAGTCAAGGCGCTGCGTTACCATTTGGTGGCTACAAAGGTTTCGCTCTGGCCCTGGCGATGAATGCGTTAGGAGTATTCGCTGGCTCTGGATATGGCGCAGAAGGAGCGGGATATTTAATCTTGGCTATGCGACCTGATTTAATGATGCCCTTGGAACGCTATCAAGCGGATCTAAGCGCCAACCTTGCACGTATCAAGTCAACAGTACGGCAACCCGGTGTTGACGAAATCCGCATACCTTCAGAGCGTGCTTTTGCACAGCGTAGGACCAACCTGAAAGAAGGCATCGAAATTGATCATCATATATACGAAGCCCTCCAGGAATTGGCGGAAAGAGTCAAACAAGAAAATAGTCTATAACGAACAATGTGTTTTTAGGGTCTCCTTGCAAATTCAATGCATTGAGGCCTTTGATACCCTAGTCACATTGAGGGGAAGCACCAGAAGTACGATTGAGTTGCGTTCGGGCGGCTAACAAAAAATACTCTGCCCATGAAAAATAAGACAGCCTTTATTTCTCCATTTCAAGTGTTGCTCTTTGTTGTTAAACAGTGCCCACCGGGGTAAGTGGCGATCCTACTGCTCCGGGAAGATTGAGTGGCGGAGCCGTAAGGAGGAATCGGCTGCGGTGATGCGCGCGCAGCCAATTTGCCAGCGGTGTCAGCCGCCACAGCTCTCCCAGGTGGACCCCAAGCTTGAACAGGCAATGCTCGTGCAAGGGGAGGATCGAGCAACACGGGTCAGCATGAGCGAGCCTGTCCGTAATTTTGTGGGTGAGGCATATCATAGGGGTTAAAAACCATGGATATGCCAATGAAGAAGAAGCGTACCGTTGCCGCTCAGGCAGCCGCCCGTGGGCCGTTGCCTGATCTACCCAGGGAACTGCTCGATGAACTGGTCAAGGGTCCGATGACGCCCACTGAAGTCCAGGATTTGATGCTGGCGTTCAACAAGGCGATCATCGAACGGGCCATGGGTGCGGAGATGAACATACATCTGGGCTACAGGCCCGGCGAGGCCAAGCCACCTGAGCAAGCCAACGAGCGCAACGGTGCCAGCGGCAAGACGATCATTACCGATCGCGGCCCTGTGCGCGTAGACCTGCCTCGGGATCGCGACGGCAGCTTCGAGCCCATTCTTATCCCAAAGCACGAGCGCCGGTTTACCGGCTTTGATGAACGCATCATCGCCATGTACGCGCGCGGCATGAGCGTGCGCGAGATCCAGGGCTTTTTGGCCGAGAGCTACGGCACCGAGGTGTCGCCGGACTTTATCAGCTCCGTGACCGACGAGGTCATGGCCGAGGCCATCGCCTGGCAGAGCCGCCCGCTGGAAGCTATGTACCCGGTCGTATTCTTCGATGCGCTGCGAGTCAAGATTCGCAGCGATGGAGTCGTCAGCAACAAGGCGGTGTACCTGGCTCTTGGCATCCAGGCCGACGGTCAGCGTGACGTCTGGGCTTATGGATCGAGCAGACCGAGGGTGCCAAGTTCTGGCTCAAGGTCTTCAATGAACTGAAGACCCGCGGCGTTCAAGACATTCTGATCGCTGTCGTGGACGGCCTGAAGGGTTTGGCAGAAGCGATCAATACCGCCTACCCAAAGACCGCCGTGCAAACCTGCATCGTGCATCTGATCCGAAACAGCCTGGATTACGCTGGCTGGAAGGATCGCAAAGCGCTTGCCCAGGCGTTGCGCCCCATCTATGCCGCCGCCAGCGAGCAAGAGGCCGAAATGGCTTTGCAGGACTTTGCCCAGGGCCAATGGGGCGCCAAGTATCCGACCATCGTGCAGGCTTGGCAACGGGCATGGGAATACGTAATTCCGTTCTTCGTATTTCCGCCGGAGATCCGACGCGTCATTTACACCACCAACGCCATCGAAAGTCTGAACATGCAATTGCGTAAAATCATCAAAACGCGAGGCCACTTCCCCAACGACGAAGCGGCCATCAAGCTGCTGTGGCTGGCGCTACGCAACGTGCTGAACAAGTCCGTGCGCGCTGCCTTCGACTGGAAGTCAGCAATGAATCAATTTGCCATCATGTTCGGCGACCGGTTCACGCAGGCGAGAGGGTAAAGTTGTTAAACCGCCTCGCCCACAAAAAGACGGATACTCCCCCGAACGCCGGTTGCTCTAAAGCAAATAAGGCTATGGCGGCTTCTGTCGCCTCGTCGACACGATTACGTAAGTTCGGCTTTTTCCGGTTGGCGTCGAGTAACGCCTCGACACCACCGGCTTGCATGGCCGATTGATAACGGTAAAAGGTATCTCTGGAAAAGCCCATTACCTTGCAGGCACGCGACACATTGCCTAGCTCTGTCGCTAGATTCAGCAGGCCCACCTTGTGTTTGATGACATTCTGAGGAACACTATTCATGAGGTTACTCCTTGGCGCTTTCGCGCTGGTTGATAAAGATTCGCACCTCTATCAAACCGGGTAACCTCACCTTTGGCAAGGTCCTACTGTCAGATCAAATCGAAACTACTTCAGCTTATTCGGGCTGGGTTGACTGATATTGTCTGAGCCGTTCGGCAGTTAACGACCCGAGGCGGATATCCATCGATAGGCTTTACCTCGTATCACTCAACAAGCCCCTCATCCTTCAGTGCCTGTAGCGGATCAACGCCGGCGAGTACAGCCTCAATAATGACGCCACGACGTACACGATTAACTCTATCATTAGAAGCTTGTAGCGCAGCTTTAGCGTAGATCCCGACAGCAATATCCATCGACGTCATTCCCTGATCATCAACATCCGCATAAAAACTCTCGAGAGCACTGAGAACCGACGATGGCGATAAATTATTTATGTCCCTCAACTTTCGATCAAGTGAAATAATCGCCGTAAAAAGATCAGATCTTTTCCATATTCTTGAGGTTCTCGAAAAACCACACTCGTCAATGAAGTCGAAAACGTGTATGAGACGAGCCGAGACTTCGGAACTCGCCGGAAAACCTTCATTAAAGTCGCTCAGGTACCGCTCCAGCATCTCATCTCGATCGAAGTAGCCAGTGAGCATAGTGATAATTATTTGCAATACAAAGCGCACGTCTCCCATGCGCTTGATATCTGTAGGACGAAAGACTCGGTTCTTCTCAAAAAAATCGTGTTCAGCAAAACCCGCAGCAACAGTCATTAACTCACCGGTATAGACCGCGTTGTTGATCTCCATCTCATTCAGGGAGTATTTGGTAGAGTTGATACGTTTAAAAATTTCGACAATTTGTTCAGTTGAGATTGATCCGAGATCACGCACAGTGACGTCATAATCCAAAAAATCCCTTTTCTGCTGATCATCCAAGTTTGCATAGGCAGGTAACGCGGTTCCATACGTCTTTGGGTCACCATTAAAGTAGTCAAAAATGGTGGTCACTCGTTGCTGGCCGTCTACAAGCAATTGCTGCCCGTCTCCTGTAGCAACGTCAACCGGACCATTTGCTACGTAGATCTCGGGAAACGGCATACCATTTAAAACGGTGTCCATAAAACGAATTTTATCTTCAGTGGTCCACACGAGACGACGCTGAAACTCAGGCCGAGGAACAAGCTTTCCCTCTCTGGTTAATGTGATCAATTGCCGCACTTTGAGGCTAGTCGGTGAGGTTCTCATAACATTTGCTCCTGCTCCTGCGCGACGCGCACTCCGCGCTGTTGATAGATCTCAAGAAAGTGTTGTGAGTGATATAGAGCCATCCTCACTCGCTTATTTCTGAGTAGTGGGTATTGCTGCAAGTCTCTATAGGCATCGTCCCAGTCTGTGCACTTCTGGGGTTTTGGTGTTGGAAACTGGTCAGGTCTTAACCACCCGTGATTGAACCGCCCTGGGTTTTGAGGAGGCTGCATTTCTTGAGAGAATGCAGTCATGAGCAAGAACAACAAGTTTTCCCCTGAAGTCCGTGAGCGTGCTGTGCGCTTGGTCCAGGAGCATCGGGATG